>Ga0315904_10001497_pt1 | contig 37276 bp, 26 predicted proteins | sample LakEriMetagenome_6_FD_203529 | JGI IMG/M metagenome (GOLD analysis project Ga0315904, IMG submission 203529) | Freshwater fungal communities from buoy surface, Lake Erie, Ohio, United States - Buoy 12 MA120 | ecosystem: Environmental > Aquatic > Freshwater > Lake | place: USA: Lake Erie, Ohio... | reverse complement strand
GGCCACAGATGCACAAAAGGCATCTAAAGAGTTTGGCCTACAGGTTGGACTTGCTGTCCAGTCAGAGTGGTTCCGTAAGGACGCTGGCTCGTGCAGGTTCTACAACCAGTGGATTGAGTTCCATCGTCTGCGATTGTACGCACGTGGTGAGCAGTCTGTTGAGAAGTACAAGAAGGAGATGTCATTCGATGGCGACTTGTCGTACCTTAACCTATCTTGGACGCCAGTTCCAATCATGCCCAAGTTCATTGACATCGTTGTTAATGGTATGGCAGACCGTAATTTCTCTGTAAAGGCAGTCGCTCAAGATGCGATGGCCGCTGAGAAGCGCAATCAGTTCCAAGACATGATTGAGGGCGATATGGTCGCTAAGGACTTTTTGTTGCAGACAAAGGAGCAGTTTGGCGTTGACGCTTTCAATACCAATGTAGAAGAGCTTCCGTCAAACGACGAGGAGTTGCAGCTCTACATGCAGCTGAAGTATAAGCCAAGCATTGAGATTGCCGAGGAAGAAGCAATTAACACCCTACTTGAACAAAATAACTATGCAGACACTAAAAAGCGTGTCGATTACGACCTTACCACATTGGGTATCGGTGGTGTCAAACATTCATTCTATCCAGGATCTGGAGTTAAGGTTGAGTATGTCGATCCCGCCAACGTGGTCTACAGCTACACCGAGTCACCCTATTTTGACGACGTATTCTACTGGGGAGAGGTAAAGCAGGTTCCGATCACCGAGCTGATCAAGATCAAGCCAGACATTACCAAGGAAGAGCTTGAAGAGATTTCTCAGTTGGGTACTGCATGGTGGGACTACTATGGCGTTATGCGTACATACAGAAATGACCTGTTCGACAAGGACGTGGTTACCCTGTTGTACTTTAATTATAAAACTGACAAGACATTTGTATACAAGAAAAAGTTTCTTGAAAATGGTGGAGAGCGTGTAATCCGCAAGGACGAGGGCTTTAATCCTCCAGCTGATCAAACCGAAGAAAGATTTGAGAAGGTAGAGAAGCGTATCGATGTTTGGTACGAGGGCATCATGGTTCTCGGGTCAAACAAGCTGATCAAGTGGGAGATGTCTAAGAACATGGCCAGACCAAAGTCTGCGTCACAGTATGCGTACTCAAACTACGTGATGGTTGCGCCTCGTATGTACAAGGGGGCCATTGAGTCTTTGGGCCGACGCATGACAGCGTTCGCTGACTTGATCCAGATGACACACCTCAAGTTACAGCAGGTGTTGTCTAAGATGGTTCCAGACGGTGTATTCATCGATGCAGACGGACTTAACGAGGTTGACTTGGGCAATGGTGCCGCATACAACCCAGAGGACGCTCTTCGCATGTACTTCCAGACTGGTAGTGTAATCGGAAGAAGCTACACACAGGACGGTGAGTTCAACAACGCACGCGTTCCTATCCAAGAATTAAACTCTAGCGCCGCACAAGGAAAAATATCTAGTCTGATCTCTGCATATAACCAGTACATGAGCATGCTGCGTGACGTTACAGGGCTTAACGAAGCACGAGATGGGTCTATGCCTAGCTCAGACGCTTTGGTGGGCGTACAGAAGCTCGCTGCAGCTAACTCAAATACTGCCACAAGACACATTCTAGACGGTGGTATCTTTATCACACGCAGACTGTCTGAAGCTTTGTCTTGCCGTATCTCTGATATCTTGGAGTATGCTGACTTCAGAGACGAGTTTGCAAACCAGATCGGTAAGTACAACATCCAGATCCTTGACAGCATCAAGGAGCTTTACCTGCACAACTTTGGTATCTTCATTGAGGTTTCTCCAGACGAAGAAGAAAAGCAACAGCTTGAGGCTAACATTCAGATGGCATTGAGCAGAGACCAGATCGCATTGGAAGATGCAATCGACATCCGCGAGATCAAAAACTTGAAGCTTGCTAATCAGTTGTTGAAGGTTAAGCGCAAGGACAAGGAGAAGAGAGACCTAGAGAAGCAGCAGATGATGTCTAAGTTCCAGTCTGACTCTAACATCGCAGCTACACAGGCAGCAGCCGAGGCTAAGATGCAACAAATCCAGGCGGATACTCAGTCTAAGATTCAAATCAAAGAGGCCGAGTCAATGTTTGCGATTCAAACAATGGAGCAAGAAGCACGTATTAAGTTGAGCTTAATGCAGCAAGAGTTCCAGATGAATATGCAATTGAAGGGTCTTGAGTCACAGGTTGTTACTGAGAAAGAGAAGATGAAAGAAGAAGCTAAAGATAAACGAGTTTCTCTTCAAAATACTCAGCAGTCTAAGTTGATTGAGCAAAGAAAAAACAATTTGCCACCGGTCGACTTCGAATCCAATGAGGACACCCTTGATGGATTTGACCTAGCTGGATTTGAGCCAAAATAGCGTGTCACTATTTTGTGTAAATTTGTGACGAAATAAATCTAATTAAATATGGAAAATGAATTCAAAGTGAAGGAGGTTGCCTTCGAGGAACAGAAATCTGTTCAAGAAGTGGAAGAGCAGCTCCTAAAAGAGCACGAAGAGAAGCACGGCATCTCTTCCGAAGAAAAACCAGTAGAGACCACAATTGTGGCATCTGATGGAACAATAGAAAAAGTCGAAGAGACTGAGGCGCCAGTTGCCAAGGATCTCGGAGACGAAGACGTTCTTACATACTTAAAAAATCGGTACAACAAGGAAATCAACTCTGTTGATGACTTGTTCCAGGCGAGAAAAGATGCGGAGGAACTACCAGAGGACGTGTCAGCCTTTTTGAAGTACAAGAAGGAGACAGGCCGAGGAATCCAAGACTTTATTCAATTGAATAAGGACTACGATGCAGTTCCTGCAAATCAACTGCTAGCTGATTACATCAAGCAAGAGAACCCAGAGTTCGATGACGAAGACGTAAAGTTTGAAATCGAAAGCAGGTACGAGTTTGATGAAGATCTTGACGACCCAAAGGAAATCAAGAAGAAGAAGCTAGCAATGAAAAAAGATCTTGCTAAGGCCAAGGACCACTTCAATCAACTGAAGGAACAATACAAGATACCTCTTGAGTCAAAAGGTGGCTTAGTTTCTGATGAAGAGAAGAGTGATTACGAGGCTTTTAAAAGATATGCCAAAGAGTCCGAGGAAGTGCAGAAGTCTCAGTTAGAGCGTTCAGAGTTCTTTGCTAAGAAGACGGACGAGCTTTTCAGCGACCAGTTCAAAGGTTTTGAATTTAAGGTCGACGACAAAGCAATTTCGTTTAAACCTGGCAGCCCAGAACAAATGAAAAAAGCTCAATCTGATATTAGCAAGTTCATTGGTTCGTTCTTAGATGAGAATGGATACGTGAAGGATGCTGCTGCATATCATAGGGCTATCGCTGTAGCTATGAACCCCGACGGTTTTGCCAAGCACTTTTATGAGCAAGGTATGGCCGCTGCGGTAGACAGTGTTGCTAAGGAGTCAAAGAACATCCAGATGGACGTTCGGTCAACACCTCAGTTAACGCCATCTACTGGGTTTAAAGTTGTAGCGCTAGACAATGACCACGGAAGCGGGCTAAAGATAAAAATGCGTAACAAATAACAAACAAAAAAACAAAAACTAAAAAACTATGGCTGGATCAGTTCAAACGAGCCCAGGGTTTGCTATAACCCCCTCGTCCGTCAAGGCAACTTTGCCTTCAAACTACATTACCAACTTCGATTTCTTGAATCAGTATCTTCCTGATACCTACGAGAAAGAATTCGAGCGTTATGGTAATCGCTCTATCGCATCTTTCTTGCGCCAGGTTGGCGCTGAGATGCCTTCTAACTCTGACTTGATCAAGTGGGCAGAGCAAGGTCGTTTGCATACCAAGTATGTAAGCTGTACTTCTGCTGCTGCTGCCGGTTCTGACACCGCTACTTGGACTGTTGCTGACGCAGGTATTACTGCTTGTAACTTCCGCGTAGGTCAGACTGTGTTCTTGTCTCGTAACTCTGGTGGTACTCAAAGCGACAAGGCTATCATCACTGCCGTGTCTGGTTTGACTTTCACCGTTGCTTACTACAACGGCCCTGGACAGAACATCCCTGTATCAACTGCATCTACTGCATTTGTTTACGGTTCTGAATTCAAAAAAGGTGCTGCTGGTATGTCTGGGTCTTTGGAGGCTCAAGATGACATCTTCGACAACAGCCCTATCATCATCAAGGACAACTATGAAGTATCTGGTTCTGACATGGCTCAGATCGGATGGGTAGAAGTTACTACTGAGAATGGTGCAACTGGCTACTTGTGGTACATCAAGTCTGAGCACGAAACTCGTTTGCGTTTCGAGGACTACTTGGAAATGTCTATGGTAGAAGGTGTTCCTGCTGAAACTGGCTCTGGTGCTATCGCTGTAACTGGTGACGTTGGAAACAAGGGTACCAAAGGTTTGTTCTACACAATCGAACAACGTGGTAACGTATGGGGTGGTGGAAACCCAAGCACATTGGCTGACTTCGACGCGATCATCCAGCGTTTGGACAAGCAGGGTGCTATCCAAGAGAACATGTTGTTCGTTAACCGTAACTTCGGTTTCGATATCGACGATATGTTGGCTGCTCAAAACAGCTACGGTGCTAACGGTACTAGCTACGGTGTGTTCAACAACGACGAAACTATGGCCTTGAACTTGGGCTTCAAAGGGTTCAAGCGTGGCTATGACTTCTACAAGACCGACTGGAAATACTTGAACGACGCAACTTTGCGTGGTGGTATCGTTGGTGGTGAAGTTAATGGTGTGTTGGTTCCTGCTGGTTCTACTAACGTGTACGACATGGTGATGGGTAAGAACGCTAAGCGTCCTTTCTTGCACGTTCGTTACCGCGCTAGCGAAACTGAGAACCGTCGCTACAAGACTTGGATCACTGGTTCTGCCGGTGGTGCTGCTACTAGCGATTTGGATGCGATGAAGGTTAGCTTCTTGTCTGAGCGTGCATTGTGCACCTTGGGAGCGAACAACTTCTTCTTGTTCAAGACTGCCTAATCACAATAGGTAATCATACAAAGGGGTGGGTACAATTGTACTCACCCTTTTTGTTTATATTTGCATCGTTAATTAAATCAAATTATGAAAAATCAAACTAACCAAGTTAAGGACAGGGTATTTGTTCTTACAAAAGAAGAAGCTCCGTTGAGCTACACACTTCCATCAAGAAACACAAAGCGTTTTTCTCTTCTCTATTTCGACGGAACTACCAACCGTGCGTTGCGTTATTCTAGAAACCAGAAATCAGTATTTGAGGACGAACAGGACGACAAGGCTATCCTTGAGCCAATCGTATTTGAGGACGGCAACTTAGTGGTTCCTGCAAGCAATCCAATCCTTGGAAAGTTCTTGGACATGCACCCATTGAATGGTGACGTATTCAAAGAGCTTAACCAAGAGAAAGAGGCTACATTGGACATCGAGGAATTAAATATCGAGCTTGATGCACAGATCGCTGCTAGAGAGATGAATCTTGAGACCATGGAGGCTGTTGGACGATTGATCTACGGTGGTGTTGTAGACACAATGACCACTCCAGAGTTGAAGAGAGATATCTTGCTTTACGCTAGAAACTACCCTATTCAGTTCTTGGAAATGATCAACGATCCAGACTTGGCAGAAACAGCGATGGCGTCTAAGGCATTATCTTCTGGTTTGTTTACAATGAGAAACAACAACCGTGAGATCTGGTTTAACATGCCCGGAAACAAGCGTAAGTTGATGAACATTCAACCAGGTGATGATCCAGTATCTGTATTGACAGCTTTCTTTGAATCAGAAGAAGGTAAGCCAATCGCAGAGATGGTACAGAATAAGTTGTCGTAATTATGTGTATATTTGTTGTATGGAAAAATTTTTAAGCATCCCAGTTACTAGCGAACAAAGCCAGCTAGTTCAGGCTACCGGAATCATCTTGATCGAGCAAGCCTCTACAACCACAGTTACTATTACTTACGGAGGCGGTAAGGTAGTTACACTTACACATGCCACCGCCGGTGCCGGAGACGAGACACAGCGTGACGCAATTCAAAATGCCGTAGTTGCTGCTTTGCAGACTTCTTGGACTTATGTTACATACAGCGTATCTAATCTTCCATACGCAGTAAGTGGAATTGCCGTAGCGTAAACATTAACACTATTTAAAAATAGGGCCATCTCGTAAGGGGTGGCCTTTTTTTGTTATCTTTGTGATGACATGATAAACACGGTTAGAAATACTGTTATGGCTATCCTTAATAAGGATAACAACGGTTACATTACACCGGAAGAGTTCAACCTATTTGCCAAACAAGCACAGCTTGAGATATTTGAGCAGTACTTCTACGACTACACCAACTGGGTGAACAAAAGAAATGGAAGGTTGGCTAATGACGGTTACTCAGACATTCAGAAGAATATAGCGGAGACAATTGATACATTTTCTACATCTAGCAATTTATCGTATTCAGGCGTTACTGAATCGTTTGCCCTTCCTAGCGATTGGTATTACATTAATGTTGTACTATACGGTACTAAAGAAATTGAATTTGTGGCCCAGAACAAGGTCATGAATTTGTTAAACTCTAACATTACTGCACCAACCGTAGCCTATCCTGCATACTACCAAAAAGGCAATGATATTAAAGTTTACCCCACGACCATCCAGAGCAACGTCAGTTCGTTGTATGTTCGCTACCCTCTTGATCCTAAGTGGACATATACTGTCGTGGCAGGCTCGCCTATATTCAACCAGTCAGCTCTTGACTATCAAGACTTTGAGCTTCCGGAAAGCGCACAAAACGACCTAGTATATAAAATTTTGTCATACGCTGGTGTTAATCTTCGTGAGGCAGAGGTTGTACAGTTCGCGACCGGGTCTGACAACACTGAGCAAACTAAGCAAAGCTAATGGCATACATAACTAATCAAGCATACTACTCAGATCCTAACAATAGCGGGGATTACCAATATGTCAGCCTATCTGACATAGTGAATAACTTCATGCTTATGTATGTTGGCGATGACAAATTAATAGGCGTTACAAAGAGATACAACGTACTGTTCCACGCAAAGCGTGCAATACAGGAGTTGAACTATGACGCGGCCAGAAATGTAAAAGTGTTAGAGATTAACGTTGGAGAAGACCTTAAGTTGGTATTACCTCCAGACTACGTTAACTATGCGAGGATCTCTATGGAGGTTGAGGGCACGTTGTTTACGCTTAGCGAGAACATGAATGTGAACTACGCACAGGCATACTTGAAAGATTCTAGCGACAACATACTTTACGACCAAAACGGTAGCGTTATTACAGGTACGTCAGAGCTAGACATCAAGAGAATTCAAGGATACCCACAGACATTGTTTACAGGTGAGGGATGGGCCAACGGGCGTTGGGGATGGAATATTGATGACTACTGGTACTTCAACTACGACTTGGGTGGGTACTTCGGATTAAACTCAGAGGTTGCCAATGTTAACCCAACATTCAGAATTGACAAGGCGTCTGGCGTAATCAACTTTAGCTCTGGCATGAGTAACAGACTTGTAGTGATTGAGTACATATCTGATGGTCTTGAGAACGGCGATGATGATGCAGTTAAAGTAAACAAGTTGGCAGAAGACTTTATTTATAGCTACATCAAGTGGGCTATCTTGAATAACAAAGTGGGAGTGCAAGAGTACGTTGTACGTAGAGCGAGAGAAGAAAAGTCTGCAATGCTTAGAAACGCTAAGATCAGACTTTCTAATATCAAGCCCAATCGTATTTTGATGGTATTGAGAAATCAAGGAAACTGGATCAAGTAATGGAATTAAAGAGAACCCTAGTAGCTGGTATAATGAATAAGGATCTGGACGAGCGCCTGATCCCGGATGGACAATACAGAGATGCAATGAACGTGACCGTCGGAACCTCCGAGGGGTCTGACGTTGGAGCTTTGTCGAATGAATTAGGGAATACCAAGGTCAGTGGACTAGCTGCTGCGGCCACTGCATTTTCTGGATCTGCATTTTCTCTGACAGGAGCTAAGGCAATTGGTTCAATTGCTGTGCCTTCTGAGTTTCTTATTTTCTGGTTTGTAAAGGCCGTTGGTGGAAACATCATCGCATCATACAACGAGCTTACCGGATTAACTACCGTGCACGTGATGGACACGAGAGTTGGATCTGCAAACATATTGAATTTCAACACTCAGTACTTAATTACTGGAGTGAACTATATTAGTGACTTGCTTTTCTGGACCGATGGTCTTAATCCTCCAAGGAGAATTGACACCAAACAGAATTACGCATACAATGCATTTACAGAAGAGGACATCAATGTTATTGTAAAGCCACCGCTTACTGCACCTACATTAACACTAAAGAACGACGGGTCTGACACAAACAACATGACAGACAAGTTCTTGTACTTCTCTTATAGATACAAGTATCAGAACAACGAGTACAGCTCTCTTGCTCCGTTCTCTGAGGTGGCATTCTTCCCAAAGGACTTTCAGTACGACTACGGAACCGGTGTAAACAAGTCTATGGTAAACACATACAATGCTGTAGATGTTTCATTTGACATTGGATCTGATAACGTAAAAGAGATCCAGTTGGTATTTAGAGATGCGTCTGGATTGAATGTGAATGTAGTAGACAACTTCTCAAGAGCAGAGATAGTATCTGGAAATGTTAGCTCTGTTAGCTTATCTGGAACTACAGCAACGCTTCAGTCTTTTTCAAACAATAAACTTTACAGTGTTCTTCCTGCTAATCAGCTGACAAGATTATTTGATAACGTTCCGTTAAAAGCCAAAGCTCAAGACCTGATCGGTAGTCGCTTGGTTTATGGAAACTACACTCAGTTTTACAACATTGTAGATATCGCAAACAAAGGCATCACAATGAACTACGGAGTAGAGGTTGTTCCAGAGAGCAAGTTGTCTACATCGTATGTTGTAGGAACTCCTGTGAAGACAATGCGTAGTGACAGAGACTACGAGATCGGCATTTCTTATGTTGACGCATACGGAAGAATGAGCACTGTGCTTACTTCTGTAGACAACTCTGTCTATATTGGCCCAGAGAACTCTGACACATCTAACAAGTTGTTGGTGAACATCAATAACGAGGCACCTGCTTTTGCTACAAAGTATCGTATCATGATCAAGCAAAACAAGGGCGCATACTATACCATTTATCCTACGTTGTTTTATGTTGACGGACCATTCGTATACATGCTCATCAACGAGTCAGACGTAGATAAGGTAAAAGCGAACGACTATATCACCATCAAGGCAAATCCTCTTGGAATTACATACAGTGCTCAGCAATATAAAGTTCTAGAGCTAGAGGTGAAGCCAAAGGACTTCTTGAACAACAGCGCAAGACCCAATGTGGCTGGTGTATACTTGAAGATAAAAGTAGACAACAACAACGCGTTTAACGAGGACAGTCTATTTACATACAAGTCTGTAGGTAAAGGACGCACTGGTGTTGGTCGATTGTTGTGTAGCAAGGAGACAATAAACCCACTTTTGGACAGGAAGGCGTTGATTGAGCCTCCCATATTCTACGGGGTTGGATTGAACAACCTATCTGTGGATCCTCAGTGGATATCCATGGGTACTACAAAGGATATTCGTTATACGGTAACTATCGATGGTATAAATACATTTAAGTACACAATGTTCGGGTCCTCTCAAGTACTTGGTTCTAAGATTGCAATTACAGGGGCCAATCAAATACTAAAAGATGAGGACGGAAGAGACATTGCTAATATTAAGTTTGCTACAGTAAATGGCCACACAATTGGCGATAGCTGGAGAATAAACTGTCGCTCAGACAATGGACTTAACTATTTTGGTGACCGCACAGCTTGGAACGGAAAAAACGATCCCATTGGGTCTTGTGCTATTATTCCTGGAGCACTTCAGACCACTGCCGTCCCTGGTATTAATGCAACAGAAGAGGACTTAGAGATAAAGGCTGGGGCTGTAATTACCATCAAGATAGACGAGACTAAAGTTGTGGGTGGATCTGATCAGCCTGTGCAAACATTTGTTTCTTCTAGAAACTACGCGAACATCGAAGAGTGGTTTATTGAGGATGGGGCTTATACCAAGTTTGTCATGATGGCGGACGGGAACAAGGGGTACAAGAGCATCTTCTTTAGAAGGTCTGTAGTTTTTAGAATAAAGGACAATATAAACGAAACAAGGCAGTCTCTTTATGGAGCCGTAAGGATGTACATCCTTGGATACGGTAATACTCCTGGAAGCTTGACAGACTGCGAGCGCTCACTACTTACAGTAGACTTCTCTCTGACTCAAGTGGAGAATCCAACGATTCTAGAAACTGTACCAACATCAAGCGATGCGGATATCTACCACGAGGCTGCGACATTCGATGTTGTTAATGGCTTACACTCTGGAAACGTAACAAACCAAACAAGAGCTACGGCAGGAACGTCAAAGAAAGCGGCAGTGGTTAGCTTGGACAATGTATACAATGCATTCTGCTTTAGAAATGGCGTAGAGAGCGACCGTATCAGAGATGACTTCAATGGGTCATTAATGAAGTACAGCCCTCGCGTATTGTCTAACGTTGAGAACTACGAACAGGAGCAGGTAACAAATGGTCTTACATATAGCGGAGTTTTCCGTGAAGATACCGGAACAAACAGGCTTAACGAGTTTAACTTGTCTACTGCGAACTTCAAGTATGTAGATAGATTCTTTGGTAGCATTCAAAAGCTTTATGCTAGAGACACTGACTTGGTGGTATTCCAAGAGAACAAGGTGTCTGTGGTATTGTATGGAAAGAACTTAATCAGCGACTCTGTTGGCGGTGGTACTATCTCTACGGTTCCAGAGATTCTTGGAACGCAGATCGCATTCCCTGGCGAATACGGAATTAGCTTGAACCCAGAAAGCTTTGCGGTATGGGGAAGTGACTTGTTCTTCACAGACGCTAGACGCGGTGTAGCACTGAGAGTTGCAGGAAACTCTATCCAGGAGATTTCAATGCAAGGTATGCGTGATTGGTTTAAGGACCTATTTATTGCTGGTATCAACAGACAAAAGATAGGTACATTTGATCCGTATAACCAAATGTATGTACTGGCGTCTAACGACGACACAGCTTCTCCTTGTGAACTAGTTGTAACTCCGTCTTCAATTACTGTAGACAAGACGTCTCAGACCAAGAACATATTCGACATTCAGTCTAACTCTGGCTGGGTTATTACAAACATTCCAGTATGGATGACCGTAGCGCCATCAAGCGGAACTGGAAACCAAGATGTTGAGGCTGATATCGCTGCCAACAATACAGGAGTTCCTAGAACTGCTACGCTTACAATTACAGCTAGCTGTGGTGTTGTTAGGACCTTTACCATCACACAGACTGCAACAGTAATCAAGCGTAGATCTACATTCGTTATTGGATCTCCAGAAGAGTCTGGTAAGGTTGGTACTCAGAAGTACAACTACTCTAGCTCTACAACGGCAGGGTATGAGTTCAACGATACCATCTTCAAGCCTGTTGATGTTAGCTTGTTTGACACAGCGTCTGACGTGGCTGGAACCAATGGAATCCCAGCCCCTGGCGATACAGTTACTGTGTATGCATACAAGGACGCTACATCTGCTTTGGACGCAGAGTTGAATCCGTTCATTCCAACTGCAGGAAACAAGGTGTACTACTTGGTGTCAAATACCGAATACACACAGGAGGACTATGCAACAGTACTGAGTCTCGCTACTCCAGTAACTATGTCATTGGTTGGCACAGAGTATTCTGGAACATTTGTTTACTCTGCACCATCAAACGAACAATACCTTTATCTTATCTGGGACTACAGAAATACCGTAGCGTGCGGATCTGCAGTGTCTTATAGTGGCGTAGCTGCAACAATTCCAACTGTTGTAAATATGGGCGCTAATATTGGCCGGGTGTCATTCTCTTACGACGCACAGTCAACACCAGACAGATTTGTTATCTCTGTTGGCGGAAACGTAGTTGCCGACTCTGGGTATGTTGGTCTAAACAGCTTAGCCAACTACAATGCATTGATCGCGGCCGGTGTTCCAGAAGCGGAGATTGCATTGGTTGAGCCATACAATGGCCTGGTTAACAATAGCACAGGAACATTAGGTTTTGTTAGAACTTCAACAGAGGAAACAGTTCTTACTGTATACTCTCCACTATCATCAAATAGCTGGACAGCTACAACTGGATGCGCTTCGTTGACTTCGTTTACGCTTGACACGACAAACGGAACTATTGATAACGTATGCTCTCAAACACCATCGACTACAAAGTATCACAATGCTGATGGTGGTGTGGTGTCTATTGGTTGCACAATCTATAATGACTCAACCGGATCGTCAGTTTACGATGGCGGAAATGCGTATCATAAGACAGGAACAAACTTGATGTTTGTAACTTCCAATGGCGTGGTTACCGAGATTTCATCTTGCGTGTGCTCTGAGACTGCCCCTCCAATTGTGACTGCGTCAAACATGGAGTTTGTTTCAGGACAGTCTGTGAACTTCAAAGTGCCTGCAACTAACAATCCTACAAGCTACACACTTGTTTCTGCGTGCAGTAACTTTAGTTTCTTTGGTGGATCAGAGGGAGCTGTGTTCTACGGAGCAAACTGTGAGACTGGATACTATGAAACCATTGTGGTATCTGGAGGACAGACATCTTCTCGCTGTTTTGCGTCTGGAACTGTTAGCCAGATCTCTGGATCTGCAGACGCCACACTGACAGTTGAAGGAGCGTGCTCTGGATTCTCATTGCCAGCTGGCCTTAACTTTGATTCAACAACCGGTATCATTAGCGGAACAGTAGAGGGTATTGGAGAGTATCCAGCAGCATTCACTGCTACCAACTGCTTCGGAACTGGACCAACAACTCAAGTAACCGTGTCATCAGTATTAAACGATAATCCAGCTACACAATTTGAAGTGTTCATCAATGGACAGGGAACGTCTTCTGCTGCATGTGCATTGTTGGTTCTCGGATGGGATAACTTGTACCACAACGGATATTATACCTATCCAATCGTTGGAGACACTGTATTCTTACAAGCTAGAGGAGGAAATGTATTTGAAGGGTCTAGTTCTTGGTACAAGACAAACAATAACCAAGCCATCAAGATTGGCAACGATGGTGTTGTAGAATCTGTATTCAACTGTGGATCTACTCCTCCAACTCCTCCAGTTCCTCCTGCCGGTGGATACTACCAAGCTACGTTGTGTAACAGTACTTACAGTGCGGTTCTATACGATGCAGTAGTTAGGGTTATTGCCAATGGAACAATATTCAAGACATCTGATGGTAACTGCTGGACCAAAACAGCCAATGTTTCTCCTCAGGCTGCCACATTCACTGTGCCTACCACATTGGTAACGTCTGCTAGCTGTGCAATATGTACCGGAGAGGCGCCTGGGCTTACCGAGGTGTTCTTGACAGATGCTGGAACTAAGTCTGTTGTTTGTGCTGACACGAACTACTACTCTTACTGGACAGATGGTACTATTGGCGTAAGCGGAACGTTGTACTTGAACTCTTCTGGAACTACCGTTGCGGGAGCTGGATACTACAAGAGCTCTGCTGATTTGTTGAATGCACACTACTGGAGTGGATCGGCCTGGACATCAACAGAAGCCTGCTAATGTTGTAACTTTGCGTAATGGCTAATTATACTCTTACATACTCACCAATGCTAGAAGGGTGGACATCGTTCCACTCTTACTATCCGGAATGGATGACCAACATGAACAATTTTTTGTACACGTTCAAGAGCGGTGAGTTATGGAAGCATAACACAAATGCTACACGGAATAGCTGGTATGGAGCTGCCTCGGACCCATCAACAGTAACTGTGGTGTTTAATGACGCTCCTAGCGAGTCAAAGATGTTTAAGACTATCGCATGTGAGACTGACTCTCCATGGAAGACCACCATCACCACGGACTTAAACTCTGGAGTCATGGAGGCGTCTTACTTTGAGTTAAAGGAAGGGGACTACTTTACATATATCAGAAGAAATCCAGATACCATTGATTACAAGGCTTTGTCAACACAGGGCGTTGGAAGTGCATCTGCCGTTACTCTAGTTGCTGCTGCCACATATAGAATAGACTTCTTATTTGACATTGGGTCTACCGTAAGCATTGGCGACTTGATATATGTAGTCCCAGCAGGAACTCCATTAGTGTCTGGGCAAGTTACTGCAGTTGCGTCAAACTCTGTCACTATTGTAATGGTTGTTGGTGGAACAGTTCCTGTTGTTGGAAACTTTGTGATGTTTGTCAAGAACGCAGTTGCTGAGTCTTACGGAGCACGCGGATACTACATGCAGGTATTGCTTGAAAATACAAGCTCTAGCGCTGTAGAATTATTTGCTATTTCTTCACAGGTATTCAAAAGTTACCCATAACTTCGCTATCTTTGCGTAGCAATGAGTTTCACGGCGAGGCCACTAACAGATCTTGACTACGACAATACACTTACAAAGTGGTGGAGTCAGTGGAGATGGGCCGCTCCTTCTAGAGACTTCTTGCCAAACAGTGGCAGAGGTGGCGTCATGGTCTGCAAAGACGGTGTCGACATTTGTGCTGGATACATTTACTTTACCAACTCTAAAGCAGTATGGATAGAGTTTATTGTGTCTAGCTTTGACTATAGAGAGCCAGATCGCAAAGAGGCGATTAAGTTCTTGATAGACACTCTGTCAGAATACGGAAAAGAAAACGGAGCAAAGTATGCTTATGTTTCTTTGAGGAATCCAGCTCTGATCAATAAGTACATGGAGTGTGGTTTTGTTCAAGGAAGTGTTGGGTGTACTGAGCTTGTAAAAATACTATAAAAATGCCAGCAGCAACCTCATTAATAATTGCAGGAGCTTCAGCCGCAGCAAGTGCTGGGCAAGCAATCGCCGCAAACAAGCGGAGAAAAGAAGCAGACTTTGCCGCAAAGAACGCAGCGGCCAAACTTAAGGGTATATCAGAGACTGACTATTCAGCTGGTCTTCAAGTTCCAACTATGGGATACGACTTGGCACAGCAAGGTGTTCAGCAACAAGTATCAACTGGTATTCAAGCATTGCAAGACACTGGCGCTGCTGGTGTTATCGGCGGATTGCCAACACTTACCGAGCAATCTAATCGTGCAAACTTGGAGCTTGGCGCAGACCTTCAAAATCAAGAGTACCAGAGAGACTTGTTTAGGGCAGAGTCTAGACAGGATCAAGACATGCGTAGGGTTCAGAGAGAAACAGGAATTGCTGCTAGTGAATTAGAGGGTGCACAGCTTGCGGCGTCTGAGAATAGACAGATAATGAATGATGCTATTACCAGTGGTATTGGTGCTTTACAGGCTGGCTACGGACAGTACTTGGAGTCAAAGCCATTGTATGCTGCCCAAAAACAAACACCACTACCCACGCCTACAATTCAACAAGCTACGGCGCCATTTCAAGCGCCAACATCTTCTATATTCCAGAAACCTAAGCCAGAGATGAGCAATAAACCGGGGTATTCACCTGGATATGCACCTTCTTTCCCTGGGCTAACAACACCATATAAAGGATAAACATGGCAGAATACATAAGTTATGCAGGAAGGCCGAAACCAGTAGACTGGCTAAGCATTGCTAAGGGGGCCATTTCGGACATAGATAAAATTGAGGAAGACAGACAGAAACAGCGTGAAGCTCTTGAGAAGTCTGCCGACGACTTAGTTGCGGCGTCTAAAGAATACAAGCCGGGTCAATCTGGCAGTCTTAATGACTTGGTATTACAGGGTGCAGACCGTGTTAGAAACACCACGTTAGATCTTAAGAAGCAGTTGATGAATGGACAGCTTACGCCAACCGAGTACAAGTCTCGCGTTGCTAAGATGTCTGAAGACTGGAAATACTTTGGAGACTTCACCAAGTCTTACAATGACATCATTAATAAGCAGGTAGAATACCTGAACGATCCTAAAGCGTCAAAGCTTGGAGAGTATTTCTTAGACAAACAGTCAAAGCTTGCTGACGTTGCAAACAAGCAGCTAGTTGTTGACCCGTCTAGCTACAATGTAGTTATGACAGATCCAACAACTGGTATGGTTGTAGACTTCAAGTCATTGCTTATTCCTGAAAACCAAACCCCAGAAAAGCTTGACGTTATTACTGAGGTTGAGAAATTTACAAAAGGTCTTGGAGAAACATCCAAGTTCTTGGGTGGATATTGGACTACGTCTCCAGAGCTAAAGGCAGAATACCAAAGAGCAAAGGCCAACTTCACCAAGTCTATGTTGCAGAACCCAAGAGGCGCTGCAAGTATCTTGTCTGACTATGTGGGTGGATACGATTTCTACGAAACAGAACAGCAGAAGAAAGAGATTGAAGCTGCCGGAGGTAAGGCTATTCAATTGGTGCAAGGACCTAACGGTATTGTAACGCCAAAGCTTACAGCGGCCCAAGAGAAAGAGGCAAGAGATGTTCTAGATAGATTGGTTGACTCACGCGTTGACGTAGAGAAAGAACAGCCAAGGCCTGTTGAAACAACTACAACTAGGGATTCTAGCGCTGATGGTGGAGATGGTGAAACTGTTAAAATAACAAACAGAGAGAGGAAGCTAAACCAACTTGAGTCAGACTTAGTAAAGGCCAACTCCGAGCTAAAGGGACCTCTTGAAGGATCTACAGTTGAAGTAATCAAAAGAAGACCAAGGAAAGCCGGAGGGTATTTTTATGACTTCTACGGATACCAGACTATCCCCGGAGACAAGGAGTCTAATGACCCACAAAAAAGACTTGACAAAAAGGGCCGGTTAGCTCTAATTAAAACAGTAAACCACACACAGGTAAAAGACATATATAATACCATATTAAACAACAAGTCACAAGAAAAAGATAACAACATAGATTACGAAAAGCTATATCAAGGCGGTACTACAGTATCAAGCGCTGCCGGAAGCAAATGGAACTAGTTGTAATATTTTTAGTTGCTGTTTGGTAAAAAAGAGGTATCTTTGATGTATGAATGAAGATGCAATCAAAGATGCGTATGATCTGTTTGTAAACACTGGGTATAACAAGTCTTACGATAACTTCAAGGCGCTAATTCAATCAAATCCATCCGCAAGAAAAGATGCGTATGATTTGTTTGTAAGCACTGGCTACAATAAAACACAAAAAGATTTTGATGAGTTGATGGGTGTTGGAGCCCCTGCTCCAGTAAAAAAAAAAGAACAGGTATCTCCTTCTCAACAAAACGCTCAACCTACTTCATTGGCTACTGGTGGGGAGATGGCCGGTGGGCCATCGGCGCCTTCTGCAAAAAAAGGACCTAGCCTACAAGAGCAACTTCAAGCAAGCGTAAACTTAGCTGCAGGAGCTGCAGTGGCCTCGTCTAAGCCTGGATTTACTCCTGTTCCAAAAGAACAGGCAGACAAAGCTTTGTTCGGAAAAGCCAATGTACAAACAGGGACTCTCAAGGGGATACCTGGACAGACCAAAAGTACAGTACAAAACCTTAATGAAAAATACAAAGACTTAGGCGTTAGCTTTAAAGAAGCTCCTAGTAAGATTCAAAAGGGGTTGGGCCTTGGAGATATAGTTGTAACTGCGGATGATGGCTCTACACATATTGTTCAATCAACAGGATCGGACGAGAAGTTAAGAGAAGAAGAGGCAAAGTTACAGACGTTTTTGATGGGCAAGTCTGCTGGCGTAGAGAAAAAGCCAGTAAGCCCGATGGAGTTCTTGATGATGTCAAGGGATGGCATCTCTCCACAAGAAGAGGCAAAGTTTAAAAGGGTTTATAGCCAAGAGTTGGTAGATAGTTCTATTAAGTTTGCTAACAACGAACTTGAAAAGACCAAGGACGGGGTTGACAAGATACAGGCAGAAATAGCAAAGCTAAACGAAGACGCCATGATCGGTGGCGTAACTCCAGAAATAGAGGCTAGATTTTCTGAGCTACAGGGCGAATACGAGAGGAGTATAAAGTACGCAAAGTCTATAGCGTCTTTAACTGATGAGGGTGTTAAAAAGGCTGCCGGAGAAAACGCGAGAATAATGGGAGAGCAAGGAAATCTTCCATCTGCAATGTATAATAGCTTATTAAAGTTTGTAGAAAACTCCGTAACCGGCGTTCTTGATATTGCAAACCAGGCTGCAAGCGTTGCATATACCGGATTGGCGGAATTAGCCTCTATTAATATGGGCGTTGATGTTACTGCCGAAGATCTTGGAGATGCTAAGGCTGCAAGAGAGGCGTATACAAAGGCCATAGACAACGTTATGTCTTCTGTAGAAGCAGATGTCTCTAAAGAGTACGTACAGTCATTGCCACCCGTGTTAAAAGCGCTTGTTGGCGCTGCCGAGTTTGTTCCAAATATGCTTATCCCGGCCGCCAATATTAGATACGGAGTATTGGTATCTCAAGGCGTAGGAAGAAGATTGACTGAACTTAATGACAGCCCGATGACAAAGGACTTGCCAGAGAATGAAAAGTTCTTTATGTCTGCAGTTCCTGCGATGGTTGAGGCCGCATTGGAAAACTTTGGTATCTCTCAGTGGGCTGGAGCAAATAAGGGTTTAATATCTTCTGTAACGGTAGACGTATTGTCTAAAGTAGTTCCACAGGCGGGGATGCGTGGTGTTAAGAAGCTGATAAATGCAGAAATTAATAACCTAGTATTACGCGGAGCGGTTAACACTGCTGGAGCAATGATTTCGGAGGCCGAGACAGGCGCTCTTCAAAGCATTTCAGATACCGCATTCAGAGAAGCGTATGAAATTGCAAAGGGTAAAGACTTGTTCAATCAACCTGGTTTCAACGAAGAAGGGTTTAAAGAAGCGTTACTAGAAGACGCAAAGATGGAGGCCCTCGGTGGTATGTGGATGGCTGGAGCGGCAAACATTGCACAGCAAACTGCAGAATATGTTACCGGGAAGTCCAATACAAATGAAACATTTGCTTTGATGAAGCAAATACTTGCTAGCAATACAACAGAATCAGCGCTGGCTTCTACTCTTAAATCTCAGATTTTGAGCGGAAAGATTTCTAAGCAGCAAGCGCAAAATACTTTTAGAAACTTTAGAGAAGCAAAAGCAATTGTAAGAGAGCTACCTCAAGAGCTAAGCGAAGACAATCAGAGAGCTGCGTTTGACTTGATTGCAGAGAAGAGAAAGCTAACAAAGCAAATAGAGGGAAAAGATCCAGCATTGGTGGACAAGCAAAAGAAGCGCATAACAGAAATTGATAACCAACTAATAACTATAAGCAATGCCGTTCAAGAGCAAACAACAAGTCAAGTACCTGTACAGCCAGAAACCAGAACTGGCGAAGAAGTGGTCGAAGGAAAACCCCAACCAGAACCTCAAGTCGCTGCCGAAGAAGGTCAAGACCAAGAAGAAGTAATTCCAGGTGAGAAAGCCGTTGTCTCTGGTATTGAGATAACTTATCCTACCGAACAAGAAAAGACCGAGCGTCAAAAAGTTAGGAACAGCAAGGAATATGTTTCAGCTAAGGCGTTTGAACTTCCGGTTATTACGGAGGAAGAGTTTCAAGGTGACATAGAAGGCGAGTTCGCCATGGTTACTGCAGAGAATCCAAAGGCTCAGCCTCTGACCGAAGAGGAGAATGTGGCCTTAAACACAAAAGCAGAGCAGTGGCTTATTGACAAGGGATACTCTCCTAAAAAGATTGTAGGAAAGTATGACCAAGCGGAGAACTCTTTCTTTGTTAAGGGGATGACTAAGGAGGATGCTTTTGAATTTGCTAAAGAGTTTAACCAAGAGTCTGTAGCACACTCCGATGGCATGATCTACCAGAACGGAAAGATGAATCCAAGGAATAAGGCGAAAGACAATTTAGAGACTAAAAACTTTGTTCCTGGAGATAACGTTGTTTCTATTATAAACACACCAGAAGGGCCAAAGACATTCTCTGTTGGATATGATTTTGAGATAGATACCGACTTTGCGCCAAAGACCAACTTTGAAGAAGCAGTAAACAAGTCTGCTCAGTCGTTAAATATGGTGGCCCCTGGACTTAAAATTATTATTGCTGAGAATACTGACGATGCACAAATGCAGATCGCAGAGGCATTGTCCGCTGTTGCTCCAAGCCAAGCAAGTGATGTAGCTGCCGGTTTCACCACTGAGACCAGAGGTCAGACAGTGTTCGTGAACGGCAAGCCATATGCTATGGTATTCAACAAGGAGACAGCTGACTCTGTTACTGCTGGACACGAGGTTTGGGAAACATTACTTAACGACGCGTTTGCTGACGATCAAGCCCGAATGAAGGAGTTTGTTGACAGCATTGACGCACAGCTAAGGGCTCAAGGTTTTGAGGACATTGCAGACAAGTTAGACGCATTCGCTAGCCAGCGTGGCTATGAGGCCGTTAAATACTCAGAGTACATGGCTGAGCTCGGTGGTATGTTGGTAGCATCTGGCTTTGGAAAGGGCCCACTAACGGCTCAACAGAAGACTCTTCTGCAGAAGATCGGAGACATCATCAACAAGTTCGCTCAGTTGTTTACCGGCAAGAAGCAATTCTTGGACCAAGCAACACCAGAGGACATCCTTGGATTTATGATAACCATCTCTGAGAAGGTGTCAAAGGGAGAGGACATATCTCAGTTCTTTAGGGGTGAAACTCCAGGAGCTACTATGGATGGTGGTATTATCTCAAGGGCTCAGATCGGCAAAGACTCTGTTGACAATCAATTTGACATGTCTATAGAATACAACGATTCTAACATGCCGGATAAGTTGAAAATGCCAGAGGTTGAGCCTATTGAGAATGTATTGAAAGAATCTGGTGGGGCTGCTGTATTTATCAATAGCGATGGCACCAAGGTAGGCATGACAAGAGACAACAAGAAATTGCAGGGTGGATGGAGATATGCTTATTTTGAAGAGAACATAAATGATAATATTGGTTTTGCTGCTACTAGCGAAGCACACGTAGGAACATTCCACAGATTGATTCAACAGATCGCGAGCGAAAGAGATGCGTCGAATCCAGAAATGGCTGGAAAACCAGTTGCTGTGTTCGTTACAATCCAAAATGCAGAGTCAATGCTTGGAGAGTGGTATGCTGGAGAGTTCCTGATGGATGGATTAGACAAGGCAATTACCGAAAAGAAAACAACAGTAGCCAAAGCTAGAAAGCTAATGGACACAGCTATTGCTGAAGCACAGAAAAGATACGTTGATTCAGAGAGAAAGGCTTCTGAGTCAAAGGGTGATGCAAGGTCTATTAAAGAAATAAAAGGAGATGCTCAGTACAAGCAATTAGATAAGCTAAAAGGCATAATCAAAGAAAAAGGATTTGACACTCACGAAGGAAGAATTAAAGCTGCAAGAGAACTTGGTTCTAAGGCTTTCTCATTCAAGTTCAGATCGTCTTTGTTGTCTGAGTTGATTCCATTGAAAAGCGCAACTGGTAAAAATCCAGAGATAAAAAAATTGTTATTAGATGTTGGATATGGAAGAAAAGACTTCTATAAAGACACTATGGACGAAATCCTGTATGACGCTTTAGAAAAGTCAAACTTTAAAGAAAGCTCAATTGGAGGGACTACTCTTGGTGGTTTCTATGCGGATCCTTATGTAACTAGAGAGGATTTTTTAGCTAATAAAAACAAGGGCATTCAGCACGAAATGTTTAACGAATCATTTTCTTCAAACGGAAAATCTTTCAGATTAGACAAAGCAAGGAATGTTAATAAGCTATTCCCATCTATGGGATTCCCAGATGCTAAGGGATACAAATTATACAACGATGCAAATAACGCATCTGAGTCAAAGTCTTCTGGAATCATAGGAAAGAACAAGGTTACTAAGTGGTTGATGGAGAATGGTCATGAGAAAACAGTGACAAATCCATTCACTGCAATCTCTGGAACAATGTATACTTCTACCATTGATGCAGACTACCAGAAGCCAGAAGAAGAAACAAAAGTAACTGCCAAGTCACAGAAAGCTGTGCCCGCAGTTGTAGACGAGGTTCTTACAGACGACGGAAAAGGCAACTATGTATTTGTTCACTACTCTGATGAGAAGCGTGACACCATTAAGCCAATGTCTGGTTCTAAAAAGAACTTTACAGGACGCGAAGAGGTAGCCGCCATCTCATCTGTTGGTGGTGTTGCCATGTACTACACAAAGCAGGGCCAAGTAGAAAGTGGCGTAGGTGACGTTCCACATACCGTGTTAGTTCCTAAAGACAAGGTTTACTTCTACGGAACTACTGAAAGAGGAAAGGTATTAAACGATCCAGAGAACTTCGAGCCAGAAGCACGCCGTAGGTTCCAGGAGTACAAGAACCGTGGAAATGAAACAAGGCCAACTACATACGCGTTCGACTCAAACAATGCAGCAGCATGGGTTACCAAGGTTGCCGCAGAGAACGGGTATGACATGGTTGTTACAAACTGGGGAGGACCTAAGAGCTACAGAGCTCAGACTGTGAAGGAGTTAACTCCAGAGGCTGACTACACCGGATTCAAGGAAATACCAGAGGACGTGTTTGAGATTGGAGATGAGGTATTTGTATATAAAAGGTATGGCAAAATAACCGACATAGAGGGAGACGTATTGACGATCGACACAGAGAATGCGTTCGGAAATTTTGACAGAAGCAAGTTCCAGTTGACCAAATTCACAAGGGATAGGATCTTGTTGATTGAAAAGGCCAAGCCGTCAGTAACCACTCGTTCTCAAAAGGTAGACGTAACCGTCATCCCTGGATACGAAAGAATGATGGGTGAGGTTGAAGGCATTTTAGAGAAGAGCATGAACCGTGGCGGAAGCTACAACCAGGCAAGTGCTGCCGCTATTGGATACATCCAAAAGTCTGCAGTATACGAAAGGGCCGACGACTCTCAGCGTGAGCAGATCATCCGCGACTTCAAGAAGATCAGAGGCGAAAAGATGAAGACCGCTCCATCAGTGGCTCGCATCATGGGTGAGATCAAGGACACCAAAGAGGTAACAGTAAAGGAGAAGACAGCACTTAAGGACCAAATCAAACTGGAAGCTAAGGCTGCCAAAGATGCTGTTGCATACGTTAAAGAATTGAGAACTCAGATCTCTACAACACTGCGTGGAATGTCAGGCCGTGGCGTTATTTCTGCGAAGCAGGCTACCGCTATATTGGCTAGGTACGACAAGATGAACATCTTGAACCCGGTAATGAGAGACCGTTTCGTTGACTACATGTCGAATGTTCTTCAAACTGCTGAGTACAAAGACAAAATAGCACAGGCGTCAAAGCTAAGACGCTCAATAAGCAAAGCTGCAAAATCAGAGGCAAATCAAGCAGAGGTGGCGAAAATTGCTAAAGCTTTCAACGAGATTAGCCCATCAATGGTTGATAATATCGACCAGTACATAGAATTTGCAGAAAGCTTATTGAAGTCTGTGTCTAGAAAGGTTGGGTCTCCATTAATGAGAGATGTTGCCAACTTTGAAGACATGATCAACTACATAGACGATCAGATACAAAAGCAGAGAGAGCAAATCAAAAACGATCTTCTTAGCCAGAATCAAGACTTGGTAGATGCTGGCGTATTGTCAAGCAAAATGACAATCAATGAGATTAAAAAGGTATTGCAGGCTATCGAAAACAAAGAGGACCAGTCTGAAGAGAAGTTGAAAGAGGCCAAGAAGGCCGTGAAGGAAATGATGGACGAGATGTCTCCGATCATAAAGAAGATCGTAAGAACCGGAGAAGATCCATTTACTGGGGATCCGATTGATCTTACAATAGACGAGAAGAGGGACTTGATAAAGCTTGCCGACATGGACACCGACGACCTGTCTCTTGCAAATGCCATTAAAGCTGTTGAATATGCGAACAACTTTATTGCCAACGGCATCACGTCTGGTATCAGCGGCCTTGTAAACAACTACGAAGGAAGCTTAAACGCTACAGAATTAAAAGATGAAGGTGTCAAGTCTGCTCCAATAAAGAAATACTTCTTTAAGAGTCCAGGAAGAATGTGGCTGCAACAAGTAGGAACATTGCCTATGCTTAACAGGGTCATGTGGGTAACATCTAAAAGAGCCCTAGAAGTTATGGACAAGTCTGGAGTATCTGGTGTTTCAACTGGAAAAGCAAAGGCCATTAGTGTTGTTGACAAGATAGTTAATGAATACACGTCTAAATTCTCAAAGATCAAAGACTTTTTGACGGCAGAGAACATCATCGAAAGAGGTATGCTTGCATTTATGTCAAGAACGGTGATCGGTGATGAATTCCAGGTGCAAGACGAGTATAATAGGCGCAAAACACTGATTGAGGAGACAATTGAGGCGCTAAAAGATCCCACGTATAACACTGACGCCGAAATCAAGAAGGGTAAGACTATTCAAAAAGTATATGACAAGATCTTAAAAGGCTCAAAAAATATCGCAGACGTTAAATCTAAGGTTAGCGAAACAAACCAAAAGGCAGTCGACTGGTGGGTATCTGAGTGGATCAAAAAGTACGACAGACTGGACGAGGTTTCTAGGAATGTATACAATACAATACTTTCTAGAGATGCCAATTATACACCTGACAGATTTCAAATGAAAGAGGCGTCGCCAGCAGAGATTGAAGACTTTGAGTCTGGTTTCTTTGGAAGCTTCGAGTACGTCAACACGTCTAAGTCTGGATCACTTCGTGAAAACAACAGAATCAAGAATCTTCCAAAAGACAACAACGGAGTAAGAAAGCGCATTGTGAATCTTGATTTTGATACCAATAACGTCAATGCAATGACGTCGGCTATGGTTGATGTAGAAACAGCTAGCTCTATTGAGAAGGTAAAAGGATTTGTGACATCTAAAGACTTCTCAAAGTTGTTTGCTAGCCCAGAAGATGCAAATCTATACAAGAAGCGGACAATTGGTTATGTAAATACTGTTAAAGGTGGCGGATACGTTGACCAAAGCGAGATGGCTAAACTGAATAAGTTGTCTAACGCTATTGCATCTTTGGGAACTGCAAAGGCATTGTTCAGCGTTTCTCAGATACCAAAACAGTTCGTCCCCCCAATGTTAAACACACTTGCCCAAACAGGAAGGTTTGACATAGCCGAATTGTTTAGAGGTGGCATGAACTTTATTAATGAGTCTGGATATCCAATTGCAACTCGTGGTATTGGGTCTCAAGGAGAATTGAAGTCTATCAACAGAAAGCTTGAAGAGGCAGACAGAAACCTAGCCGTTAAAGGACTGAAAGGAATTCTAGACTTAAACAATAATGCTGTTGGATTGGTGCTTAAGTATCCAGATATGTGGGCTGCTAGATCTTCTTGGATTTCGTTTTACATATCCAACCTTAAAACACAGGGCGTAAAAACTTCTAATATTGATTGGAGCACACACGAATTAAACAAAAAAGCTGCCGATTATGCTCAGTTAATGGTTGATTCTCAACAGAACATCAGCGACACCGATATGCAGGGAGACTTGTTTACAAGCAAACAACCAGCTACCGTATTCTTGAGAAGGGCGTTTTTCCCATTGATGTCTTTTACTCTTAACCAAAAGACAAGAATATGGGCAGACTCAAGAACACTAGCTAGCAAATTGGCTAGTAAAGAGGACAAAAGTGAAGCGGCTAGGTCTATATCTGGAGCGATCGTTGAGCAAGTTGCCTTTGCCGCGATAAGATTAGAAATATTAAAGGCTTTGTGGTATACTGCTAAAGCAATATGGGGTGATGAGGACGAGGAAGATGAGGAGTACGAAAAGAAAATATTGATGAGACAAGCTTCATCTACTGCTCAGAACTTCATGAAGGACTTTTTCTTGCCTCCATTGCCATTAATAGACGCGAAAGCCAGTGAGGGGGTAAACTACCTGTTAGACCAAAGCGGTTTGTCTTCAAGTATTCCAAAGAACTGGTATGGCATAGAGGACGAGGATGTTACATTTAACTTCTATGTTCCAGAAAAAACAAGTGTTCTTGATCAACTTGGTACTCAAGGTATAGCAGCAGAGAAGTTAGGTGAGCTTTACGACAACATCAGAATGTCCACCACTGGAAGGTTTTCTGAAACTTACAGGGATAACGAGGTTGAAAAGCAGATACTTGACGAAGACAAGGACGCCGCAGCGATTACATCTGCCGTTCTGACAGCTACCACTATTGGCGTCCTTCCTTCTGAATTTGCTAGCGTTGCTAATCTTATCAATAAAAAGATAAAGCGCAGAGCAGAGGATGTTGAAGAAGATTAAAATAGGTGAGTGATACGGGCTACCTGCCCGTGCTCTGGGTGGTGGAGGAATCCCTCCACCGCCTTGGGAGCTCCCTTGTAGCCATTACGATCGTGCCAGCTGTCAGTGCCAGATGGTGAGCGTAGGCTTTCCACAGTTACACCAATGAAGTCCTTAGACGTCTTGTGGTGCACGTGGTGTGTATACACATAGCGATGCTTGGTCTGTGCCCAAGACATTGGAGACTCTTGAGCCATAAGCAATGGCAAGTCCTGTGCCTTGGCACCATCTCCATGTGTTGATCCAATCATGTTGGTACCGTATGTGTAATACTTTCTGTGTGCTATAGAGCAGTCGAAAGTAATGTTTTCACACTTTGAGAACCATGACTGAATCGTGTCGGCCAAAAAGAATCCATTGGTGTAGTCGTGATTACTTGGGTTGAAGCAGAAGTGAACGTCGGCAACAGTAACAAGCATCTCAAGAACCTCAATGTATAGCTGCTTCGCGATCAAGAAGTTGTCATACCACATTCCGTCGGTGTCCTGGAAAGTTCCAGACGTGGTGGTCCTTCTTGGTGTGTCGATGTGCAGTATGTCGTTTCCGGCGATGAACAAGATCTTCTCGATATTAAAACCGGCAGTCTTGTCTAAAATACCTTTAACACCTTCTTTTACTCGCTGTACAGCGATCTGGTTATTGTAATCCTCTCCAGTCTCAAACGAGCTAGCAAGCTTACCAATGTGTACGTCGGCCGGATCTAATACCAATAAGTGTCCGTCTTTGCTGTGGCTTCTGTGTATGTACTGGTACTGTGGAGAGTATCTCTTCATTTGGTCGATCATCTCGTCACGAATCTCTTCGTATGACGGAGCCTCAGACCCTTTTACATTGATTGAAAAGTGTTTTCCTTTGTGCCAGTAATGTTTGACTTGCTCTGCTGGTATTCCAAGCCTTTCACATTCTTGCAATAAAGCTTTGTGTTTTCCTACCTGCCTGCAAACTTCCTTTCTCACTGTCTCTAAAGACATCGGCAAATTGTACTTGTCCTTTAGAACACGTGCAATCTGGGACTTGTTAAGCTTTCCTTCATTGAAAAGGTCAACGGCCTCTTGTTTATATGACTTCATTTGTATGGGTCGACTGTATATCCTTAAGGATAGGTATCATTGTCTCCACAATCTTCTTCACTTCTGCGTTCTCTTGATCCATCATGGCCTCATAGAGATCGGTTGTCAACTCGTTCAACTCGCTCATGACGTGGTTGACGTAGTTTGCTATATTTTTATTTTGAGATTTCATGGCTTAAAAACAATGGGGCCGGACGAGCCAGACCCCAATGTTACCCAAACGAGATATGAACAAAGCAAAGTTAATTCATAACACCGCATAGTTGTAAACCAGTTTTGCACAATAAAATGGCAATTGTTAGCAATTTTGCCAAAATATAGTTTGTAGCCAAGCAAGGACTCGAACCTTGAACGCCGTTTTTAACTCAGCATCTCCTTACTACAGGATAGCGACTACCACGTCGGGGAAGTCCCCAACCTTTCGCCACTTGGCTATTTCCGGGTTTTTCGCTTATCGCATACCATAGAACCCGATAACTATGCTGACCAACGATTCAGAGGACGAGTGAGCAGATCTTACGGTATGCCCTCCTGTTTTCGATCCCGTGTACTTTGGGCTAATTATTTTAAAGCAAATATATGCGAAAAGTATCAAAAAGCAATACATTTCGCAAAATCCTTATCTGCCATTTTTGTGATTTTCTACCAATTTTGGCTATTTAATATGTGAAAATTGCATGATAAACCCGCCAAAACTCAAATTTTTGTCAAGTTTTGGCGGATAAGTCATTCATTACTGAATCTCACAGTTGCCGCCGCCGCATGCCTGTTGGTCCGTGAGGTTTGTGTTGTCGCTAATTTCTACAATATTTGCGACATTCAAAGCGTTAAGATTTGTAACGAGTTGCTCGTATCTTTCCTTCGTGATGGTCTCAAAAGGAGTTTGAACATACGTTCCTAGATCCTCTGGCAAGAAAGAAAGACCGTTGAAGTGCTTCTTGTTCTCCCACAACCACTCCCCAACAGCAGGCCATTCGTCATGCTTCATGGTAACAGTGGCACTTACGTTGTGCGTGTTGTCACCAGTCCAGTGCCCTGGCATGATCCAGTGCTTGTGAAAATACTTAACACGCTCTAAGAACTCAATTGCATTCTCCTTGCTTCTAGTAATCGCACCGGATGGCGCCATCTGTGGAACAGACACAACAGCTTGCTGTGTTGGCTTGAACACATCGTCCTCCAACATCTCTGGGTGGTAGATTGACATGTATGTGTAGATAGCTTCGTTCTTTCCAATACGCATTCTACGCACGTAATATTCGTCGTGCCATGCATGGATACCAGAAGACGTTCCCAACACGAGAGAAGACGTTCCAGATGGCTTAACGCATGTGATACGTGCAGCTCTGTTGATTCCGATCTGCTCACTTACTGTTTCATTAGCCATAGACGCATAGCCAACAGCAAGCTCCAAGTCTAGATTCATTACAGCTCCACTAGCAATACCGGTCATTCCGATACCAAGTAACGCCTCGCGTTCTGTGGTCTCTTTCCAGATCGGACGCAAGTAATGGAAGTCTGTGTAGCTAGCCTGCAACGTTCCAATAACAGAGGCCCAGTACACGCGGTCGTTCAAGTCTTCTTGGTTTTTAACGTCAGAAGCGTTTACTTCTACCAAGTTACAGAACTGGAATGGGTTCAAGGCAATCTCAGCGCATGGGTTGGTGCCCATTGTTTCGTTGTCACTAAAGTAGAACCCTGGCTCACCAGAATTGCTCAGCTCAATTTTTTTCCAAAGCGCCAAGAACTCTTCTTTACTTACACTATCACGCTTTAGAATAGCAGAGTTGTTTGCACGTGCTCTCTGTGGATTCAATTCCCACCAGTCACCAAACTTGCATGTCAACATGTCTTCATCATCGATGTCGAATAACGCAATCATTGCACTTCTTCTAATACCACCGCTCAATACGGCGTCAGCGATAAAGCACATGATGTCGTGACATTCAACTGAAGTAAGTCTGTCTCCGTCTTTCTTTCGGTCCAAGATAGATTGAATGTGTGCCAAGCAAATCTTCAATGGCTCTGGCCCTGGAGCTACTCCACCAGACGTGATCAATCGCTCACCCTTTGCTCTGATAGCACGGAAGTCAAACGTAGGAATAGTTGCACTTAGTCCCAAGTATCCCTTGATCAATACCTTGATTGCGTCAGCCCATCCCTCGATAGAGTCTCCGATCAAGTATCTACGAGTCTTTGTAGCCTTAGAGATTGCTGGCAACTTGTTGATGTTAAAGCTTTGTACAGAGTATCCAACACCAGTCCCACAAAGAAGTAGGAACATGGTCTCAGAGAATGCACGATAGTCGTCAACATGCAAGTAGCTGCAGTTAAACAGGCGGCTATTGTTTACCTCGATTGGTCTTCCACCAAACTGCAACGAACGCATTGATGGTAGAATCTTCTTGGCATACACCAACTCGTATGCCTTCTCGATTACGTTCTCCATGTGTGGAAACTTCTTCAAGTGCATAGACTTGTTTCGTGTAACAAGTTCTTGCCACGTCTCACGCCTGTTTAACTCCGGTACAAAGCGGCTGTATTTACTCCAAACAACCAAATCCGACAATATTTCTTTTTCTAGTTCCATAGTTTTAAAATTTCTTACCGTGCTTATAACCACGCATTGAGTTGTACATCATTTTCAATTCGATGTGTTTTTCAAGGTCCACACCAAGACCACCGCATAGGTCGAACAAACGGATAGCTACGTCAGCCAATTCGTCCTCGAATGATGACTTAATATTTGCTTCAAATCCAGCCTTCCATGGACCTTCCATGATGTTGTACTCGTCATCCCATAGGTTAACTTGTATGTCTTGGTACAGACTATTTACGGCGTGCTTACTTGCGTAGTGGTCCTTTCTTAAAGCCTCTAAAGCTTCTGCCAATTCTGAAACAACGAGCATTAACATCTCTGGTTTGTTTCTCTCTCCTTCCCAAAAGCCTTTGCTCTTGGCCATTTCGTGTGCTTGTGTTATTAGTTTTTTCATAATAGTTCTTTAAATTTTTCAATTGAGTCGCAGACTAATGCCTCGACTCCTATCTCTTTCAGCTCCTTCATTCGATACTCTTGCAGTGGCCGGGCCTTTCCGCCTTCCCTCTTGACCTCAACAAAGACAGTTCTTCCCGCCCGATACATGTACAGATCGGGAATGCCTGGCTTGTTTGTACTCAAAAGTTTTAGGACGTACCACCCGTTTTCCTCAGCAAGCTTGATCATCTTTGATTGCAGCTTAGATTCTAACATGGGGTTGCAAATATAGTACCTTTACTTTAAAACATCACGCTTAAAATGTGAAACAGTGTACGGCTTTTTTCCTTGCACAACCTTGTAGATTTTCTCTTCGATGCCACCATCTGCAAAGATCCAGTACACATTGTTCTCTAGTCTATCCATCGTAGTTAGGCGATCACGGCTCTGCCAGTAGGACGTGGCGGAGAAGTCAATATTGTAGTAGACCAAGAAGTCAGCCTCCTTTAGAGATATCCCCTCACGCCCGGTAACAATTTGTATAGCAAAGTTGTTACACTCACCTGCATGAAATTTTCCTAAATCGGTGGTCATATCTTCTTGGAAGACAGACAACAAGCATTCTAGCTCTGCCTGGAATTTGTAGAAGACCGCTATGCGTTTTCCTGCAAACTTCTCTCTGATGAACTCTGCCTTGGTCTTGTCCAGTATGATTGCCTTTCCAGACTCAAGAATGACTGTACCGCTGTAGATCTGGTGCAGCTTCTGCATCAGCTTCACCGGCGTATCCGCAAGTATCACATCCTCCTTTCCCTCGAACACCAAGTCACGCTTCAGCTTGTCAGCGATCTTGTACGTTGTGTCAGACATCGTTACCTTTAACACATGCTCGTTTACCTTGGATGTAAATCCTGCTTCGCTCTGCGTGTAGCTTATCATGTATGGCTTGATGGCGTCCATTACCTTGTCTTGGTATGCGTTGCTGTAGTCGTGAACACGAAAGCCGTTTATCATACGCTCCCATACCTTTACGTATGTATGTGCCCACTTGTAAAACGTAGGCTCAGTAAACGGAGACCTAGATCCAAGCACCCACATCTGATGGTACATCTGTGAGTACGACTCCGGCGATGGAGTTCCAGACAAGAAGATGACGTATGGGTTGTGCTTCAACACCAAGGCACGGGCCTCCTTGGCCCTATTGCTTGGCTTTGGAAACGCTCCCATTCCGTGTGCCTCATCGAATACAATGGCGTCGATCTTACTCACGTCTAGTTTGTGCAGGCTCTCGTAGTTAATAAACGTACACTTATACTTAGGAGCAAGGGCCTTGTAGTCCTTCTGGATTCCAGCAATGGCCTTCTTCTTGGTGACAAATACCATTTCGTTGACGTCAACGATATGGTCAAGAGCGGACAGTGCTGTTAATGTCTTGCCCGTCCTCACCTCCATAGAAAGATATGCGAACCTTTTAGGACCCATTAGCAGGACACGAGTCTTTTCCACTATGTCCTGCTGGTATGGTCTTAATGTGATTTTATTTTCCATTAGAAATCAAATTCAACTTGCTCAGCTTCACTTCTTACAAACTTAATCCATCGTCCAGAGCCATCGCGTCCCTGCTCTACTGTCTCTCCCGTGTAGAAAAGACCAAAGGCCTCAAGCCACTTGTAGAACTTGTTGAGCGATATAGACGTCTTGCCTCGCTGGCCGTAGTCTGGGTTATCGACAACAAACTCCTTGTACACGTCCTCCTTGTAGATCTTGGTGTTCACCTTGACGAACCGGTTCTCCTTGTCTGTCATCCACTCCCAGAAGTTGTGGTCTGTCTCGGCGATAAACTTACGCGTCTTCAAGTTCTTGAAGTCTGATCTTACAAAGCCAAAGCATAGGTAGTTCTTCAAGTTGTTGACCATGTAGTTGTCAAACTTGCACCAGTCGTCCTCGTTCCAGTCTTCAAACAACAACCGGCCGAACTCAATCTGTGGCGTGAAGTCTTTGCTGTAGTGCTGCTTGAACTCTAGCTCCCACTTGCGTCGCTCGAAAGAGTTACCCTTTCCCTTGATGGCGTAGTTGGTTGTGATAACTACCTTCGGTGACTTGTGGAACGGAATCTTGATCGCGTCCTTGTTCTTCTTCTCAAGTGTGATACCCTCGGTTACAATAGAGAACAACCTCTCAAAGTCAAAGTTCCTTCTCACGTCATCAAACACAATGATCTGCGTGTCCGTTGACACGGTCTGATACGCAAAGCTTCGCTCGAAGTTGAAACTCTTGCCGTCGATAACCGCTGACTTCTTCATCCTGGACACCGCGTTCATGAACAGGCCCTTACCGGTTCCTCCCTCTGGGTTATCAGTGATGACCTCATCATTGATGATTACCGCCGGGCAGTAGCCAAGGTTCTTGTAGCTATGAAGCAGGAAACCAATGGTACTCTCTACCGATCTGATGCGGTCCTTCTCTCCACCAGAGATGTTGCTGATGAACGTTTTAAAGTCGCAGTCATACGCGTCGCAGATCTGAAAGTCCCTGTCAATTACTTGGTCTTTCCAAACGTATCCACCAAGATCGAGGTAGTCGATCATTGTGATGTCGCTACAGGTAACACGAACGGCGCAGTTCCTGTAGTACAGGTATGCATTGTCCTTGTCGTCCTCAACGAAGTACACGTCAACCGGCGACAGCATCGACAGGAAGTCCTCCTTGAAGTAGCGTGTCTTGTCTGCAAAGTGGTTGTAGATTGAAAGGTCCTCCATTCTGAACAGGTAGTCCAGCACCAAGTCCTTTATCTCATCTTCCGTCGTATTTGATATAAGGTTGTTCGTAACCTTAACAAAAATATAATTCTTTGTGCCTTCTGGCGAATACTTGAAATAGCCATTGTCTTCTAAAAACTCTTTTAATAGGTAATGAACTACAGACACAACGCCCTTCGACGACTTGGTCCAAAACTCTTTGCTTGAGGAGTCCTCCTCGATCTTTACAATTACGGCGTCGGTAACCTCGTCATTCAGTCCAGACTCCTTAAGCTGCTGACGTATCTCCTTTTTTGGCACGCCCTTCTTTATCTGACGGCGAACGCTGTCGATGGCATCCCTGTCCTCAAAGAACTTGATGCCGAAGTTCATCTCCTTTTTGTAGGCACTGTCGATGGTGGTCTTTACCTCTGACAGCGGGAAGTCGTCGTGTGCAAACTCGCTCAGCACATAAGTGGCCAGCTCCTTGTTTACACCAAAGTCATTGAACGCGGCAGCGAGCACGTACAGGTTGTGGTTTCTCTCGCCCACGACCATTCCATACTCTCTGTCCCACCACAGGCGCAAGCGTCTGATGATTTCGTTCTGGTCAGTAACGGTGATGGTACGTTTGTTCTCCGGCCTCTCGATCGGCTCGTACTCCTCCTCTGCTAGCTTGTCCCACTGCTTTGCCTCTGGGTTGTGAAAGATCAACGGGTCGTAAGACTCATAACACACACGGCTTACGTTCTTTGACGTCTTGTCAAACTGCTCGCAGTTGTAGTACTTCTCCAGCGCGTTGAAGTAGCTCTTGTGCTTGTTCTCATCGGCAGGAACTCTTACAAGTACCTTTAGACCATCACCAGATGGAGAGATAAATACGGCCAGCGTGTGCTTGTCCTTCGTGAACTCGTCCTTCTTGGCCAGCATGTCCGCCTTCTTGGTGAAACCATCAAAGTCAAGACAGATGATTCCAGAGTGGGCGATGAGCGCTGAGTCTTCCCTGCGAGTGAACTCGCCAGAGAAACATATTGCCGGTAGCTCCTTCTTGATTTGGTTTCGCTTGTCCTTGTCCTTCTCCTCTCTGATCCGCTTGATGATGTCCTTGGACTTCCCTTCTCTGATCCGGTGTATGATGTAGTCAACAGACCGGTAGAAAGGAGTGGAAGTGTCCTTAATGCTTTTGAATATTGTTATGTTTCCCATTTAATTTGATTTTTGCTCGTTTGTATAACTGAAAAGCCGCATACCTAGATATGCCAAGCTTGATACCACACTTTTGGTAGGAGTAGTGTAGGTCCTCCCTCATTATTAACACGGCGTACTGCCTTGCCGTGCACTTATAAATTTCCAATACCATTTACGATGTCGCTAAGTGCGTCGTATATGTCTTGCTGAGCATCGCCCCAGTACATCTCACACTTGCCGTCCTCTTTTACCGGAGGCGTAACAAAGTATGACTGGTACTCACTTGGCTTTGCTGTAAATCTGTGGCATGATTCCTTCCTTGGACATCCAGTGCCATTACACATTGTTATGTCTGGCATCAGTTACAAATTTTAATGTCCATCAATGACTCGGTGAGTGTGCAAAGAAGCTTGCCGTTCAACTTGGTGTCGCGAATATAGTCGCCGTCGGGTGAATAAAGTCCAATTGCCTTGATTAAAATTCCATTCTCTACCACCTCAGCGTGTATAATTCTGATCTTATGTGTGTCGATTTTTGCCATTTTGTGTCGTTTTTTTGGGGTTTGTGTCGGTTTAGTGTCGATTTTAAAAGTAAGCGACACAACCAAGCGCATTGAATTTCTTTTACTTAGCTTTTTTGTGTCGATTTTTACTTGTTCAATACTTATTCAAAGAAAAAAATATAAGTAGTATAAATAATATATATAGAATAGGAGAGCTAAAAACCGACACAACGACACAGGGGGCGGTCCCCTGTGCCAGTGTCTTGGTTTCTTAGAACGGTAACTCGTCTACCGGAGGATTTGCCTTCTTGGGCTCATTAGAGGCCTTCTCAGCCACTGAAATAGTTCCGTTGGTCCAAACTACCTTTCCGCCTCCGATGTAGGCCTTAGAGGCCTTAGATTCGCGTTCCTCTTTTGTCTGCGACTCGTAGATGGATGCGTTCTTGCCCCACTGGTTGGTCTGGTCGTCTACAGAGATGGTTACGTCAAGGTACTTACCGTCCTTAAGTTTGCTTTTTGTGATCTTAGTCACGTCGATTGATAAACTGATTAGTGCACTCATAATGTTTCTTTTGTGTAGTATTGTGTGATGTCTTCTGTTTTGTTTGGCCCGAAGAACTTGCGCCATACTTCTATTGCTCTTTGTACTTTCTCTTTGCCACGGTCTAGGAACTCCTCTGAGCAGTCGAACATTCCCGTCTTGTTTGTGCCCTTCTCTACCGCAATGAACAGAACCGGCTTGCCGAAGATCTGATTGTAGATGTAGGCCTGTGAGTCGTAGTTGTACTTCCTTGCAGAGTACTTGAACTCCTCGATGTTTGATGTGGTCTTTAGGTCGATGACATACTCCGATGAGATGATGTCTGCCTTTCCCTTCCATGTCTCTCCCATGATGTTGGAGATGCCTGGCTGCTCGTACAGATTGCCGTCCTCGTAGATCATGTCGAAGAAGTCCATGCGGCCCTTGATGGAGTCAACCATCGCGTCCAACTCCTCGACCTCCTTAGACAGCAGGATGATGTCTGTCTGGTGTGCCTCGCACATCTCTTTGTACCTGTTGGTATTTCTAGATGACACGTCGCAGATCAGAAAGTCAACGACCTTCTCTGGCTCAAGCAGTGATGCGTGGAAGTAAGAACCCTGCACCATCGGAACGGTTTTCTCTTTGTCCTTCCCAAAGGACGAGGGGTCCTTCAGTAGGGCCCCGATGTCCGAGTTTGAGAGGAACTGTTTTCCAAATGTTCCGTAGTAGTCAGAGTCGCTGTTCAGTCTCGTTAGGATTTCGGTTGTCACGATGCTACCTCCTTGTTGATCTCACTGCGTGTGGCCTCGCTGATGCTGTACTTCTTCGACAACTGCTCGATGATGAACTTAGATCCCTTCTTCTTGTTTGCTGTCAAGTAGTTCATTACCTTGGCCCAGTTCTCGTCACCAACAACTAGCTCGATGATGGCTGGCTCTGATGGGGCCTTAGCGGCCTTCTCGTCGTCTGGCATGTCCTCGCCGGCGTAGATGTAAAGACCTAGTCCGTGCAGGCCGATGGCCTTGGTGGTTGACCGCTGGATGGCCTTGTTAACATCGAACGACGTAACCTTCTCGATGGGAAGCGCAGCGTTTCTTGCATCCATGATTGGCAGGTAGTCGATGTGCTCTTGGCCACCGATGGTGATGCCGACCTTAACCCATGCTGTCTTGCCGTCTGTGTGGTAGTTGTTACCGGTCGCAGACTCGTAAACGGTGCGTGTCATGTCTTGGCAGACCTTCATTGTCTCTTGCCATGCGTAAGCCCATGACAGGTAAGTTAGGTTTCCCTTCTTCTCCGTCATCTTGTTGACGTTGATTGAATTTAATTCTTTAAACTTGCTCATATGATTTTATTAATTTATTTAAATACCATTGGGCCTTCTTGAGGTCCTCTGCTTTGTTCTTGTCCTCAAACCGCCACATGTACTTAAGTATGTTTCCCTTTAAGTACCCGCAGAACTGGTCTTTGGTCATTGAAGCCTCTATCGCTTCGATGCACTCGATAGCCGACTGGTTGTAGTGTGCTGGCTTGTTTACTATATCAAAACTCATCTACAAATTTACCTTTTAGTTATCAGAATTCCTACATTTTGTGCATAACTTTGGCAACATTTCTTGCCTTCCAAGGTATGCGTCCTTCTCAAATTGTGACATCTGGTCTTCTGTCTTGATAACCGATCCGCAGCGGTCGCAGTCGATAGAGATTCTAAACTTAAGGCCATACATCAGAGAGAACCAAGCCATCTCTACTTGGCATAACTTCTTGCTACGCCTAAACCTTCTTGCTATTTCTTTCTCTCCCCATTCAACCCACTCGTTGCTCTGCTTGACACTCATGGTCCACTGGGTGTACCAGTCATCCTTTCTGTCCTTGACGTCGTCATAGGTCACGTCGTGACCGGCGATCTCAAACATCTTGTTGATCAGATCTTTGACCATCTCGCTTTTCTTTTGTTCTATTGTTGCCATAGTTCGTAATTGCTGTTTTCAGTTTTAAATTTGATGTAGCCCTCTTTCTCTTTCACTATCACGGT
>Ga0315904_10001493_pt1 | contig 37303 bp, 37 predicted proteins | sample LakEriMetagenome_6_FD_203529 | JGI IMG/M metagenome (GOLD analysis project Ga0315904, IMG submission 203529) | Freshwater fungal communities from buoy surface, Lake Erie, Ohio, United States - Buoy 12 MA120 | ecosystem: Environmental > Aquatic > Freshwater > Lake | place: USA: Lake Erie, Ohio... | reverse complement strand
TTTGCATAGGGGGCCGCTTGACGGATCTGTAAAAGCGTATCAAACCCTCTGCTCATGGGCAGATCAAGATCCAAAAGAATGAGATCCGGTTGAAGACCGCCGAGCAAACTAAGCAACTCCGGCTCTGAATTAGATTCACCAACAATACGAATATCGGCCGTACGCTGAATAGCAGCCCTAAGGCCAACTCTAAAGATGTCAAACTCATCGGCAATAACTACGGTAATGGAGGTGGAGTGCATATACATAGATTTTGTAGATGCAAATTCAGCTTTGAATGCACTTCAAAAAAGAGTAAAAACCCTAAAAATTTCGGCTTCGGAAAATACGGTCTAGGCGCCTCGCTAATACAGAAAAATTATCGAATCAATCGATTACGCAGCGCATAAGCGACCAGGGAGATACTGGAACTTACCCCCGTTTTTATTTTAAGATGGTAGCGAATATTTTCGACCGACTTCACACTCAAAAAAATTCGATTAGCAATTTCTTGCGTCTTATACCCTTCGGCCAGCAATTCAAGCACTCGTATCTCGTTCTTAGAAAGGCGAAGGGTGTCAACCGGAGCACCCAGGTTCTTTCGACGTAACCGGGTGAGCAACGCCCGACTTACTAACTCATTAAAATAGATATCATTCTCAGCAACAGCCAAAATAGCCGCTACAGCTGTATCCTCCTCTGACTCTCTTGGCAAAATTGCATTTACTCCAGCATCTAATAACTCTTTAGCCTGCCACAGATCGTCGGATGAAGTCAACACAATTACTTTTAAAGAGGGGTAACGTATTTTCTTTTGTTCAACAAAAGAAAAAAAATCAAAACCCTTTATCTCTAAACCCACTAAAAGTATATCCGGACATGACCTATGTAGCAACTGTACGAGATCTTGAATGGCAGCCGCCTCCCACAGTAAGCGAAAATCTTTCTCCTTAACAAGTGCTGCCATCACTCCTTTTCTAAAATACAGTTGATGATCGGCTAGCCCTATCGTAATTTTTTCACTCATCTAAATAGAGCAACAATTTCCACTAATAAATTCATAAATCGACCTCAAACATTTAATGATTTTTTTGTAGTTCTTTTTCTACAAAGAGGATGAATTCAATCAAAACATTCCAAAATAAAAGTCGCTACTACATCAGGAAAATGAAAACACTAAACCTAATTTCAATTTTGGATTCGAAAAACTATAGTTGGCTAGTAATAATAAAATAAGCATTAGTAACTAGCAAACAATTTAAACAATCCCCTTTGCAAAGTAGCGAAACATATATCATTTGGCTAGGAGTTCTCTTTATAATCGGACTATCAGTAGCAATACTGTATTGTAAACGAGTAAGTAAAAAAATCAATCGACTTGCTAATGAAAAAATACTCATAGCCGAAGAGCAGGCGATGAAAAAAATAGCAGAAGAATTACACGACAACCTAGCTCCATCGATACTGCTCGCCAGAATGCAACTAGAACACTTTGTAAAAGAAAATAAAGAAAGCACGCTTCAAAAAAGCATAGATCAAATTGATACTGTTCTTGAGCAGACCCGGCAAATAGCCATCTTGCTACACCCCTCGTCTCTCTCAGAGCTCGGCCTACAAGAAGCCATCAAGAATCTACTACATCAACTACGACAATATCGCAACATAAAGACTAACCTATCTATGGACAATGCATTACTGGCCATAGAAAAAGATAAAGTGATTCCGCTATTTCGAATTATACAGGAATCTATTCAAAATCTGCTAAAACATGCCCGAGCTACCGAGATTAGCATATGCTTTAGAAGCAGTGAACAGTTTGTTTGTGTTGACATACTAGATAACGGCATTGGCTTTGATGTCAACAAGGTTCGAACAGGCGCGGGTCTGCAGAACATGCAACAGCGAACCCGATCTCTCCAGGGCCAATTTAGGCTCCTATCTAAGCCGGGCCATGGCACACATATTCATCTTAAAATCCCAAAATAATACACTATGATAACCACCGTATTGGTAGACGATCATGCAATGATCAGAAAGGCCCTGGCCGAGCAAATTGACAGTATGGCCTATGCAAAGGTTATTGCTCAATTCTCAAACGGAAAAGAATTGACAGCCGCTTTAGAAGAGGGGTTAGACCCCGATCTGATCATCTTAGATCTCAACATGAAAGAAATGAATGGAATCGAAACCTCACGCTGGCTAAAACAGCATCGTGCTGACATTAAAGTACTTATACTAACTATGTTTGAAACGGAGTTTACCCTCGTACAAATTCTAAAAGCAGGAGCCAGGGGCATCATTCATAAGTCGGCGAAAAGCACAGAGCTTAAAACGGCTATAGAAAATATCGTCAATGACGGATTCTACTATTCTAACTACACAAGTAGCAAACTAGTAGGCCTTATAAAAGACAAGACCGAAGGCCTCAAGTCGCTTGAGCGCGTTATGTTAGATGACCGGGAAATTGAGTTCTTAAAATTGGTCTGTTCCGATAAAACGTACAAAGAAGTCGCCCAAGAGCTACGACTCAACCCCCGAGCCGTAGATTCACTGAGAGACCAACTATTCGTTAAACTGGATGTAAAAAGCAGAGTGGGCCTAGCCATGATCGCACTTAAGCACGGAATTGTACCTTTATAGGTATAGTTTGTAATAATGAATTGCTGTGTTGCAGCCGCCTTTAACTGGAACGAACTCGTACGCTCCAATACGATACCACTACTCTTATTGCTACTCGTAGCGGTCTTACTATTTGTCTTGTTCTTTTATCAAAAGAGAATCAAGTCATTTAATACTAAACTACTGGCTCTCGAAAAAAAACAACAGCAATTGCTATTAGATGCTTCGCTTCGTTATCAAGAAGAAGAAAGAAAAAAACTTTCGGCCAATCTTCACGATGATGCGGGCCCTTTATTGGCCACGGCACGACTTTATTTAAACGATCAGTTGTTAGAGCAAGATAAAGCGACACAGGCAAAAACCATTGCCATGACCCGTACTATTTTAGATGAGGCCATAGGACTGGTTCGCAGCATCAGTCATGACCTTATTCCTCCTACGCTCAAAAACTTTGGCCTTCATTCGGCCATCAACGACCTGATCAAAAAAATTAACGGAGCGGGAGTCGTTACAGCATCCGCTAGTTTTACTTCTTACGATAAACGCTATAACGAAGAAAAAGAAATGATCATTTACCGTATTGTACTAGAACTACTCAATAACATTCTGAAACACAGTCAGGCCAGCTTCATAGATATTGAGCAGCACTGGCACCAACAACAATATCGGCTACTCATTTCACACGACGGAAATGGTCTTACCCAACAAATATTTGACCGACTCAATAATCAGCCCGAAGGCATGGGGTTAAAAAATATTGCCGGCCGGATTCGACTACTCGAAGGATCCATTCATTTCGAAAAAGAGCCAGTCAAGAATATCTATGCTATTAAAATCTCTATCCCATGAATGAGATTACCGTTGCCATAGCCGACGACCACCAGTTATTTCGAAAGGGCGTTATCCATTCGTTATCACCTTACCGGCAAATTCGTTTTATGGTCGAAGCCAGTAATGGGGACGAACTATTGGCGCTATTGGCAGCGCATCCGATACAAGTAGTACTCATGGACCTTAAGATGCCAGGTAAGGATGGAATCGAAACCACAAAAATCATTAGTCGCGACTACCCTAACATAAAAGTGCTTGTGGTTAGCATGCACGAAGATGAGCGCTTTGTACATCACCTGATGGAGAACGGAGCCCATGGCTATTTACTAAAGAATGCAGAACCACAAGAGATGCTCAACGCCATCACAGAGGTAATCGAAAAAGGATACTACCTGAACGATTTTGTAAATCGAGTGCTATTGCGTAATGCCGGTCAAAAACAAAAAGGTCTGCCCTCGCTCGAGCAAGACAAGGTACTGTCTGATAGAGAAAAAATGGTATTACGGCTTATTTGTATGGAATTTACCGCACAAGAAATCGCACAAAAAATGGAACTTAGCTCCAGAACGGTAGAAGCCATCAAAGACCGCTTAATGGACCGATTTGGCGCAAAGAATACGGCCGGTTTAGTTTTTTTTGCTGTACGAAATAACCTGATCGACTAGTCGAATTGTAATTCTGGAATCTCTCCTTCTACAACCAGTCTTCCGGATGTTTTGGCCCGAATCTCGTCGACCGATACACCCGGTGCTCTTTCCAGTAATCGAAAACCTTGTGGAGTAATATCTAGTACGGCTAAATCGGTAACAACCTTCTTTACACAACGAACCCCTGTTAGGGGCAAGGTACAAGCAGACAATAGTTTGGATTCTCCTTTGGGGTTGGTATGCATCATGGCCACAATAATATTACGGGCGCTTGCGACCAGATCCATGGCTCCACCCATTCCCTTGACCATCTTACCCGGAATTTTCCAATTGGCGATATCACCGGTATCACTTACCTCCATAGCTCCAAGCACCGTAAGGTTTACCTTTCCCGCTCGGATCATGCCAAAGCTTAGGGCCGAATCAAAGAATACAGAGCCTTTTACCGTAGTGATCGTTTGCTTACCGGCATTGATCAAGTCGGCATCTTCCTCTCCAGCCACGGGAAAGGGACCCATTCCCAAAAGACCATTTTCACTTTGCAATACCACATCCATCCCCTTAGGAATATAATTAGCCACCAATGTAGGAATACCAATACCAAGGTTCACATAATATCCTTGCTGTAATTCTCTGGCGATGCGCTGTGCGATTTGCTCTTTAGATAGTGCCATCAAAAAAAATTTATACGCTTCTAACCGTTCGTTGTTCTATTCTCTTTTCATAGTCCTTGCCTTGAAAGATGCGATGAACATAAATACCGGGTGTGTGAATAGCATCCGGATCAAGTTCACCTGCGGGCACAAGCTCTTCAACTTCTGCAATAGTTATCTTTCCGGCCATTGCCATCAGCGGATTAAAATTACGTGCCGTAGCCCGGTAGATCAGATTACCCATAGTATCGCCCTTCCAGGCTTTTACAATAGCAAAGTCGGCGTCAAAAGCCATTTCGAGTAGATAATCCTTGCCATCAAAATTTCGCACCTCCTTACCCAGTCCCACCTCTGTTCCGACACCGGCCGGTGTAAAAATAGCAGGCATTCCGTAGCCGGCAGCCAAGCAACGCGTAGCTAGAGTTCCTTGCGGGATCAGCTCTACTTGAAGCTCGCCGCTTAGCAGCTGCCTTTCAAATTCAGCATTCTCGCCCACATACGAAGAGATCATTTTTTTAACCTGGCGTTGTGCAAGCATCAGACCAATCCCAAAATCATCGACACCTGCATTATTAGAAATGCATGTCAACTCTCGAACTTGTTTGCGCACCAGTGCTGCAATACAATTCTCGGGAATCCCGCATAGTCCAAATCCACCCAGCATAATGGTGGCTCCATCTTTGATATCTGCTATCGCTGCATCGGGGCCTGCTACTACTTTGTTCATTTTTGCTACGTTATCGTCTGTAAAATTAGGAAACTTACTCCACCAGCTGTTTAGGCTTTCGGTTGGGCATTCTGTCAATCTTTTCTTCTTTTCGTGCTATTGAGTCCATCATCGTGGCTACCAAGTCGGGGCGTGTTTGATAGTAACGAAAACTCTCTTTAAACTGCTGCTCAGATATACGATGGATAGCCAGTACTCGGTTGTACCACTTGATCTTTTCGGATTCTTTGTTAAGTGAGCTGTCTTTGGGCAGTGCAAAACTAACAACGAACTGGTCGGCCCTCATTAGATCCCAGACCACCTCTTGCATTTTCTCGGGCGGTAGCACCCCAGCCGGAATCGACTTGCTAGATTCACAAGCCATTATAGACAACCATCCCAGTAGCAGGCAAAGAAAAAGGAACCTCATAACGATTTATAGAGCGCAATATTGGTTATGTCCATTTTGGTCAGTAACTCGCGCGCCCGGGCACGTTGCTCACTACCTCCCTTACTGAATACTTTGACCAGTTCATTAGCCTTTCCCTGAAAAAAGAAAGGTACAATCATCGAGTTGAGATTTTCCGTATTGACGGTATTGAGATAATTGAGCGCATTCAACATGCCATTGCGTCCGGCTTCCTCGTTCTCAAAAAAAACATCCATTCCGGTACGGTAATACGCATAGATTGCATCATGCACCAAAGTAAAACGATTGTTATTCATATTCTCGGCCAGCCAATAACGATTGCGGAGGCCATCAAATGATTTCCATCCAGCAATGTCGCGAGAACCCGGAGCATTATTCACAATATTCCAAGCTCGTTGAAAATACAGATCGCCTCCTCGCAACGCATAGGAGTCATAATCCAAACCTAGAATAATATTGATGTAAAAAGCAATGACAGCCGTCAGATTAGCCACTAGGGGATCGTTGCCTTGTACCCGGTTCTCGTTAAATTCGATAGGCTGAAACTCGACATACTTAAAGACTACATTGTCATCCTGAAAATTAATGAGGGGGCTCTCGTACGAAGTGTTGTAAACAGGGCGAGCGGCCTGTACGGTCAGCTTTCCTTTAAACACATTATTGCCAAGATCTTGATCGATACTAATCAGAAAACTACACTGAATCTTTTCGGCGGGACCAAAGGCATCGGGCGTCCACTTACGAGTATTGATAAAAGTGGTAAGCCCTCCTTGCAAGGTCTGAAAAATCTTACGATCGACCTGCGAACTTACTTTGTTGGCAATGATACTGACGCGCGACTGTAATTCTTGGGCCGATAACCCGATCGAAAGCCCCAGGGCCAGTAATAAAAATAAACGGGGTAACATGATCAGCGAAATTAGCTGAACAACTCATCCTCCTGCTTTCTGAAATAGACCTTATCGTCCATAAACTCCTGGGTAGCCAGCAGCGCAGGATTCGGCATGCGCTCGTAGGCGCGAGAGATTTCGATCTGCTCTTTATTCTCGTGAATCTCTTCGAGACTATCGGTATGGCTGGCAAATTCCTCGAGCTTGTTATGCAACTCTTCTTTCAACGAAATATTGATCTGATTCGCGCGCTTGGCGATAATAGAAATCGATTCATAGACATTACCTGTCTTGGCTTTGATATCGGGCAGGTTGCGCGTTTCTACGTTGCTGGTAATACCGGCACTAAGCTGGCGTCTTAGTTTGCTCATTAGTAAGGATTTTTATATTGTTCTGTGATAGATTCAAAAAGTTATCGACCTCTTTTTTCCATTTACTCTCTGGATAGCGATCCACAAATTCAAAACATTCGCTGACCACCTGCTCAAAACGCTCTGCCTTTTTTTCTTCAATACTCATTTCGGCAAAACGGTAATACGACCTTATCACCATCAGCTTATATTCATCAGCGCGATACGACTCGGGGTAGGCGTTTAACAGCGTAGTAAAAGCTACACCCGCTGCTCTAAACTGACCCAGATCGTAATACAATTGTGCACTTAGAAAATCTTTGGTTTCGAGTTTAGCCCGACAGATATCAATAATATCGTTTGCCTCTTTGTTACGCGGCGATCCGGGATGCGTATTAATAAATGTCTGCATCATTCCCATGGCGCGTACCGTGTTGGTCTGATCGAGTTGCGCCTTGGGAGATTGTTTGTAGAAACAATACGCCCGCATGTAATCGATCTCTTCGGCTCGTGCACTGGTAGGAAAGATCTCTAGGTAACTCTTGAAAAGATTTTCGGCATTCATGAAATCCGAAAGATGGTAGGCGCAGTAGGCGTATTTGTAATAGATATCTTCGAATTCCTTGCTTGTTTTAAAGAAAGGCATGATATCCTCATAGACCTGCTGGGCCTTGATGTAGTCTTTTTTTACAAAGAACTGCTCTGCCCGACGAAGCTTATACGATGCATCCGGATTCTTGAGCAATTTGGTCATACTCTTCGCACATCCGGAAACGGACACGATCGCCACGCTCATCACCAATAACACACTGAATCGCAATAAGATGGACATAGGGGTAGCAAAGTTAACGCTTATAGGCAAATGTTACGTAAAAAAGATAGTCGCCCAAGAACAGGGCGTTAATATTGTGATAATCTATTGCTTTTCAAATAAAAAGGCCCCGATTTCCCGGGGCCTTTAGTATAAAAAGAAGCTATAATTAGTTCTTACGCAAATTGGGGTGTGGAGGATCGACGCGGTTAGGACCAGTCTCGCCTTCGGCCGCGGCACGAAGGTCTACCGTGTTGCAATCACCGCCCATCTGGCCGTAGTTGAAGATAAAACGATCTTGGCTGATACCTTCTTTATCTACCATGTAAGAGATGATAGCATTAACGCGATCCCAGCTAAGCTGCTGCTCACGCTTATCTCCTGCACAATACCCTACTACCACCACCTGGCAACCGGGATTGTTACGTACGCGAGAAGCGGCAGAAGCCAACACAGATTTGGCATCATCAGAAAGTTTATTGCTTCCTGCCTTGAAAGCCACACTGGGGAGTGCTCCCACTTTTTGCTCACAAGTAACAACTGGAGGAGCCACATTTACTTTGCAATCATCGGGGCACTTACAGTTACCCACGCCATCTGCATTAACAGGCTGGCAACGTGTGGGGGTAATCAATTCTTTGTCTTTACAATCAGGAACACCATCACCATCGGTATCCAAACTTACGCCGTGCGTATCAACAGGACAACCGGCAGGGGTTTGCTCACGATCAAACTGATCGGTCACACCATCACCATCCGTATCAAGCAATACGGGTTTGGGGATGTTCATCAAACGGGGGTTGCGAAGTTCAGCATAAGGATAGTCGAGTGGGTTAAGCCAGTATAAAGGCTGAACACTGTTTTTTCCAATGTTGATATTAAGACCGAGTGACATGTAGTTGTAAGTGTCGAAGTCACGGGTTTGAGCTGCATCTCCATTGGGATGACCTTGCCAGCGCTGACCATCGAGCAAATCGTCACGAGTAACGGACCAACGATCTTCGAAAGCGATATTGATCTTGTCGTTGAGCTTATAGGCAAAACCGATACCGAAGGTACCCAACGGTCTGAACGTGCTTCCATTACTGTTGGCACTTGCATTACGTTCAGCGGGTGTTTCGAATGAATTATCAAGAACATTGTTCTTGAGGTTTTTAATAAAATCTCTGCGATCGCTGTATGCGGGGTCTGTCAGCGCATTGAAATTGTACTTATTAGTTCCGTTGAGCGCATTGACACGAGTCTCGTAGATGGCAGCACCGATACCGGCAATACCATAAATGTTCAAACTGGTGTTTGTCTTATTGAACTGAATGTTGTTGAGCGTAAGCAATGCTTGTACAGTTGCTTCTGATACTTTGATCTGGTAATTGTAAAACACCTTGTCAAAAGTAGAAGTGGGTTGACCAGTGGTAGAAGAAACAATGCTCACGACATTGTTAGCTCCTATGGCTGCGCGAGGAGCACTGTAGCGCTGTGCAGGGCTAGCAATGTTAGCACCCCAGGCAGGATTTTTGGCGTAGTTGGTATTACCACGATATTCATATCCTCTACCGATGGCGTACATGTATTCTCCACGAATAGAGAGTGTGTAGCCCAACGATTTTCTGACATGAAAACCAAAACCGGGAGAAAGAAATTGAGAGGGAACATCACCGCTTACCTGAAACAGTCCGGCTTTGACACCCACTTCCCATTGGCTGCGGGGCTTAGCGGGATAGTTGTAGGTTCCATTTAGGAATTCCGTATGCTGGGGCATTCTTTTGGAAGGAATCAAAGAAGAATCCTTGAGATCATAGGAATTACCTACTCGCTGCGAAAAACCATAGGTGGCTAACAGACTAAAAAGCACCGTTAGCAGGTATGCACTTTTTCTCATAATAAGGCTTTATAAATTAATTTTTTTGTAAAAATTGGTACAAAGGTAGACAAGTCAGTCGAATATGCAAAATTTTAATTGCTTGTAATTCTCCCATTTCTCACTACTACTCAATGAGTTAATAGAAAGTTAACCGCCAACCATGGGCTGGTGGTAATCATTATTTTGCAGTATCTTGTCGCCCCCGAGATGAAATTACCCGCCGCCTTAATTCAAAAAGAGCTGGATCTTTTTGAGGTCAAATTCAACGAAGCAGTTCAAAGCCAGGCCCCTTTGCTGGACCGTATTATGCGTTACGTGGTCAAACGAAAGGGCAAGCAATTGCGGCCCATGTTCGTACTACTGTCGGCCAAACTTTGCGGGGAGATCAACGACAGCACCTATAGAGCTGCCTCGCTGGTAGAGATTTTGCATACCGCTACCTTGGTGCACGATGATGTAGTGGATGACTCGCTGGAACGAAGAGGATTTTTTTCTACCTATGCCCTTTGGAAAACAAAAGCCAGCGTACTAATTGGCGACTACTTGCTGGCCAAAGGACTATTGCTATCGCTAGAGAACCAAGATTACCCTCTATTGCATATTCTCTCCGATGCTGTTAAAAAGATTAGCGAAGGGGAATTGTTGCAACTAGAGAAAGCGCGCAACCTAAATCTGAAGGAAGAGATTTACTATGATATTATTAAGGGAAAGACCGCTTCGCTACTGGCCTCGGCCTGTGCAGCCGGAGCTTGGTCGGCCGGACAAGACAAAGCACTGACAGAAAAAATGCGACAGTTCGGCGAGTTGACAGGGATGGCCTTTCAAATAAAGGACGACCTGTTCGACTATGCTAGCGAAGATGTAGGAAAACCCACCGGCAACGACATCAAAGAAAAAAAATTAACCTTACCACTCATCTACACGCTCAATCACTGCGATGCAGTTACACGAAGAAAAATTATTTATATCGTAAAGAATAATAGTCAAGATAAAAAAAAGGTGAGCTGGGTACTCGAGCAGGTTACCGCTACCGGAGGCATTCGTTACGCCACCTCCCAAATGAATCATTTTAAAGAACAGGCTCTCTCACTCCTACACACGTTTCCGGCATCGGATGTTAGAAAAGGACTAGAGGACATGGTCTTGTTCGTAACCGACAGAAAATATTGATCGATTGCAAAAGAGATGGAAAATAGTTCCCGCTCAGCCTGCAGCAGCTACTCGCCTGCGAGAGCAACTACAGATTCATCCGGTGCTGTGCGGGTTGCTGGCGCAACGGGGTATCACCGACTTTGACCTTGCCCGTTCTTTTTTCAGACCCTCCCTTGACCACCTTCATAGCCCCTGGCTAATGAAGGATATGAAAAAAGCTACCGATCGTATTGAGCGTGCCCTCGCGGGGCATGAGAAAGTGATGATCTTTGGAGATTACGATGTAGATGGTACTACCTCAGTTGCTAGCCTTTATCTCTTCTTAAAAAAAATACACGCTCCCCTTTCTTACTACATACCACACCGCTACCGAGAGGGATACGGCGTAAGTAAGGCCGGCATCGACCTGGCAGCGAGTCAAGGCATCACTCTTATTATCTCTGTAGACTGTGGTATCAAGTCGGTCGAACTGATCGACTATGCCCGCACGTGTGGAATCGATTTTATCATTTGCGATCACCATCTACCCGACGAAGAACTACCGGCCGCCATTGCCATTTTGAATGCCAAACAAAAAGACTGTCATTACCCGTACAAAGAATTATGTGGGTGTGGGGTTGCCTTTAAATTGATGTGTGCATTACAAGAACAACTGCAATTACCCGCTGATGCTGCGTATGGCTATCTCGATCTGTTAGCTACAGCTATTGCTGCAGACATTGTACCCATGACTGGAGAAAACAGAATACTCGCCTTTCATGGTCTTCAAAAAGCCAATTCCCGACCCAACTATGGTATTGCAGCATTGGCAGAGATCGGCAGCGTGCAGTTACCGCTCACCATTCACCAACTAGTCTTTATGATTGCCCCGCGGGTCAATGCAGCCGGCCGCATGGACGAGGGGGGCAAAGCGGTCGAACTTTTTATTGCCGACTCGTTTGAGGATGCCTTGGGATTTGCATCGCAACTACAAAGTGACAATAGCGACAGAAGAGAGGCCGATAAAATCACTACGCAAGAGGCGTTGCAGCTGATTGAAGAAAATCCTGCCTGGCAAAACAGCAAATCCACGGTGGTATTTCAGCCTCACTGGCATAAAGGTGTGGTGGGCATTGTAGCCTCCCGGCTCATTGAGCATTATCATCGACCCACCATTGTGCTTACCCGATCAGGAGAGCAGGTAGCCGGAAGCGCTAGAAGCGTGCCCGGATTTAACTTATATGAGGCTATTCACGCTTGCAGAGAACACCTGATTGGCTACGGCGGCCATTTTGCAGCAGCAGGTATGACGCTAGAGCCCGATCAGGTTGATGCTTTTCGTGATAAATTCGAATCGGTGGTATCGGCTACTATCTTACCCGATCAGTTGATACCGGAAATCGTTATCGACCAAGAGCTCGGTTTGCACGATGTTACCCCCACTTTCTTTTCTATTCTTTCGCAAATGGAGCCCTTCGGCCCCGAGAATCTTAGACCGGTTTTTTTGATTCGAGGACTAGTAGATACCGGTCAGTCCAAAATTGTAAAAGAAGAGCATATTCGTTTTTCGCTCCAAGACAAGACGGCACGCAAGACCCTAACAGGCATTGGCTTTGGATTAGCCCCCCATTTTGCGCTGCTTAGCAACCGACAACCCATTGATGTAGTTTGCACCCTCGACGAAAATCATTTCAACAACAAGACCACCTTACAGCTACGTGTAATGGATATTCGCACTGCTCAGTAAAAACCCTCCTACATTAGTTCCAGGTCAGTTGCAAATCATCAATGGCTGTTGAAGGCCTGTTATTGCTTCCTGTAGTAGCGGTGAGTGTCACGATACGGATCCAGACTTTCTGAGAAAGGTTATTGAGTGCTGATCCAAAGTTGACCGTTACAGGAGTGCTAGCAAACGTGCCTACGTTCGTGGTTAGTGTAGCCGGGGCTGTCGTTACTGCAGTAAAAGAGCTGGGAGTATCGCCCACAGCATACTCAACTCGCCAAGTAGCTGTTCGTCCCCCGGGGGTGGCGTCGAGAGATTGAAACAAAAAACTCATTTGAAAATTGTTCTTTCCACTTGTATTTGCCAACTCAAACAAGAAGGAGGAGCCGGGATCGTATCCTGCAGCACTGGTCTGACGAATACCAAGTGCACGGTTGGTAGAAGCTGCCTGTGCGGTTGCATCGCTGCTTGAAGTGAGCCCGGTCGCAGAGGCAAAATTCTTAGCCCCTGCACTCGTTTGATTCCATGCGGTTGGCGTTGCAAAACCAGCCGTGGGAAAAACCGGCATATCACCCGTACCCAACGAAGTAGCCGATGCTCCTATCTTAACATACACGCCCTGTGGAAGTCCATTGGCTAAACCATCAAAATTCTGGGTATACGGAGAAGTGGTAAGCAATAACCCACCCGAAGGAGGAGGTGGTGGAGCAGATCCACCCTCTACGTCGGTAAGATTTCTAAAAGAAATCTGCTTGGTCGTATTGAAAGGGGTCAAGTACCCAGTAAGAGAAGTAGCGGACGTGGGATAAGTTGCGGCAGCGAAACTAGCCCCTGTACTGGTAAATACGGGCAGAGTGCCAGAAGCATCAGTCATGGTAACTGAACCACCCCAACGACCACCCGTGCCACCCGAGAACGTGACCGTTGCAACACGAACAAGGGTAGACTCCCAGGTGCGAAAATTAGTGTTAATGGCAGCCAAGGTGGCTACCCTAGGCGCAATCGTTTTGCCCGTCGATACAAGTTGAGCAAAATTGAGGGGTACATTATTGAGTTGTAAAAGCCCATTGAATTCAGAAAGTTCCTGACCCGAAACATTTATATCTATGGAATCTCCCAAATTAAATGTATGCGCCGAAGCAAAACGCACGCAGATACCAGCCAATCCGTTTCCTTGCTGCAAATAAATATTTTGATTATTGAGGTTATTGGTGGTTCTATCGCTAATCACCACACCCGTAATTTTTCTGCCCGAGGGCGCAAATGTGCTTGATCCAGTGAATAAGGCTCGCAACTCTGCAGTAGACATTAGTGCAGCAGGACCAGTGCCACAACGGGTACCGGACAATCTCACATCACTGGTATCACGTATGGTCAGTTGGCGGGTACTCCCGAAATAAGAATAAATACCCGTGATACTACCATTGCCGGCAGGCATTTTGAGGTTGGCAAAGTTGGCGTAGTTGCTAGTGCGAAGTGTAATGCGGTTAGTGGATGGAGCGGTACATGCTTGTAAAACCCTATTACCAGATTGGGATGCATCTGCATAGTTTCGAGCAGTGTCGCCCGGAGCAACCTCCATTTCACTTAATTGAATTAACGTACTTATATAAGGATCTTGGAGCGAAGTGGTCAGCTGAGAAATGCTCACGGCCTTTGGAGTTAGTGGTTGATTAAGCGCTCCCTTCACTATATGCTGATCAAATAAATTAGGCGCTAGTAAAGTAACTCCACCTTGGGTGATAAATGCAGAGTCGACTCCTCCTCCAAATTGTAACGTACCATTATATTGGCCAAGAAAAAGCCCCTTTAGCTTTACAAAAAGCCTACGCCCAACTGGATATTGATTGAACAAATTGCTTCCTGCAAGACGCAATAAGACACCGCCTGTTGCATCCTGTAATGCAATTTGCTGATAATAATTGCCGCTCTTGTCGTCACAAGCCACTATTCCCTCAATGATTAGCTCATCGGTAATGGCCACGGGGGCCCCTGTAGTGTATCGGGCTTTGACATCCCGAATAGTCGTATTGGCTACTACTGTAGTATCACCGGAACCACCTGGATCGGTAAAAGATTTCTTGCAACCCTGCGTTAGAGCAAGGGCTAAAACTAAAACGTAAATCAAAAGAGTGTTGGTTGCGATTTTCATTTTGTATGTTTTATAGCATTTGTGTTATTGAAGATCGGCCGTGCTTCTAATGCCAATTTGGGTGGCATCTTGAGTGGCCGTTTTAAAGATAGAAACATAACCGGTAATAGAGCGAGCCGATCTGTTGACCGTAATCCCCGAGGCACTGCGAACAAAAAGGGTGAGGCTACCTGTACCGTCAGTAAGAGTATAGGTAGTACCCGTGCTATTGGTGGCAGTCTGTGTAATAGCAGTAAGATTGCTTATCGTGACCAACGATGAGGCCCAGCTTTGACGATTGGCCAACACCTGCGCGCAAGTAGCGGAGCGAGGCGTAACCGTTAGGCTTAGCGGTACGGTAACAATCTTCTCTTTAGGAACACTCTTTAATTCCAAATCGCCATTAAACAAGATCAACTCACCTACTCCGGCTGCATCGATCTCAAGTACAGATCCAAGTGCGTACACCGGAGATCCTACCATGGTATACAGATAAATACCGGCTCCACTCTCATCTTGCAACCGAAAGTTGCCAGCCGCCTCATTCGCGCTATTTGAAATAACCACACCCCTAATCTTTTTTGTTCCAAAAGGCACCAATACAGTTCCCGTTCCTGCATAGAGCGCTCTAAATTGAATAAGTGGCAATAATTGCGAGGGATTTGTTGGAACTATTGGATCAGGACCCGTTGGGCCAATAGGCTGTTTATTGCAAGAAACCGCCAGCAGCAGCCACGCGGCAGTCGATAACAGTAAAAGAGAGCTAATTGATCTCATATTGCTATGGTTGAATTTCAAAATTATCAGAACCGGAGAGTTACACTAGTAAAGAAATTTAGCCCAAATGCATAGAACAAACGAGGGGGAAACTTACCCACCTCTACCGGATCTGCTGCATTTTGTTGTTGATCGTATCTCAACTGCTCAAAACCACCTGTTACGATATTTCGGTTATTGAGCAGATTATTGATGCCGGCATTGAAAACTAAGAATGTAGACTTCTTGTTAATCTCATAACGCTTGGGAAGCTTCCAAGAGTAACCTCCAAAAAAGTCCACGGTCTGCTGAGCATCCACTTTCTGCTGATTGAATACCTGCTTGTATCCGCTGGTTCCTGGCGTTAAAAACTGAAGAGCATCCCAGGTACGACGAAGTGGATTGATGGCCAGATAAGACTGATCAAAGTAGCTGCCTGTCAAACTCAAGAACCAAAATTTAGGAGAGCGGTAATTGAGTGATATACTGTAGGCCTCCATAGGAGTTGAGGGAATCCTGAAGTTTTCGGCATAAATGATATCGCGCCCTAATTCCGTGGCGCTATTATCTACAGTAATGATAGCTTGTTGCTTACTATCGAAATAATAGCGCCCGACAGAAGCCGCCATATTAATGGTGAGTGTAGAGGATAACCGGGCCTCTACACCAAACTCTCCTCCTACATGCAACTTGTCAATCCCACTGATAGCATAATTGACAAAATTCTGATAGAAATCATGGTAGAAGATCATGACATCCATTCCTTTTCGAAATTGGGTATAATACCCGCCCAACTTCACTCTAAACCGGGGAGCATTGAGCACATAGCCCGCCTCGCCTGTAAGAATCTCTTCGCTTTGCAGCTGTTCCTGCTGGGCATTACGTGTGCGAGGGGAGATATAAATATTCTCGAAATAAGGTGCACGAGTCAAGTAAGACCCATTTACAAAAAGGTAATTTCTACCATCAATTTTATAGGTAACTCCTGCCTTTGCGGCATAATTTAAAAAGGTGTTGATGGCGCCCTTTCCGTAGGAATCATTGGGAAAGATTCCATTTCGCACATTGCCCTGGCGGTAGAACCGGGTATGAGAGGCCTGCCCCGCTACAAAAACATCCCAATTATCAAATTGAAAAACGCCTTGCCACCAAGCAGCCGCGCGGCTGATATTTAAATTATAATCATAACCAAAGCGATCCCCAACTTTTAGAATTCGGTTCGGAATGTCCACATCAAATTGATTGGCTGTACCACCCATCCCAAAGTCTCTTTCGGCAAACTGGTTTAGATTAACATAGAAGTCTCCACCGAGAAGATCATCAACCTTTTTGTAATATCGGTTTTGCTGGGACTGGTACGAGAGCCCAGCCGTCATATCGAGATGCTCCCCTATGCGCGTATTGAGCACGGAATTAAAATTGAAACGTTGCGTATTGATAATCCTATTCTCGATAATATAGCGAGAACGTAACCCCGAAATATTATTACCGTTTATACCATTCGCATTGGCGATAGTCGTGTAACTCGCCCGATTGATATCATACAACCGCTGCCAGTTAATTTGCCGAAGGGAAATATCATTACGCATCAGGTCAGAAAGCCTCGCTGCTTGTGCGGCATCGGGCGTAGAGGCCCAGGTGCCGGTATAACTGGGCAGGTAGCGATAGTAATCAGGACGTGGGTCGGCAGCATTATACCAATCGAAAGCGGTAACAGATCGGTCGCCAAAGGAATAACTGGCTGCAGTAGTAAGCGTCGTGTTATTGCGCAATCGAAATTCATGATTGAGTATGGCTACCGGTTGATGCGTTCTTCCAACACTTACATTTCGCTTACGACCATTTTGATATCCCCAATTGGGATTATAGTAATTAGTACCGGCCAGATCCAGCATCTCTTGAACGGCGGGTCCTTGCCTCCCGTTTTCGGTGGGCGCATCAAAAAGAGTCAAAGAAAGTAAATGGCGCTGGTTAATCCTTTTGTCGACACTCGCAAAAAAAGCCCAACCATCATAATGCGTACCAGGCACATACCCCTCATCGGCCCAGCGTCGACTTCCACTCAACGAAAGAGCCCACCCCTTTTGATTTATGCCGGTTGAGTGCGTAAGCATAATTCTATTATTATACGTTCGGTTAGAAGCAGCATAGCTGATCTGCGTCTGCGCCCGCTGCCGGCTGGCCCTTGCATCAATATTTGTATTACCTCCGATATCTCCAAATGTGAAGGTATTATAACGAAGGCCCCAAGACACATCTCGATTACGCATAACATCGTTGAGACCGCCCCACAGGCCAAAGGGGGTAAAACCGTTATCGAGATTATCCATCGGAACCCCATTTAAAAAAGTACTGAAATGATCGTTGTCGTACCCTCTGATACGGAAACGAACTGCACTAAAATTAAAGGCTGCAGCCGAAAAGAAAGGATCCCGACCAGCCGTAAGAAGAGAGGAGACGTTTTGATTTCCTCCATCTCCCAAATCGTTGTCGTCGATCGATACAGTAGGAATATTATCTAGAATGCCGTCTTTTATTTCTTCGATGAGTGAGCTATCTTTTCGAGAAGTAGAGTCGATCTGGGCCGACACTGGAGCAGCGGCCAAAAGCCCCAGAAGCAGTAGCAGGTACAAGCGCATGTAGTTTGGTTTAAGCAACGGAGCAAATTTATTAGGATCGGCCGGTATGCGTACCAAAAGTTAGACACATAACAATAACATCATACCCTTTGATTTCTGAAGAAGGCCATTCAATTTCTGTACATTCGCAACGCTTACTCGCTTGCATGAAAAAATTTGTATTATTCATTGGTGCCTTGCTTTGTGTCGGCGGCTTGCTGGCCCAAAAAAAACAATATAGATCGGCCGTGTTGGCCTTTTATAACCTCGAAAATTTATTTGACACTGTCAACAATACTCTCATCAACGACGAGGAGTTCTTACCAGGCGGAGTTCGCAACTATAATACCCGTATCTACCAAGATAAGTTGGGTAAACTGGCCACCGTTATCGCTCAGATTGGAGCGGAGTTTAATCCTGATGGGCCAGCCCTGCTGGGTGTGTCTGAGATCGAAAACGATACGGTACTGAGTGATTTGGTCAAACAACCTTTGATCGCCTCCAGGCGCTACCGCTGGGTTCACTACGATTCAAAAGATGCCAGAGGCGTGGATGTGGGTTTGCTGTACAATCCCCTGTACTTTACACCCGAAATAAGCGATAAGCTCTACGTAGCCTTACCCAGTGGATCAAAAGACGCTTATTACACTAGAGATATCTTATGGGTCAAAGGAAAACTTGATGGTGAAACCATTCATGTATATGTTAACCACTGGCCCAGCCGAAGCGGCGGCGAAAAAAGAAGTGAACCTGGTCGGATCGCTGCAGCACAAGTCTGCCGTCGACACATAGACAGCATTCTTTCATCAGAACCCAAGGCAAAAATTATAGTGATGGGCGATCTTAATGACGACCCCGTTAATAAAAGTGTCAATCGCGTATTACTGGCTAACGGAAATGCCGGCCCGGATAGTTCACATTTTCTCTACAACCCCTGGTGGGACCTCTACAAAAAGGGGATTGGTACGCTTGCCTATCAAGACGCATGGGGACTTTTCGACCAAATAATACTTTCTAGACCCTGGCTACAAAAAGAACAGCACGGATTCTTTTTTTACAAACCACAGGTATTTAATCGAGAATTCTTAGTGGAAAACAATGGGCGCTACAAGGGCTATCCGATGCGTACCTGGGATGGTAATTCTTATCGGGGCGGATATAGCGATCATTTTCCCAGCTACATATTGGTTATCAAGGAGATAAATAAGTAGTCTCTGCCGCTTGCCTGCTGCCGCAAAATCCCCTATCTTTGCCGCCCCAAATCTGTGTTCGCAGATTCTTTGCGGCCTCAACCTCCGCAATGTCCAATGGGAGAAATCGAATTTTTAACCCTTTCCGCATCAAACCGGAAACAAAAAAAAGGTACATGAACAATTACGAACTGATGGTGATCTTCACCCCTGTTCTGAGCGACGAAGAGTTCAAAGCTGCGCAAAAAAAATATGCGAAGCTGGTAACCGACAACGGCGGTGCTGTTGTAGCAGAGAACGCTTGGGGCCTGAAATCACTGGCCTACCCCATCCAGAAAAAGACGACCGGATTGTACTGGGTACTGGAGTACACCGCAGCTGCGGACTTCAATGAAAAACTGAAAATCCAGTTGCTCCGCGACGAAGCCGTACTTCGTCATCTTTGCACTAAACTCGACAAATACGCCGTCGAGTACAATGCACGTAAGAGAAGTGGCGTAAAATCTGGAAACGAAAAAGCAGTGGAGGCTTAATAGTATGGCAAAGAACGAAATCAAATACCTGACGGCTATAAAATCTGACAAACGCGTCAAAAAGTTTTGCCGTTTTAAGAAATACGGTATCCGCTACATCGATTATAAAGACGTTGAGTTTCTTAAAAAGTTCCTCAACGAGCAAGGTAAATTGCTCCCCCGTCGTTTAAGCGGAAACAGCCTTAAATTTCAGCGCAAAGTTTCTGATGCGGTCAAGAAAGCCCGCCAGATGGCGCTGTTGCCTTATGTAACTGATCTTTTAAAATAACCTCACCCTAACTCCTTTTACGGAAGACAGCCTACATGGCTGGGTCGGTGAACAAAAGAAACAACATGGATATCATCTTAATTCAAGACGTAGATAACCTAGGTGCCGCTAACGAAGTGGTAAAAGTAAAAAATGGTTACGCGCGTAATTTCTTACTGCCTCGCAAACTGGCCGTAGAGAATAGCCCTAGCAACAATAAACAATTGCAAGAGCGTCTCAAGCAGGTCCGCAAAAAAGAAGAGCAGATGCTGGCACAGATCAACAGCGTCATTGCCAAACTGAATGAAGGACCTGTAAAATTGACCGCCAAAACAGGTACCAGTGGCAAGATCTTTGGAAGCATCACCTCGCTTCAAATGACACGTGCCATTCGCGAACAAAAAGGATTCGAGATCGATCGCAAAAAGATCAGCCTCCCCGAAGAGCTGAAAGAGCTGGGCAGCTACAAAGCCCAAATCGACTTTGGTAACGGGAAGACCGCCGAAGTAGATTTTGACGTGATCGCAGAATAAATTGTTATAGAACTGAACGAATCAAGCCCTCCTTTTGGAGGGCTTTTTTTATACTTAGCCTATTGTTGATCAACTATTTGAATGAATTTTTTCTTGATTCCTTAACAATTTATCCCCAGAATTGAAAATTATGCTTAACTTGCCTGGCTATTGGTGCTCTTTCAGTTTTGCATGTCCGGAACGATTCGTCACAACGTTGAATGTTCTTATGGTACTGTTTACTGTTGACACTGTTTATTGTTTAAAAACGTATTAAAATGAACATTTACGTAGGAAATCTGAGCTGGAACCTCAAAGATCAGGATCTGCTCAATCTTTTTGCATCGCATGGCGAAGTAGCCTCTGCTAAAATCGTCACTGACAAATTCACTGGCCGTAGCAAAGGTTTCGGTTTTGTGGAAATGCCTAACGACGATCAGGCACAAGCTGCCATTGCAGCCCTTAACGGAACAGAAGTTGACGGCCGTAATGTGGTAGTCAACGAAAGTCGTCCCAAGCCCGAAGGTGGCGGCGGCGGCGGTTACAAAAAACGCAGCTTTGGCGGCGGCGGCGGCGGTTACCGTGGTGGTAACGGCGGTGGCGGTGGCTATCGTGGCGGAAACGGCGGTGGTTACAACCGCGAGGGTTTCAACAACGGCGATTTTTAATGCAAGCGGTTTAGAACCGCTTCTCATTCAATAAAAGCTGCAGTCCGGTCTCTGAGAGACCGGACTTTTTTTTGTTACCTTCGCCCCACCATGACAGAGAAGATTCTGATCCTCGATTTTGGATCGCAATACACCCAATTGATTGCCCGTGCCATTCGAGAATTAAATGTCTACTGCGAGATCGTTCCTTTCAACAAACCCATTTCTTTCGACATCGCCTTAAAAGGAATCATCCTTTCGGGTTCTCCGTTTTCTGTCAACGAAACTAATGCTCCTGCTCTCGATATTGAAGGGCTCATCAAGCACGTACCCGTATTGGGCATCTGCTATGGAGCACAGCTAACGGCCAAGTGTTTTGGTGGAACTGTAGCCAAAAGCGATAAAAGAGAGTATGGCAGAGCTCAACTGCTCATTCAGCGAGAAGATCCCTTTGTACAGGGACTCGATAAGACCACCCAAGTGTGGATGAGCCATAGCGACTCCATCAAGTCCCTTCCCGACACCTTCGAATTGCTAGCCACTACCGAGAGTATTCCTATCGCAGCCTTTAAGAAAACAAGTACCGATACCAACCCGCTATATGGGGTGCAGTTTCATCCCGAGGTCTATCACTCGACACAAGGAAAATTACTACTCAGAAATTTTTTGATTGGCATTTGTGGTTGTTCGCAAGACTGGACCGCTGCTCACTTTATTACCGATAGTGTGAAAGCGCTGCAACAGCAGATCGGCCAACGAAAGGTGATTATGGCACTTAGTGGTGGCGTTGATTCTACAGTAGCTGCGACACTGATTCACCGAGCCATCGGCGATCGGCTAGTAGGCATTTTTGTCGATAACGGAGTACTACGCAAAGATGAATTCGAAAACGTATTGCAATCGTACCGAGAGATCGGGTTGAATGTAACTGGTATTGATGCCCGCGAGCGTTTTTATTCGGCGCTGGCCGGTAAAACTGACCCAGAGCAAAAAAGAAAAGCCATCGGTTCACTTTTTATTGATGTATTTCAAGAAGAAGCTAAAAAACTAAGCGGGTTTGAACTGCTGGGTCAAGGCACTATCTATCCTGATGTAATTGAAAGCGTATCTGTACATGGCCCTTCAGTTACCATTAAATCGCATCATAATGTGGGAGGCTTACCTGCACACTTGCACTTAGAGTTAGTCGAGCCGCTACGCTTATTATTTAAAGACGAAGTCAGAAAGATCGGACTTGAGCTGGGTATACCGTCCGAAATGATTGGAAGACATCCTTTTCCCGGACCTGGCTTGGCCATTCGCATTCTGGGCGAAGTAACTGCCGAACGCGTACAATTGCTACAAGAGGCCGATGCCATTTTTATTCGATCGCTCAAAGAAAAAGATCTATACGCATCAGTTTGGCAGGCAGGTGCCATCTTATTACCTGTTAAAACGGTGGGAGTAATGGGAGATGAACGTACCTATGAGTACACGGTGGCGCTGCGGGCCGTGACCAGTGTTGATGGTATGACCGCCGACTGGGCGCATCTACCCTATTCTTTTTTAGCCGACCTGTCTAATGATATCATTAACCAGGTGCGTGGCATCAACCGTGTCGTTTATGATATTAGCAGCAAACCTCCGGCCACCATTGAGTGGGAATAATGCTTTTTCGCTATGAGAAAAAGTTGGCTCTTCTTGCTTTTTTTATTGAGTATAGGCGTGATGATACCACGCGTGGCACTAGAGGCACAGCCACAGGCAACGCCTGAAAAAAAAATCAGGATCGCCCTCTTTGCCCCACTTTACCTAGACTCCGCATTCGACAAAAACAGCGAGTATCGCTACGGACCTAAACAATTTCCAAAATTCATAGTACCAGGTCTGGAGTTTTATGAAGGTGCTCTACTGGCACTCGACTCGCTACGAAAAGAAGGAGTCGCTATAGAGCTACTTGTATTCGATAACAAAGCGGCCCATAAAACTATTGACGCGCAACTCAGCAGCCCAGCTTGCCAAGGGGTTGATCTTATTATCACCTATTGCTCAGCTTCCGAATTAAAGCTTTTTGCCAACGCAGGTAAAGAAAGAAAAATCCCTGTTGTCAATATCAATCTGCCCAATGACGGGGGCGTGTTGCAAAACCCATATCTCGTACTACTCAACTCAACACTGCCCTCGCAATGCCAGAGCATTTATAGTTATATCCGTAACCGATTTTCGAAACACCAATTGGTTGTCTTTCAAAAAAAAGGAGCCCTCGAAACAAGAATCCGCTCTTACATCGAAGAGGCTGCCCGAAAAAGAGGCGGCACATCGTCTCCGATAAAATTTGTGGAGCTAACCGATAGCTTTACTGTACAACAACTCATTCCCTGGCTCGATACCCTTAAGTCTACGATGTGCTGGGTAGGCAGCGTAGAAGAGAATTTTGGAAAACGCATCTGCCAGCAACTAGCTGGACTAGCCAAACAACGCTATAAACTAACCGTAATGGGAATGCCTACTTGGGACGGCATAAAAGAGTTTTCAAAAACGGAGTACCGTGGCGCAGATCTTTTCTTCTGCACTCCTTTTTACTCACCCCGCACCGATAGTCTAAGCCAGTCTATTGAAACTTTCTTTGGAAGTCAACTTTATGCTCGTCCCAGTGATATGGTATTAAGAGGCTATGAGGCTGTTTGGCGATTTTCGAAATTGATACTCCGGTATCAAAAAGATATCACACTTCATTTAGGTAGTAGAGAGTTCGCCCTATTTCGCGAAACAGATGTTCAACCCACCATCTTTGCGACACAGCCTGGGGTAATACAATACTACGAGAACAAAAAACTTTACTACCTAAAATGGCAGGACGGTTTTTTGAAGCCGGCTAATTGATCTTCTTTTTTAGTGAGGTGACCTGCTGTTGTAAGTCAGAAACTACATTAGCAAGCTGATTCATATCCCAGCGATGCTGTGTATTGGCTTTAGAAATTACGACCTGTGCCTGCCACATCTCCAATACTTCATCTGTATTTACAGTATAAGGATGAAAGATTGGATTATCGCTGACAAGCGTGAGTTTATCACGCTGTTTAGTGCTTTTCTGTACTCGTTTGTAAACAATGCCCTCATTCCTTGAGATAACGATACAAGGAGTATTCTGCTTGACGTCTTCTAGATCATTTACTTTCTCGCCCACGATGACCGAACCACTCGGGGTAGGCAGCATTGAATCACCGATAATCTCAAAGGCGCGATAATTGCCGCCGGTCAGCATCGGAAGGGTAAACGTATTAAGCTCGTCAATAAACTCAGGATCGGCATAGCCGGCAAGATATCCGGCAGCAGCTTTTACCGGCACAAAGGGAATTTCAGCAGGACCGGCATTCATTTTCAAAGACCTTCTTTTAGCCAGGTAATTAGCCTTGTTATCGCTCAGGTCCTTTCGCAACAGTTCGTCCATTGTCAACTTGAAAATATCACAGACAGCCTCAAGTACTTCGAAACGAGGCTCTGCCCGCTCCTCTTCGTAGGCACCGAGTAGCGATCTTTTTATATTGAGTTTAATGGCAAACTCCTCTTGGGTCCAGCCGCGGAGCTTGCGCAGATACTTCAGATTTTGATTGGAAAGTGCCATGTTTGTCTAATTTATTTAGTTGCAAAATACTAATATTTTTAGAATTTCCAAATTTTTTAGCTGGCATTTTGGGATACGCTAAAAATCAAGGACTTTTACAATCCATGGGTACTACTAAGAAAAAAAAGGTCGCCGCCCCACCAAAAGCTCGGGTAAAAAAGGAAAAACCGGTAATTCTTATTACAAATGATGACGGCATCAGTGCCCCCGGTATTCGGAATCTAGTGGAATCGGTTAAGGATCTCGGACATATCTACGTGGTAGCGCCCGACAAACCTCAATCTGGCATGGGCCATGCCATCACCATCGGAGAACCCCTTCGACTACAGAAGACCCATCATTTCGAAGGCATCGATTCGTACGCCTGCTCGGGAACTCCGGTTGACTGCGTTAAGCTGGCCGTAGATAAAGTGCTACACCGTAAACCTGATCTCTGTCTCAGCGGTATCAACCATGGCGCCAATCACAGCATCAATGTAATTTATTCTGGTACCATGTCGGCTGCCGTTGAGGCGGCCATAGAAGATATTCCCTCCGCGGGATTCTCATTGCTCGATTACAGCATTGAAGCCGACTTTACCGCCGCTCGTTTGTACGCCCGCCTGGTAGTCGAAAAAATGATGCAGACCAAGTTGGGCAGACACACTGTGTTAAACGTGAACATTCCGGCGCAAAAATATGAGTTGATTCGCGGCATAAAGATCTGCAGACAGGCCTATGCCAAGTACAACGAGAACTACGTACAGCGCAACGATCCGCATGGCAAACATTATTTCTGGCTAACCGGAGAATTCGTGAATGCCGACAAAGGAAAAGATACCGATGTCTGGGCGCTGGCTAATAATTATGTGAGTGTGGTACCTGTGCAATATGACCTCACGCATTATTCGTATAAAGAACAACTGGCTAAAAGCTGGAAATTATGATCCTTACCAAAGACGATCAACGACTGGGACTGGCGTTGGGTTTTGTAGGTCCCTTGTTGGGACTGGTCTTCTTGTATAGCTGGAAATTTCACAGTTACACCTTTGGTGAGTTCCTCGAGAGTTTTATACGAGAGAACCGGCTTATTACGTCTATCGGTTCCCTTAGTTTACTGGTAAATGCCATTTTGTTTACTATCTACGTCAATACCGAAAGAGACCGTACAGCGCGCGGCATTTTTATAGTGACACTTTGCTACGGCATTGGCATTCTGTTGCTCAAGCTATTCAATTAACACATGCGCTACTATATTATAGCGGGCGAGGCCTCTGGTGATCTTCATGGAAGCAACCTGATTGCGTCACTGCACCAACAAGACCCACAGGCCGTTATTCGCTGCTGGGGAGGCGATAAGATGCAAGCGGCCGGTGCTTCGCTGGTAAAGCATTATCGCGAACTGGCGTTTATGGGCTTTGCTGAAGTGATCAAGAACCTGCCTACCATATTGCGTAATCTTCGTCTTTGTAAAGACGACATCCGATCGTTTCATCCCGACGTACTTATCTGCATCGATTATCCGGGATTTAATCTACGAATCGCCAAGTGGGCGCACGCGCAAAAAATACGCGTTGTCTACTACATTGCCCCGCAAGTTTGGGCCTGGAAAGAGAACAGGGTAAAAGAGATGAAGCACACCATCGATCAGTTGTTGGTCATTCTTCCGTTCGAAAAAGATTTTTTTGCTTCTCGGTGGCAATGGACTGTTTCTTACGTAGGCCATCCCCTGGTGCAAGTCATCGATAACGCCAAAAAAGTTCCCGTTATAGAGCCACTGTCTGATAAACCCATCGTGGCGCTCCTCCCCGGTAGTCGACAGCAAGAGATTGCCAAAAAATTACCGGTGATGTTAGCGGTGAGTCGTTCTTTTCCGAATCATCAATTTGTGGTGGCCAAAGCGCCAGGCACATCCGATACATTTTATGCAGATCTGTTAGCCGCCTATCCAAATGTAACAGTGGTTAGCGACCAAACCTACCCTCTCTTGCAGCAGGCAAAGGCCGCATTGGTTACATCGGGAACCGCTACGCTCGAAACCGCACTATTCGGCGTGCCTCAGGTGGTTTGTTATAAAGGATCGTGGTTGTCTTATCAAATTGGAAAGCGACTAGTTAAAGTCCCATTTATCTCATTGGTCAATTTGATCATGAATAAAGCCGTGGTAACGGAGTTGATCCAAGATAACCTGACCCCAACCTCACTTACGACAGCCTTACAAGAGCTGCTAGCTGACACTCCTAAAAGAAAACAGGTAGAAGAAGACTATTTGCAACTGCATCAGCTGCTTAGTCAGCGTGGCAATGCTTCGGTGCAAGCCGCCTCGCTTATAATAGCGGGTCTTAAAAGATCAGCTTGATCGCCAGCAGTAGCAGACAAAAAATAAAAATAAAAATGCTGATTCGGTTAATGCCATGCATGTATCCGATCCATTTGTCTTTGGGACGACTTGGGTCTTTAGGACGCAAATACAGATACTCGGCCAATTGTTTCAGTACGCTCATAATGCAAATGTACCACGTTACCAGGAGTCATAAAAAAACCCCTCGTTACCAAGGGGTTCATTAAAAAATTACTGGTGGAGAATACCGGAGTCGAACCGGTGACCTCTTGCATGCCATGCAAGCGCTCTAGCCAACTGAGCTAATTCCCCAAGGGGTGGCAAATATAGTAAAAAATTACTCGCCCCAGATCTGGTCGTTGCCTTCTAACCAACGCTTTACCTGCTCGGTAGTAACAGATTTAGGTCTTTCGAGGGGGAATCCAAGGGCGCGATCCCAACAAAGACTGGCAAGCACACCCAAGGCGCGGCTAACAGCGAATAATACGGTGTAAAACTCGTATTCTACCATGCCATAATGAACCAACAAAGCTCCGCTATGTGCATCCACATTGGGCCAAGGATTCTTGATCTTACCTAAACTTCCCAATATGGGAGGAACTACTTCGTAGATATTCCAAACGGTATTGACAAGTTTATCGTCGGCCATATGCTTTTTTCCAAATTCCATTTGCGCCGTAAAGCGAGGATCTGTCTTACGCAATACCGCGTGGCCGTATCCGGGCACCACCTTACCGCTACTGAGTGTCTTGCGAACATAATCAGCAATCTGGTCTTTGGAGGGCGCATCAGTTCCCAGTTCGGCCTGCATCTCATAGATCCACTTGATCACTTCTTGATTAGCCAATCCATGCAAGGGACCTGCAAGTCCATTCATACCTGCCGCATAAGCCAGGTACGGATCGCTTAGAGCAGAGCCCACCAGGTGAGTTGTATGTGCAGATACATTTCCTCCTTCGTGATCGGCATGAATGGTCATGTACAGACGCATCAACTCCTGAAAACTCTCATCGGGATAGCCAAGCATGTGAGCAAAGTTGCCAGCCCAATCAAGTAACCCATTAGGCTGAATATGATCACTGTTCTTGTACTTGCGTCGATAGATATAGGCGGCTATACGAGGGAGTCTCGACAGCAATACCATGCTGTCATCAAAGGTGGGCAGCCAATATTCTTTTTTATTGATGCCTTCGGCGTAACGCTTTTGAAAATAACTTTCTGTTTGCAAGGCCATCACGCCCACTACGAACATGGTCATAGGATGCGTGTGCAGTGGAAGTGCATCGATAGCCTCAAAAACGTGTGAAGGCACGTGACTGCGTCGCTGCAATATATTGGTGACATGATTGGCCTCTTCTTCGGTGGGCAACTCCCCAATCAACATCAAGTAGAATAATCCCTCGGGCAAGGGCTCTTGCCCACCGGGAGCCTTGGGTAATTTCTGTTGCAACTCAGGAATGGAATATCCCCTAAACCGGATACCCTCTTGGGCATCGAGCAAAGAAGTTTCGGTAACCAGACCAGTCATACCCCGCATTCCCTGGTATACTTGTGAGAGCTGTACTTCACCAATCACTTTGTTACCGTGCTCTTTTAACAAGTCTTTAATCTCTACACTTAATGCATCGGCCTTAGCCTTAAACCGGTCTTTAATAATTCCCATATGACAATTTTTTGAAAAGGCGTCCTAAAAGATGGTGCAAAATTAGGCGAAGCCCACTCCTATAACAAAAATTAAGCGGGGAAGTTTTTACTTCGGCGTATTTCGATACATACGAAAGGCGACAACCGAAAAAACCAGGTTGGGAAGCCACGCCGCCAATAGCGGGGGCAGGTCGCCTTTGGTGGCAAATACGGTCGAAAAACGGTCCGAAATAATAAAGACCGAGGCAATAATGATTCCCAGAGCCAGGTGCATCCCGCTCCCCCCACGGGTTTTACGCGTGGCGATGATTACCCCAATAAGTGTAAGCAATAAAACACTGAATGCTCCCGAGGTGCGTCGGTATCTTTCGACCCGCATGGCATTGAGGCCCTCGGTGCCCCGCAACTCCTCGCGCCGAATAAAGCGGCTTAGCTCGGGGGTAGTCAATTTATCTTTCAGGTAATCATCCCGACGAAGCTCTTCGGGCAGCACATTCAACGATAACAACATCGTATCGTAGGGCATCATTCTTTCCCCCATGCTATCGAGGTGGCGTTCAGTAACTCTATAGAGCTTCCATTTTTTAGAAAGCGTATCCCACACAATACTTTCTGCTCGCAGATTGTAAACAAGTCGATCGCCACTGATACGCTCTACAAAAAGACCGCGGGCCGATTTCGAAATAGTGTCATAATCGCGAATACCCACAAAGGTGTTACTATCGGTGCGCAGGTAAAAACAAGCGGCACAATTACCGTAATAAATATTCTTGGAAGGATCGTTTCTGTCGAGGTAATTGGCCTGAAAGGTACTGCGTACAATATTTGCCTTGGGAATCCAATATCGATTGCCCACCCACCATAAGGTGGCCAGCAATAAGCCACCCACCCAGTAAGGCCGTAGCAAACGGAAATACGGGGTACCGCTGCTTAAAATGGCAATAATCTCCGACTGCGTAGCCATTTTGGAGGTAAAAAAAATAACCGCGATAAAAACGAACAACGGAAAAAGTAGACTCCAGATATGAGGGATAAATCCAATGTAATACTGATTGAACAACTCACGCGAGGTAAGCCCCGACTTAACGAAATCGTCGGTCTTCTCACTGATATCGACGGCTACGGCCACCACGGTAAAGAGCAGCATACAGAATAGAAAAGTGACCAGAAACTTCTTGAGTATGTACCAGTCTAACTTCTGCATGCGCCAAAAATAGTTTAAAAAAAATGGAGCCGTTATTAAAATGACGCCTTAACAACGCTGCTGGAGGCGGGCCACCATCGTGGACTTCCAGACCGAAAAATCTCCCGCAATTATATGAGCACGGGCCTGCCGCATCAACCACTGATAAAAACACAAATTGTGAATACTGGCCAGGGTGTATCCCAGTATTTCTTTTGACTTGATGAGATGCCGCAGATAGGCCCTCGAATATGTCTCACTCACCACAGACTCGACATTGCGATCGAGTGGCGAGAAGTCATTTTCCCATTTTTTATTATCAATATTAACGACACCCTCGCTGGTAAATAGCATCGCATTGCGCCCGTTGCGGGTAGGCATTACACAATCGAACATATCTACCCCTAGTGCTATACACTCCAGTAAATTCCAGGGCGTACCTACCCCCATCAGGTAACGAGGCCGGTCAACAGGCAGGTGTTCGCAACACCATCCGCAGATATCATATAGTTGTGCTTCGGGCTCTCCTACGCTTAATCCTCCTATTGCATAACCAGCCGTGTCCTTGGAGCGAACATACTCGCAAGAAAGTTTACGCAGATCACGATACACACCTCCTTGCACAATAGGAAAAAGATGTTGGGTATGTCCGTAACGATCCGGGGTTTCGTTAAAGCGAGCTAGGCAACGATCCAGCCAGCGGTGGGTCAGCTCCATAGATTTTAGAGCATAGGTGTGGTCGCTGTCGGCAGCCGGGCACTCGTCGAAGGCCATCATAATATCAGCCCCGATGATTCGCTGTATATCCATGACCGACTCGGGCGTAAATAAATGAGTGCTGCCATCGATATGAGAGCGAAAAGTAACCCCCTCTTCGGAGATCTTGCGCGTACCAGACAACGAGAAGACCTGGTAGCCGCCACTATCGGTGAGCAAGTTGCGGTTCCACCCCATAAAACGGTGGAGCCCGCCGGCCGCTTCCATTACCTCGAGACCTGGACGTAAATAGAGATGGTAGGTATTCCCCAAAATAATAGGGGCATTGACATCTTGTTGGAGTTGTTGCTGCGTAAGTGCTTTGACCGTACCGGCCGTACCCACCGGCATAAAAACCGGAGTTGGAATTGGGCCATGGTCGGTAGTTAACATGCCCGCACGGGCAGTGGTTGATGCATCTGTTTTTTCTACTTGAAATCGCAAGGCAGCCATACGAGTGCAAGATACAAGTATCTTATTATCTTCGCCCCCATGTTGATGGCCAACTGGAGCAGTATTCTCCTTATTGTTTTTGGATGTGTAGCGTGTATCCAACTTTTTTATTACGGCTGGTTCTTTAGCCGCGTTGCTTTTTATCGTCCTGCACCCCGTACCCGTCATTTTCAGCACCCGGTATCGGTTATTATCTGTGCTCGCGACGAAGACGAAAATCTGGCGCGCAATTTGCCAGGTGTACTGGTACAACACTATCCCAGCACCAAAGAGGTCATCGTTGTCAATGATAATTCGACCGACGATTCAAAATACATTTTGCAAGAACTCAAAAAAACGTTCAAGCACTTGCAGGTGGTCGAATTACAGCAAGAGGCCAAACTCATCAGTGGAAAAAAATATCCACTTTCCATTGGTATTCGCGAGGCCAAGCACGAGATCTTACTGCTCACCGACTCCGATTGTGTACCTGCTAGCGAGCATTGGATGCAAAAGATGCAAGATGCTTACGCAGAAGGCACCGAGATTGTATTGGGGTACGGAGCGTATCACAAAACAAAAGGATTACTCAATAAGCTGATTCGATTCGAGACCTTTCACACAGCCTTGCAATATCTCTCGTACGCGCTGGCAGGTATTCCCTACATGGGCGTAGGACGCAATCTTTCTTATAGAAAAGATCTCTTTTTGCGCAACAAGGGGTTCTCGGCCATCAACCATATTCCCAGCGGAGACGACGATCTGTTTATCAACCGGGTGGCCACTCCCCACAATACCGCCGTAGTGATCGATGCCGAGGCTATCACCCGATCGATCCCCAAGACCACCTGGGCTGGTTGGCTTAAACAAAAGTCCAGACACTATACCACGGCCAAATACTACAAACCCTTGCACTCGTTTCTGCTAGGCCTCTACTTTATTACCCAGTTCGCTTTTTATCCGTTGCTAGTGGTAACACTGCTACTCTGCCCCTGGCCCTACGTAGCAGCCATCGCCGGTACTAAACTTATCTGGCAAGCGGTGGTACTCTACCGAGCTATGAGTAAGCTCGACGAAAAAGATCTCTGGCCCTGGTTCATCATTTTAGATATGTGGATGTTCTTCTACTACCTCCTCTTTTTTCCTGCTCTATGGAGAAGGCCTGCCAAAAGCTGGAATTAACCCATGAGTACATTGCCCCCAAACGGAAGTGCAGGCGTAGCGCTCATCGAAAAATACTTCGATGAATTTACGCAGCTACAACGGCAACAATACGAGCAACTGGAACCTTTGTACAGAGAGTGGAACGAAAAGATCAATGTGATATCTCGTAAGGATATTGATGCGCTCTACGAAAAACATGTTTTACACTCGCTCAGCATCGCAGCTAATTTCTCGTTTGCCAAGGGAACTTCTATTCTCGATCTGGGTACCGGAGGCGGATTTCCGGGATTACCATTGGCGATATACTTTCCAACCGTACATTTTCATTTGGTCGATAGCATTGCTAAGAAACTAAAAGTGGTGCAAGCCATTGCCGACGCATTGGGGCTGCAAAATCTAACCGTGCAACACACCCGTGCAGAAGAAATAAAACAACGGCAATTCGATTATGTTGTATCACGTGCCGTAGCTCCACTGGGCGATTTGTGGCGCTGGAGCAAACACCTCATTCGTACCCGATCTGCGGTGCCAGGCAACAGCGCCCCCACGGGTCTGATTTGCCTAAAGGGTGGAGATCTGGCGCTCGAGATTCAGCAAAGTGGAACGCGACCGCACATGGTAGACATTCATACTATGTTCGCCGAAGAATTCTTTCGCGAAAAATACCTGCTGTTTGTGGAGAGGTAGACGAACCCAAATTATTGCAACGGTTTCGAAGGAGACCAATCGAGCTTTAACACATTATTCTTGCGATCAATATCGGCCAACCGCTGCGAAGCATCGATCTCTACCTGTCGAATGTCGGTCAATTTTCTAGGCGTGCTCACCACGTAGGTGGCATGCGTCCACTTCCAGGCAGGATAGAGTATAGGCAGTATGGCACTGTCTTCTGCCGGTTTCTGACCATACATGAGATCGAGGGGCACATAATGCAATTCGCGGGTACCGTCATTGAAAGTAAGATGAAGATCAATGGGCATAGGCAATAGCCCCACACGCTTGATGCGAACCTGTGTGCGACCACTCTCTTCCCACACGCTGTCTATGGCATAGTCGATTGTTTTGGTCGAATGAACCCAATAATCCTTGTACCAATCGAGTTCAAGACTGCTTCTTTTTTCGGCCACACGTATAAAATCGCTCGACGTAGGATGACGAAACTTGTATTGCTGATAGTAATCGAGTAAAATCTGATCACGGACTGCAGCACCCACTATGTAGCCCAGCTGTTCCATAAAAACAGCCCCTTTCGAATACACAGCAGCCGAATAGGCGGCATTGGTATTGTAATGATCGGCATGGGTCGTAAGTGGCTCTTCTCTTCCACTCTTGGCGAGCGACACATATCCGCGGTACGATCCGGCCTGAGCAAATCCCGTATCTGCCGTTAAAAATGCGCTAATACGGTCTTCGGTATAACTGGTAAACCCTTCGTCCATCCATCCATACAGAGACTCATTAGTAGCCAGCACACCCTGATACCAGCTGTGCATCCACTCATGCAACCAGGCGCCAGGACCAATCAATAGCGTAGACATAGGATACTCCATGCCACCATCTCCTCCATGAATAAACGAATACTGTTTGTACGGATATGCGCCAAAATGCTTTTCGATAAAGGGCAATGCTCTTTGTGCATCGACCAAGATCTTCTCCCATTCTTCGGCTTTTACATTGGTAGGCTTATAAAGAAGATGAAGCGTAAGTTCTTGCTGAGCTACGCCTCCATTTCGGGCAGCGGGAATACTATCGCGCAGTTTTATGGAGCGATGAACATAATCAGGATCGGCAGCCCACATAAAATCATGTACTTGCGGGGCATAAAAATGCCAAGTAAGTTCATCTCCTGCCGGTCTTGTTACTGTTGAGCCGGGCTTCTCGTAACCATGTCCGATTTGTTGTGGGTTCTGTAAGTAGCCCGTTCCTCCTACCACATAATTTTTATCGAGGGTAATACGCACGTCATAATTTCCCCAAATGCCGTAAAACTCGCGACCTACGTACGGATTGGGATGCCATCCATCCTGGTCGTAGGCACAAAGCTTAGGATACCACTGGCTCATGGAATAACGCACTTTAGTGGTGGCATTATCACGCCCGCTTCTTCTGATCTGCAAAGGCACTTGACCTTCAAAAGCCAGATCGAGCATCACTTTTGATTTGGGTAAGATGGGTTTGTCTAGAATAACCTCTAAGATCGTCTCGTGGGTTTGCAGCTGTTGGAGGCGACCATTCATTTTTAACCATAAAACTTTTTGCTCGCCAATCTCATCGGGCTTTAACTGCACAATACGATCCTTGACGCGATTGTCCCAATCGACACCGCGACCCACCTGAATAGTGCCCTGCCGGCGACTGCGCGTATCCATCATACTACCGGGCTGAAAAGCGTTAAAATAAAGATGATAATAAAGCTTCTTGAGCGTATCGGGCGAGTTATTCCAATATTCCAATTGCTGGGTACCTGCAAAGCGGTTGGTCTGCACATTCAGCTTTACATCCATTTTGTAGTGTACGCGTTGCTGCCAGCCACTACCTTGGGCAATAGCTTGAAAAAACAACATTGTACAAAACATCGTCAACCAAGAGATCCGTTGCATGATTTTTAGTTTAAGATTTATACATCAAGACCGGCTATGACCAGCACGATCTCTCCTTTTACTTTTTTGCCCGCAAAATGGGTTAGACACTCGCGAAGCGTACCCCGAAATTGCTCCTCAAAAAGTTTGGTCAGCTCACGACTAACACTACAACGCCTTTCTTCTCCAAATACAAGACAAAACTCCTCCAGCGTTTTGCACAACCGCATGGGCGATTCATAAAAAACCAAGGTACGAGTCTCGGTCGCTAACTGCTTGAGTAAGGTTTGCCTTCCTTTTTTCAACGGCAGAAATCCTTCGAAGCAAAATCGGTTCGAGGGAATACCGCTGTTAACCAAGGCCGGAACAAATGCGGTAGCACCAGGCAAGGTCTCAATAGCTAGTCCGGCCTGTATGCAAGCCCGCACGAGTAAAAAGGCTGGATCGGAAATGCCTGGAGTACCCGCGTCGGTAACTAGCGCCATAACCGTACCCGATGAGAGCTGTTGCACGAGTTGAGGCACCAACTTGTGCTCATTATGCTGATGATACGCCGTAACAGGCTGTTGTATTTGGTAATGTTGTAACAGCACACCTGTTGTGCGGGTATCCTCTGCCAAAATCAAATCGACAGTGCGTAATACATCGAGTGCACGCAGAGTAATATCTTTTAAATTCCCAATGGGAGTAGGTACCAGGTATAGCGAGGGAACCGGTCGGCTAACTTCGGCACCTTTTACAAGGTCATTGGCTATATCGGCAGCTGCTTTTTGCAACTAATAATGGATTGGTGAGCGTAACGATCAGGCGGGCCGACAGTCCAGCTCAAAATACTCCATTACGGGATTGGCGAGCAACTTCTCGGCCGCTGTACGCGCTAGTTCTTTAGCTTGATCGACCGAGTCGGCTGTAACCTGTACCGTAATGTTTTTTCCGACACGTACATCTTGTATGGCAGATAGCCCCAAATTAGCAAGCCCTCCCAAGACGGCTTTTCCCTGCGGATCGAGCAACTCTTTTAAGGGCATCACTTTAATCTCGACGGTATAGGTCATGCAAGTTTATTTTTAAAGAGCAAAGATAAGAGAACGTATAGGATGATGATAAGCGGAAGTGCCAGCCATTGTAACAACACCACCGATAGCACCGATAGGGCAATCAGCAAATAACGAGGTCGGTTGGCGGCCCAAGAAAAAGAAGAGAACTTAAGTGTCAGCAAGGGAATGCGAGAAACCATCAAAAAACAAAGCAATCCAATCACCGCATATAAAAAGTAGGCGTTCAGTAATAGCGAAACAACCCAAGCCAACTCTACATTCCAGTACACCACCGGCAAAGAGGCTACGAATAAACCAGCAGCGGGTACTGGAAGGCCGGTGAATACCTGCAACGACTGAGGGGCCAAATTAAAACGAGCCAATCGCCAGGCTGCTGCCAACGGTAAAAAGAAAGCCGGCCATAGTAAGGCCGCATTTAATTCCATCGCAGCTGGATGCTGCGCCCACGACAATCGCAAAAAATGATAGATCAACAAAGCAGGTGCCACACCAAAACTAACCAGATCGGCCAGGGAGTCGAGTTGTTTGCCCATAGCCGAGTCAGCACCAAGAGCACGGGCCAAGAAACCATCCAAAAAATCAACTATGCCAGCTAGCCCAATAAATAACGATGCCATCCAGATCTCTTCGGGAATATCCACATACAAGGCTCCATCGGGACGCGTTGCCACCAGTAGGCCTGATTGCAGACCGCAAGCGATAGCCAGACAGCCAAAAAATAAATTCAGTAGGGTAAAAAAATTAGGAAGCTGCTTAATCATGCGTCATTTTTTCATCAGCGCCTCAATATCGTCGGCGGTGATGGGAATATTTTTCATCAGATCCTTGTTACCATTACGGGTAATCCAAACATTGTTCTCGATACGAATACCCATCTTTTCTTCTTCGATATAAATACCAGGCTCAATAGTAAAGACCATGCCAGCGCGAATGGGATCTGTCTTGGTACCCAGATCGTGCACGTCAATACCTAGGTGATGCGAAATACCATGGTATAGATATTTACGGTATGCTCGGTTTTGCGGGTCTTCGTTCTTGACATCGGATTTGCGCAGCAACCCCAATTTCAAAAATTGCTGGGTGGCCTCCTCTCCAATCTTTTCGGTATAATCCAAAATAGTGATACCCGGACGCAGCAAGCTCTTGGCATAATTATGCAAATGAAGACAAACATTGTAAACACTGCGTTGCCGCTTGCTGAATTTTCCACTTACCGGAACCGTGCGCGTAAGATCGGCACAATAGCCCCCGTACTCAGCGCCAAAATCCATAAGTAATAATTCGCCAGCCAAACAAGG
>Ga0315904_10001492_pt1 | contig 37334 bp, 37 predicted proteins | sample LakEriMetagenome_6_FD_203529 | JGI IMG/M metagenome (GOLD analysis project Ga0315904, IMG submission 203529) | Freshwater fungal communities from buoy surface, Lake Erie, Ohio, United States - Buoy 12 MA120 | ecosystem: Environmental > Aquatic > Freshwater > Lake | place: USA: Lake Erie, Ohio... | reverse complement strand
CACGACGCGCTGGGTCTGGCCGCGGGAAAGCTCATGGCACCATTTGTCGCACTGGTCCATCAGACCGACTTCCGTGAGGCATTCCTCCGCTCGCTCGAGGCGTGCGGACCTGCCACCCAAGCCATAGGCATGGGCGTGGAAATCGAGAAACTCCCAAACTTTGAGATCGGTCGGCACGGGCGCGAGGTCCGGCATGTAGCCGAGGATCCGCCGCGCCGCGGCTTTGTCTTCCAGCACATCCACGCCATCGAGCACAACCTCGCCGTAGGTCGGCTCCATCAAAGTGGCGAGCACGCGGAAGGTGCTGGTTTTTCCGGCTCCGTTCGGCCCCACCAACCCGAAAACCTCGCCGGGCGGCACGCTCAGGCTGAGATCATCCACCGCGACGAAATCTCCGTAGTCCACCCGCAGCGAGCGGATGTCGATGGCGGGCGGAGTGGAAACCATAAATCTGTTAGAAAGAATCCCCGTCCAGCATGTCCCAGTTTTCCGGCAGCGTCAGACCGATGGCCTCCATGTCCTTCGCCGCTTCCGCGCGGCGGCGCTGTCGTTCCGCTTCGTAAGCGGCGCGCTGCTCCGGGCGCAGCACGGAAAGCACCGCCTCGCGCCCGGTTCCGGCGGGTGATGCGGCGATGTTGCCGCCCGCCGCACCTTCAAGCTGCATCGCCGGATCATAGTCGCGCGAGCCGCGCGCCATGATGCCGAAGACCTGGTCGCGCTGCGCGTCATCCAGGCCGACGATGTTGTCCAGACGCTGGGTTTTCCCATCGGCTTCGTTCTGCACGCGTTCGGATTTCTGCGCCATGCGCTCCGCTTTGAAGGACGCGAGTTTTTCTCCGGTCAGCAGGCGCGGCATGAATTCGTCGATACCGTCGTCGGCGCGCGCGTCGCGGGTGGCGGTCATGAGATCCTCAAGCGTGGTGCCGTCCCTCGCGACGAGATCACTCCACTCCTTGGCTTTGGCTTCGGATTTCTGTTCGAACCAGGTCTTCAGCAATTCGCGCTGATCGTTTGTCAGATCATACTTTCTCGCCAGCTCGCCGGTCATGCTCTCAATCATCCGCTGTTCTGATCGCAGGCGCATGCGGTCGAAAAGCGGGGCGAGGTCGCGCAAGAGCGGTTGGCTGGCGCGCAGCAGGTCGTCCGGGCTGACGGGGCGTCCCTCGCGGATGTCATCGGCGATGCCGCGCGCGCCGTCGGCGAAAGTGCGGCCGGGTTTGCGGCGTCCGTGCGGATCGGCCGCCTCAAGCGCGGCGATGCGGTTTTGTGCATTTTTCAAATCCACCTCCAGCCGCGCGGCGCGTTCCTCGGGCGATCCCTCGGCTCCGGGCATGCTTTGGTGGAACATCACTCCGCCCAATCCGCCGATTCCCAGGCCGAGCACCAGGGGCAGCCATGTCCGGAGGATGCCTGCGTTCTTCACGCAACAGGTCATGCTTCACAGCGTTGGGATAAGCAATCAAAAAACCCGGAGATCATCATTCTTTCGCCGGTTTCCACCTGGGTGGAGGCTGGCGGCGCGGAAAGCGCCAGTCGCGGAAGGCGGCGATCATCACCAGCGCGATGCCTGTTAGCTCGAGCACCCAGTTCATCTTCGCGCCGAACACGCGGCTGCGGAGAAAGATGTCGATGTGGTGGAACGAGATCGCGCGCACCACGATGAAGGTGAGCAGGAAGGCGAGGCCGCAAGCGAGCAGGAAGTGATATCTCCAGAACCTGTGGAAGAAGATGATGGTGACCAGCGCGGTGAGTCCCGAAAGTCCCAATGCGCCGATGACAAACCATTTTTGAAATTCGCGGCGATCCTCATACAAGCCGGCCTTCCATGCGAGCACCCGGCCGATGTCGGTGAAGAGGGATTGCAGATCGAGCTGCTTGTTGAGGCAGAGAAAAGTCATCAGCGCGGAAACCAGAAGCCAGGTGCTGCGGCTGCCCGTGAAGAGTCCCGGCGCGCGGTGCGCGCGGCGCGCGGCGAGCCAAGCCATGATGGCCGCAAGGCCGTAAGCCGCCACGGTCAGCCAGCCCATCAGCGAGGGATCGCCGATCGTCGGACGCCAGCGCAGGGATTGGAAGAACTCGATCACAACAATGTTTTCTCCCAGATGTCCGGTTTGAATCCGGCGAGCGCGATTCCCTTGCCGATGACCAGGGGCCGCTTCACCAGATTGCCGTTCTGCGAGAGAAGATCGATGCACTGCGCCTCGCTCATCGCAGGCAGCTTGTCCTTGAGGCCGAGCGCGCGGTAGTCCATGCCGGAGGTGTTGAAGAGCTTGCGGATGTCGCCGCCCACCAGCTTGAGCGCGGCTTTCAACTCGGCCGGTGAAGGCGGCGTCTCGCGGATGGCCTTGCTGCGATGGGCGACGCCGCGTTCATCCAGCCATTTCACCGCATCGCGGCAGGTGCTGCATTTCTGGTAGAGATAAACGGTGAACATGGCCGCAGTATCCCACTTCGCGGACCGCGGCGCAAGACGGGTCTTGGCTCACGGCGAAAGCCGCTCGATCAGCCAGCCCGTGTCGTTTTTCCGGTAAAGGAAGCGGTCGTGCAGGCGGGCCGGGCCGCCCTGCCAGAATTCGACGCTCTGCGGCACGACGCGGTAGCCGCCCCAGAACGAGGGCAGCGGGATCTCGCCATGGCTGAATTTTTCACGGATCTCGGCGAGCTTCTGCATGAGGAATTTCCGCGAGGTGATGACTTCGCTCTGATTGGAAACCCACGCGCCGATCTGCGATTCGCGCGGCCTCGTTGCGAAGTAGCGCAGTGATTCGGCGCTGCTGATTTTTTCCGCGCGGCCCTGGATGATCACCTGGCGCTCCAGCGTGATCCATGGAAACAACAGCGAGACATTCGGATTGGCGGCGATCTGCGCGGCCTTGCGGCTGCCGTAGTTGGTGAAGAACACGAAGCCGTTGTTATCATAATATTTCAACAACACCGTGCGCTGGTATGGCATGCCGCCTTCATCGACGGTGGCAAGCGTCATGGCGTTCGGCTCATGCACCTGTAGCTCGGTGGCCTGAATGAACCATTCCGAAAACTGCGCGACCGGATCCGGATTCAGCTCTTCACGGCGCAGGCCGCGGTCGGAATACTCTTTGCGGAATTCTGCCAGATTCATGGCCGCGGTTCACTCGTCCTTGAAGGCCTCGGCGCGGCGTCCGTCGATGCAGCGCGTGAGCCACTGCACGAGTTTGTCGGCCTCCTCGGATTCGTTGCGCAGGGAGCCGAGCTCGTTCCAGTCGAGATGCGGACGCGATCTCGGCGCGGCGATGCGGTTGATGTCGAGTTTCGCCATGATGGCTTCGGTTTCCCGCGGATGGGCGTTGAGGATGTTGGCCGGGCGCGGCAGCTCGTCGAGCGCCTCCGCGGTCAGGCCGAAGGAAATGACACCCGCGCCATAAGCCGCGCTCAGGCGGCGCAGGCTGTCGGCAAGCGCCTCGTCCTCGATCGGCGCGGCATAGATCAACTCGCCGCCCTGCGTCCATTGCGAGATGGCCAGCGTTTGGAAAAAATCCTCGCGGTAGGTGTGCAGCGAGGGCTGGATGCGCAACCGCGCCGCATGCAGGCGGAACGGCGGAATGCCGAGGCGCTGCTTGAGCGCGAGCATCGATTCATCGAGCGACATTTCCTCATCCGGCGAGCCGCCGGTTTCCCAATCGACGAGCAGCAGCTCGGGGTATTTCCACAGGTTGCCGATCGGCGCTTCCTTCGAGAAAGCCTGGCGGAATGCGAAGGGAAAACGCCCGTTGATTTCATAATAACGGGTGACCACCGCGCGGAACTTGCGGATGCGCAGCATGGCGTTGTCCACCAGATCCTGATCAACGGTATTGAGATCCTCCAGGCGGCCTTGCGTGAGTGCCAACAACTCCTGCGCGCCGGAAAGCGCGGGCAGCGGCGCGCTGCGGCGGTAGTAGCCCTGTCCTTTCTCGACCTTCGCAATGGGCGAAGCGGGATCGCAGGACATGATCGAGTAATGATACCTCAGCGAGGCGTCGGAATAATTGCCCGTGAGTTGCAGGCGTGTCAGGCGGATCAGCTCGGTTCCCTTGATCGCATCGCCGGGGTTGGCCGGAAGCAAGGCGGGTAGAATATCGGATAGCTGCTTGCGAAGGCTCATGGGGGAAATGACGGCGCGTCATGCGCTGTGCCCATCCAATTCACCCGCTCCGGGTTCATCAAGCATCAAAAGAAACCTTTTTGAAAATCCGCGCTGCCGTGCTCCGGCTTTTTTGAAGAAACGCCGGATTTCACCAAATCCGGGCATTGACACCCGCGGCGGAAGGCCGTATCGAATCGCCCCCGCGCCAAGCGCAGCGGCGGAGTAGCCAAGTGGTAAGGCAATGGTTTGCAAAACCGTCATGCGTGGGTTCAATTCCCACCTCCGCCTCCAGTCACAATCCGGCTTGCCAATCGGCTGAAAAAGACTTCCGCAAACCGGCATCCGCTCGCGGAGGATCAGCACACTTTCACCGTATCGATGCCTAGCAGCTTGCCGAGCTTTTCGATCTTGTGCGCGATGTGGCCGATGCCGATGGCGCAATGGTGCGCCGGGCCCTGGGCGTTCCAGTCGTTGGTGAAACGACGCGCGCCGATCGGGAAGCGGTAGCGGCTGTTGGTATTGCCGATTTCCAGAATCGGGCCGGGCACGCTCTCGCCCTCGGCGACGAGGAACTTGAGCCTGCCGTCGCCGGTTTCCACCACCGAGAGCAGCGTGACCGCGCCGTGGCGCACGCTCATTTCCACGCTCAAGCCGCGGCCGACCTTGCCATGATAGACGCCGAGAGGGCGCACCTTGGTCTTGCTCTGCGCGATGGCGATGTGGCCCGGGCCGTCGTGGCCCATCAGCACCACGTCGTCGTTCCAGTCCATGGCATAATACTCGCTGAACGAGCCGCCCGCGCCGAAGCTGTCCATGATCTTCATCGCCTGTGCGTTCTTGACCTCGTATTCGCCGGCCACCGGAATGCCGCGCGCTGTTAGAAGAGAGTTTCCGACGATGATGGAGCTGATGGTTTCCTCGTTGTCCACGCTGCCAGTGCCCATGTGATAGTAGGCCATCGAGCCGAGCTGGTGGCGTTCCACCAAGCGGTCCAGCGCCACGCTGGTGCGCGCCGAGCGGGCGAGTTCCTCCTGCGGGCAATCGTCCTGCACCTCTAACTGCTCGCGAAAATGCGCGATTCGCGCGGTGATTTCCTCATCCGTCACCTGACGGCGCAGACTGGCGAGTTCCTCCACCTCGATGATCTCGATGTGCCCGCCGAAGGTCGCGCACTGGAGCGTGGTGTCCGAGGCGATGTCGAGCATGCCGTTGTAATAATGTCCCATCAGCCCGAGGCGGTTGTGGAACATGACGCCCGCCACGCGCGCGGCATCGATCCATGCATCCACCTCGTTCCAGCATTCGGGATCGTCGTGCAGTTTCCCGGTGATTTGATGAAACGAAATCCGCGAGCGTTGAAACACGTTGGCGATTTCCGGCACGGGACACGCCGAGCAATGCGCCAGCCACTCGCCGGTCATTTTCGCGCGGTCGCCCATGCGGTTAAAGTTGGCATAATCGATCGCCGCCTCGGGCGAGAGATTCAGAATCACCACCGGCACCTTGGCCCGCTGCACCACCGGCAGCACGGTGGAACTCAAAGCATAGGTCGTGACATGCAGGAAAATCAGATCCACATCCGCCTGGCGGAAGGCATGGCCCGCATCGAAGGCTTTTTCCGGCGAGTCGATGAGTCCGAGATTGACCACCTCGATGTCCGGACGCAGCAGCCTGCCTTCGACCTCGCGGATGTATCCTTCGAGGCGTTCCTCCAATCCGGGAAACTGCGTCCAATAAGTATCGAGTCCGATGCCAAACAAGCCGACGCGCATGGGGTGTTTTTTCATGGAAGAAGCTGGCAGAGGTTGCTGCGACCGTGTGTATTGGGCGGTCATGGTTTTGTCATCACGAAATCACGGGATTCCAACCGGATGAAAGGCGTGCCGGGGGGAAATAGTATGATCGCTCCATGAAAACCCATTCATTCCTCTCCTTCGTTTGCCTCGCCGCCGCTGCTCATGCGGACACTCTTCTGGTGGAGGCCGAACAGTTCGCAAGCAAGGGCGGCTGGGAGGTGGACACGCAGTTCATCGAGAGCATGGGTTCGCCCTACCTCATCGCCCACGGCCTCGGCAAACCGGTCGCGGATGCTTCCGCCGGAATCGAGATCAAGGACGCCGGCACTTACCGGATCTGGGTGCGGACGCTCGATTGGACGAAACGCCTCGGCCGTCCGTCCGGCGCGGCTGCCTTCGAGCTGCTCGTGAACGGAAAGAAAACCGGCGAATCCCTCGGCGTGGGGCCGGACGCATGGACATGGCAGCCTGTCGGGAAATCCGATCTAACAGCCGGAAAGGCGTCTCTCACCCTGCGTGACCTCACCGGTTTCGACGGACGAGTCGATGCCGTCCTGCTGAGTGATGATCCGGCATTCACGCCGCCGGAGAAAAACCATGTGGCCGATCGCGCGACGTGGAAATTCCGTGGCGCGCCCGGCAACGGAGAAGCGTTGGAAGGTTTCGACCTCGTCGTCGTCGGCGGCGGCTACGGCGGGCTCGGAGCATCGATTTCCGCCGCGCGCATGGGCGCGAAAGTCGCGCTGATCCAAAACCGCCCCGTGCTCGGCGGCAATGGTTCCTCGGAAATCCGCGTGTGGGCGAAGGGCGAACTTCCGCCCAGCGAGTACGCGCTGGCCGACATCATCCGCGAGATCCAGGACAAGGCCAAGGCCTCGCCCGCCCCGCCGGAGGAGTTCGTCGATGACAAGAAGGAACAGGTCGTCCGCGCCGAGAAGAACATCACGCTTCTGTTAGGCCACCACGCCTACGGGCTGGAGATGACCGGAGAAAAAATAACCGCCGTCAAAGTGCTTGAAGTCGGGACCGGGCGGATCAAGCGCATTGGCGGACGGTTTTTCGCCGATTGCACCGGCCACGGATTCATCGGCGAATGGGCCAACGCGGACCGGACCATGACCGAAAAGGGCCGCATGGGCATGAGCAACATGTGGATGTGGGAAAACACCGATGGTCCCGTCGAGTTTCCCGAACAGCCATGGATGCTGGCCTTCGAATCGAAAAGTTTCCCCTACCCGCGCCGCGGCCACGCCGAGTGGTTCTGGGAAAGCGGCTTCGACAAGCATCCGGTCAAGGAACTCGAAATCACCCGCGACTGGAACCTCGTCGCCGCGTTCAGCGCATGGAACGCGATCAAGAACCGCAGGGCCCACGCCGAGCGCGATCCGGACGGCCACGCCATGGCGAAGCTGTCATGGCTCGCCTACGTCGGCGGCACCCGTGAGACGCAGCAGTTGTTGGGTGACGTCATTCTCTCCGGCGAGGACATCGTTTCGAAGAAGGATTTCCCCGACGCGGTGGTGCGCACCACCTGGAGCATCGACCTGCATTATCCGCAGGAGGAATATATCCACGCGCTGCCGGAGCATCCCTTCATCGCCCGCGCCGATCACGGCAAGGGCGTGGACCGCAAGGCCGGCTATCCGATTCCCTACCGCTGCTTCTACTCGCGAAACGTGCCGAACCTGTTCATGGCCGGGCGCAACATCAGTGTCGAACGCAGGGCGCTCGGCACGATCCGCGTGATGAACACCATCGGCATGATGGGCGTCACCGTCGGCCGCGCCGCCGCGCTCGCCACCGCCCGCGATTGCACGCCGCGCGAGGTTTACTCCAAGCACCTCGACGAGGCGAAATCACTCTGGCGCATGCCCGGCTCACAACGCTACAACACCCTCGATGATCTGCGCGACGCCCTCGGAACGCAAACCCGTTAGACGGGCATGGCGGCGGGCTGCGGTCGGCGGGTGCCGTCTCGCGCTGCTCGCCGCGGCGTTTCTCGCGCTCGCGCCGCGCGGGGCGGATGTTCCGGGCTCCGATCCCGCCGCCCTGCTGGCTGGGGCGCGCGCGGAGATGCCCGAGGTCGTGAAACTCGGCGGGGAGCGCGACGGTTTCCATGAATTGTTGGATGCGGCTGGCGACATGCGCGGCTGGGTGAGCGGCACCTATCCGCATGCCGCCAACATCCGCGGCTACAACGGTCCGTCGGAACTCATGATCGTGCTCGATACCGCTGGAAAAGTCCGCGCGGTGCGAATGATCGACAGCGCGGACACCGCCGGGCATGTGGAGAAAGTCGTGGCGGACGTCGAGTTCTGGGCGCAGTGGACGGGCCGCCGTGAGGCGGAACTCGGCGAGATTGGCAATCCGCGCATCGTCAGCGGCGCCACGCTCACTAGCGAGGCGATGGCCCGCGGTGTGGCGGCGCGCTTCGGAGCCAAAGGTATGGACGAGTGGTTCACCAAGAAGATCGAACCCGCGACTGTCGCTCGCTGGTTTCCCAAGGCGGATCGGATCGAACCCGACGCCAAGGCCGGCGTGCATCGCGTGTTTGAAGGAGGAAACGAAGCGGGTCTCGTCCTGCGCAGCAGCCGGATGGGTGTCGGCGCGCGCGGTTTCAACGGCGTGTCTGATGTGATCGTCGCGCTCAAGGACGACACCGTGCTCGGCGTTGGCTTGTTAGACAGTCGTGACAACCAACCTTATGTCGGCGACGTGATGGATGAACTTCGTTTCGCCGATGGCTTCGCCGGCCGCAAAGTCGAAGACATCCTCGCCGCTCCGGACGAGAATGGCCTCGTCGTCAGCGGAGCGAGCGTCACCGCTGGAGCGGTCACGACCACCGTGCGGGAAATGCTGCGCCGCCACCGCACCGAAGCGCCACTTCGCGCGATGCCATGGAAAACCCTGGCCGCGACTGCATGGATCGCGGTCGGTTTGTTCGTGGGACTCGGGCGTTCGGGAAAGCGTGTGCGGCTGGGTTTTGCCGTGATTTCGATCATCGCGGGGCTCACACTCGGTTGGATGGTCGGGCAGGACCAGTTGATCGGTTGGGCGCGCAATGGCATCGATCTTTCGAACGGCATTCCGCTCATCCTGCTGACAGCGGTAGCCTTGTTGGTGCCGGCGCTCACGGGGAAAAACGTCTATTGCAGCCGCATCTGTCCACACGGCGCGGCGCAAACGCTGTTAGGCACGGCGGTGAAACGCCGCTTCGGCCTGCCGTCCCGCTTGCATCATATCCTTCAGCGCGTGCCATGGCTCACGCTCGTCGCGATCTGGGTGCTGGCGTTGTCGGGCAGTGATTTTTCATTCGCGATGCTCGAGCCCTTCGAAGTCTGGAGCGCCGGGTTTTACGCCTTGCTGCCTGCGGCGATTCTCAGCATCGGGCTGCTGGCCGCGGTGTTCCTGCCGCAGGCGTATTGCCATTACGGCTGTCCGACCGGTGCGATGCTGAAATTCCTCACCCACTCGCCCGGCGACTTCACACGCCGCGACGCCATCGCCGCCATGCTCGTGGCAGCGGGTTGGATTTACACACTGGCTACATGAAACGCGCGCTGGTCACCGGTCTGGCAGCGGCAGTCTTTATCGGCGTGCTGGTTTTCAAGAGCCGCGATGTGCCACCGCGTTCACCGATCACAGGTCGGGCCATGGGAACCACCTGGACGCTCGCCTGGCGCGGCGACGCGCCACGCGAGCTGCGCCATGAAGTCGCCGCGGTGCTTGAGCATTGGGAACAAGTGTTGAGCCAGTGGCGCGCGGACTCCAACCTCAGCCGCTATAATCGCGGCGAACCCGCCAGCGATGATCTCACAAGAGTGATCCGCCTCGCCGAAGCGGTTCGGGACGCCAGCGGCGGCGCGTTTGACCATCGAATTCTGGAACAAGTCCATGCCGCAGGATACGGACCGCCGGGAACGGGCATCGACCTTTCCGGCATCGGCAAGGGCTTCGCCGTGGACCGTGTGGGCGAGCGGCTGAGGAAACTCGGAGTGAATGATTTCATCTTCGAACTCGGAGGCGAGGTGCTCGCGGGTGATGGCGGCTGGCCCGTGGATGTCGAACGTCCGGTTTCCAACAGACATGAAAGCGCCCGCACGCTCACCTTGCGCAACCGCGCTCTTGCCACCAGCGGCAACTACCACCAGCCGGGCCACATCATTGATCCCCGCACCGGCAAACCGGTAAAACGTCCGCCCTCATCCGTCAGCGTCATCGCCGCCGACTGCGCCACCGCCGATGGCTGGGCCACGGCCTTGTTTGTTCTAGGTCCCGGCTTCCGTAATATCACTGATGACATCGAAGTAACATGGCAGCTTGAGTCGCCTTCCAATCGACAGGAATGACGGCTGGCATAAAGCATTGCAGTAGTCGGATTGACCGCAATCCAGAGGCCCAACCCTTCGCCACTTAACATATGAAATCTCTCCGATCATTTTTTCCCGCAGTCCTTCTTTCGTGCGCGGTGTTGCACGGCGCGCCCGTCAGCAAGCTGGAATCCCGGAACTCCCGCGCGAACGACCGCCTCACACCGTCCGAATTTGCCGAGCCGCCCGTCAACGCGCGGCCCGGATCGTTCTGGAGCTGGCTCAACGGCTCGGTCACTCCCGAGCAGATCACGCGCGACCTGGAAGCCATGAAACAAGGCGGCATGCGCGGTGGCGAGATTTGGGACGTGGCCGCCTACGCGGATCCCGACCGGCGGGTTCCAGCCGGGCCGGCGTTTCTCGGGCCGGAGTCCACTCGTTTGATTGTCCATGCGATCCATGAGGCGGACCGGCTTGGATTGGAAATCGGAGTTGTGGCCTCAAGCGGCTGGAATGCGGGCGGCTCGTGGATCCCGCCGGAACATGCGGGAAAGGCTCTCTATCATTCCACCACCAACGTCAGCGGACCGGTGCGCTTCCAAGCCAAACTTCCGCTGCCTGAACTGCCCAAGTCATGCCCCCGCGATGAGGCCGGCCAGCCGCGCCATCTGCGCGAGGTGGCGGTCCTGGCCCTTCCCTCAAACGATGCGAAAACCATCGCCTCGCCCGCCGATGTGGTGAATCTAACAAAACAAACCGATGCCGGGGGCAACCTGGCCTGGGACGCGCCCGCGGGCGAGTGGACGATCCTGCGTTTCGTCTGCAGCAACCACGGGCAGCAGTTGATCGTGCCCAGCCCGGTGTCCGGCGGGCCGATGATCGACTTCTTCGATCCCAGCGCCACCGAGTTCCACCTCCAACACATCGTAACGACCATCCTGCGCGAACTCGGCAGGCCGACATTCGAGGGCACGGGTTTCAAGACCGTGGAATTCGACAGCATGGAACTCGATGGTTTCACACCGTGGACCGGAATCATGGCGGATGAGTTTCACAAACGCGCGGGATATCCGGTGCATGCCTTTCTTCCACTGCTTGCAGGTTGGAAATCGGCGGACGCCGCCTTGCAGGAGCGCTTTCTCTACGACTGGCGGAAGGTGGTGAGTGATACATTGATCGACGCGCATTACGCTACCGCCTCCAGGTTTCTCAAAAAATACGGCCTCAGTCTCATCGCCGAGTCCGGTGGTCCGGGCCCGCCGGTTTGGGCATCCAATCCGGTCGATGCCATCAAGGCTCTCGGTGCGGTTGATATTCCGCGCGGCGAGTTCTGGATCCGGCATCGCGGCATCTTCCTCGTCAAGGCGATCTCCTCGGCGGCCCATGTGTATGACAAGCGCCTGGTGGATGCCGAGGCCTTCACCACCTGGCGGCGCTGGGTGGACGGCCCGCTGGACCACAAGGACCTCGCCGATCGCGCGCTGTGCGAAGGCTTGAATTGTTTTTCGCTGCACACCTTCGCCAGCACGCCGCCCGAGGCCGGGCTTCCGGGATGGGCCTATCATGCCGGCACCGACATCAATCCCGCCGCCACCTGGTGGCCGATGGTCCGCCCTTTCATGGATTATCTCGCGCGCTGTTCCCACATGCTGCGGCAGGGATGGCAGGTGGCGGACATCTGTTATTACTATGGCGACCAAGCGCCAAATTTCCACCCGCCGCTGTGCAATGTGCCGGAGAAGCCATTATTGGAAGGCCTGCATGCGGGTCATGACTACGACGTGTGTTCCTCCGAGGTCGTGCTCGAACGCATGGGTGTGGAAAACGGCAGGATCACCCTTCCTGATGGCATGAGCTACGCGGCGCTGGTGTTGCCCGAACAAGACCACATGCCCCTGTCCGTGCTGCAGAAAATCCGCGGGCTGCTCGCCGCCGGAGCCACCGTGATCGGAAACCAGCGCCCAACCCGCGCGCCCGGCCTGCACGAACATGAAACGGTATCCCAAAGCGTGGACAAACTCTCCGCAGAACTCTGGGGACCGGTCACTGACAAGGAACGCGATTTAGTCATCCGCCCGCTCGGCCAAGGCCGCCTCATCCTCAGTGCCGACCGCAGCCGGGCGCTGCGCGAAAGCGGAGTCAGCGAGGCATTCGGCATCGCCGGCCACGAACCCGGCGACCTCGGGCCTCTGGATTTCGTTCACCGCAGGACAACCGACGACGAATTCTTCTTCATACGCAACAAAACCCGGCAAGCACAGTCGCTAACCTGCCGCTTCCGCGTTGCCGCGAAAGCCAATTGTCAGGTTCCGGAGCTTTGGTGGCCGCACACGGGCCGCAGGACCTCGTGCCCGGATTGGAAAACCACCGGCAGCGGCCACGCTGAAGTGCCACTCGAGCTGGGGCCGCTGGGTTCGGTGTTCGTCGTGTTCCGCAAGACCGGCTCTAACAGCGACGCCGCGCCGGATTCGATTGCGGCCGAAACTTTCGCCGCAGCGGAAACTCCCGCGCCGCTTCCCATCGAGGGGCCGTGGCAGGTTGAATTCCCGCAAGGCTGGGGCGCGCCGGCGAAGACAACGTTTCCCAAACTCCAATGTTGGACCGCTTCACAGGATGAAGGCATCCGGTTTTTCTCCGGCATCGCCACCTATATCAAAACCTTCGACGCTCCGGATACTCTTGCCCGACAGGACCGTGTTTTCCTGGAACTGGGCAACCTCGCCGAGATCGCCGATGTGACACTCAACGGAAAGCCGTTGGGCATCGTCTGGCTGCCACCCTTCAGGGTCGAAGCGACCGGTGCCCTGCGTCCGGGTGACAACGAACTCAGGATCCGCGTCGCCAATCTCTGGGCAAACCGGCTCAATGGCGACTCGGTGCTGCCCGAAACCAAGCGTTTGACCCGCAGCAATATCGACCGCATCCAAACCGATCCCACATCGGACAGTTCATTCGGCCGAGTTCCGGGCGGGAAAGAACGTCCGGTTTATACGAACATTCCGCCACTCATGAAGTCCGGCCTCATCGGGCCGGTGCGGATCATCACGCCCGCTGCCCGAAAGCCGGGAGTCACAGGGCCTTGATTGGCTTCCGGATTGTGAAGCATCTATGTTGTCAGGCCGCATGACAAGAAAGCGCATTCTGTTTATCTGTTCTCAAAACAAACTTCGCAGCCCCACTGCGGAAGCTGTTTATGCAAATCATCCCGCCATCGAAGTTGACTCGGCCGGACTCAACAACGATGCGGAGGTTTCTCTTTCGGAAGAGCAGGTCAGATGGGCTGATTTGATTCTTGTGATGGAGAAGGCGCACCGCATCCGCCTGAACCGGAAGTTCAAAAAAGCTTTGGCCGGGAAGCGCGTCGCGGTCCTCAACATCACCGACGAATATGACCATATGGAGCCCGCGCTTGTCGCTTTATTGAAGACACGATGCGCGTTTTACATTCCATGATCCGCGATGTGGAAGCTTGGTGATGAATGTGGGGACGTGATGTCGCCGCTGCGCTGGGACTGGCGGTTCCAGCCAACAATGCACACGAGTGGCGGGTTTTCCGGAGAGGGTGGGATTTGAACCCACGGTGAGTTTTACCCCACGTCCGATTTCGAATCGGGTGCCTTAGACCACTCAGCCACCTCTCCCTGGCCGCTTGCGGGCGGGGGCGGAAATTGCGGCGGGCGGCGCGGTTTGTAAAGTCCGCAGTTTCCGCTCAGTCGGGGAAAACGATGGCGCGGTGGCCGTCGATGATGGTGCGGTCGTGGACGTGGTGGCGGATGCCCCTTGCGATGGCGTTGCGCTCGCAGTTGCGGCCGAGGCGGACGAGGTCGGCGGGCGTGTGGTAGTGGTGCACGCGTTCGACTTCCTGCTCGATGATGGGTCCGGCGTCGAGATCGGCGGTGACGTAGTGGCAGGTGGCGCCGATGAGTTTCACGCCGCGCTCGTAAGCCTGCTTGTAGGGATTCGCGCCGATGAAGGCGGGCAGGAAACTGTGATGGATGTTGATGACGCGGCCGGCATGGTCCTTGCAGAAATCATCCGGCAGGATCTGCATGAAACGCGCGAGCACGATGAGTTCGACGTCCTGCGCTTCGATCAGGCCGCGGATGGTGTTGAAACCGGCGGCGCGTTGTTCGCCATCCATGGCGATCTCGTGAAACGGGATGCCGGCATGTTCGGCGATGCCGCGGCAATGCGGACGGTTGCCGATGATGGAGGTGATTTCGATGGGGAGTTCGCCGAGTTCGGTGCGCCAGAGGATTTCGTTGAGGCAGTGGTCGGTCTTGGTGACGAGCACGGCGGTGCGCATGCGGTAGGGCAGGCGGCGGAAGTGCCAGACGGCCTGCAGCGAACGGCCGAGCGTGCCGAAGCCGTCGATGAAATCCTGCACATCCACATCGATGTCGGAGGTGTCCATTTCGAGGCGTGCGAAAAACTTGGCGCCGAGTTGGTCGGAAAACTGGTTGAACTCGATCAAGTTGCCGCGGTGCATCGCGCAGTAGCTGGCGATCTTGGCGACGATGCCGGGTTGGTCCGGACAGGAGAGTTTGAGGATGAGACCCGGGCGGGACATGGCGGCAAAACGTGTCCGCTGCCGAGCGACGCGTCAATCACGGGTCACGGGCGGCGGGAGGGTGTTCTCCTGCAGCCGCGTCAGCTCGAGAATGGCTTTTCGCGCGGTGTCATCCGTTTGCGTTCCGGCAGGTGCGGATTTGTTCGCGCGGATGGTGATGAAATTTTCGCTTTCGCGCGAAACGTGAGTTGTTAGATGGATCAACAGCACGGTGAACAGAAGACTGCAAGTCGCTCCGGCCATGCCTGCGAGCCACCAGCGGTGGGGGCCGCGATGCGGCTCTCCAAAACCCGGCTCGGCGAGCACCGGCGGGCTTGGGCGGCGGGCGTTTTCCGGGATGACTGTGACAACCGCCGGCGTTGGCAGGCTCCAACCGGCGAAGTCCAGTGCGGTTCCCTTTGCGGCGGCTTTCGCTCGCTCGTTTTCCAACACAGGCGTGAAGGCGGGCCCGGCCATCAGCGCGCGCACGACGGCTTCATCGACGAATCCACACTCGCTGCGGATCGCGGAGCGAGCTTCCTCCGCGGGAATCGCGCTGGGCAGGGGGCTGAGCTTGAGCGGCTGCATGGAAGGGGGCTTGATGCGCCTCTTTCCTGAATTAAAAATCCGCAAGCGTCAAATTCTAAGTAAGCCGTAATAATCCGGGGCAGCCTTTATCGACCGCCTTCATTTTCGGATGTCGATCATCGCGCGCTTGCGGCGGGACTCGATCCACTTTTCGTATTGGGCGGATGTTTTCTTGCGGCGGACGCGCTCCTCGATCATCTCGCGGACCTTGTCGAGCGGCGGAACGGGGCCGTAGTCGATCTTGGTGGGTAGGACGAGAGTGAAGCCCATGGGGTCCATCAGCGGGCCGACGACTTTGCCGGCGGGCGCGTCGAAGATGATGGCTGCGAATTCCGGCGAGAGGTCGGCGCGCGGCACGTTTTCCTGCAAGCCGCCCTGCTCTGAGAAGGCGTCCTTGGAATAGGTCTTGGCGAGTTCCGCGAAATCCTCTCCGGCGGCGAGTTTTTTGGCGATGTCCTCGGCGAGTGAAAGTTGGATGTCGGGAGTGGATGCGGGGTTCGCCGGGTCTTTGGCAGGGATGAAAATTTTTCGGAAGCTGATCACATCGCCCGCGACATCGCGCAGCGAGTTTTTGATCTCGTTGTATTCCTTTTGGATTTCATTGGGCAGCGGCGGCGGGGCGTCCGCGAACTGTTGGGCGCGCATCGCCTGGACGACCATCTTCTCGCGCGTCATCTCGCGGTATCCATCCATGGTGAGGCGGCTGCGTTTGAGTTCCTCGCGGAATTTCACCTCGTCGCCATTGTATAACTCGCGCATCTGGCGCTTGATCTCCTCGTCGATGACATGCGGCTTGATGTTGGCGCCGAGTTGTTTGAATTCGTCGAGGATGATCTGGCGGTCCACAAGTTCCTGGATGACTCCGTCCTTGGCCTTGTTGAACTCGGTTTCAAACTGCGGACCGCGGCGCGGAAACTGTGCCGCAAGCTGGGCGTAGATGGGCGCCAGCATGAACGAAACCTCGTTCTTGGTGATGACCTTGCCGTTGACCTTGGCGACGATGCCGTTGACCTCGACAGGTCCGGCGGGCACCGGGCGCGCGGCAGGCTGCTGGGCGCGGGTATCGGCCGCGGCGAGAAAGGCGGCTGCCACGGCCATGATGCTTGCGATGCGGTTTTTCATGAATGTGTGAGGAAGCATGACAGGCGTTGTGTTTCCGCCTGCGGGAGCTTTCCCGCGAAGCGTGCGGATTGCAAGTGGGTAAAAGTCGCGGAATGGCGCTTGGCGGACCGGCGCGCGTCCTGATAGCGTGGCGGCGTTATGGAAAAGGAAACGCCTGCGGCATCACGCATGACCCAGCCGCTGCTCGCATGGTCGGCGCTGGTCTTGCTGCTCGCCGGCTCGTTTTTCGTGCTCAAGCCCTTCCTTACGGCGCTCACCTGGGCGGTCATTCTCACGTATTCGCTGCATCCGCTGCAACGCACGTTCACCCGCTGGTTTCGTGGCTCGCGCACGCTGGCGGCGTGTTTCGTCACGCTGACGATGACGGTGGTTTTCGCCGGGCCGGTGGTGCTGATCGGCGTGAGCATCGCGCAGGATGGCAAGGATCTGGCGGCGGCCACGCGCAACTGGTTCATGTCCGCGCCGGAGCAGACTCCGTCCTGGATGCGCGCGCTACCCGTGGTGGGGGATGAGTTGGATACGTATTGGACCGGGTTTGCCGAGGATCGGAAGCGCTGGATGGATCAACTCGACAAGACCCTCAAAGCCCCGCCGCCAAGACCGAAAATCGTGGTGGAAACCGATGACGGCCTGATGCTGCGCGAGGCTCCGCCCGCGCCGCGCGATTCGCAGACCGAGCCTGCGCAGGAGGGTGAGGCGGAGGATGACTCGCCGCATGTCGTGGTCCTGTTAGGCAAGGGTTTGTTGTGGGCGAAGTCATGGCTTATCTCCGCCGGGATCGCGGTGGGGCAGGGAGTGACGCAGGTATTGTTGAGCGCGTTTCTGGCGTTTTTCCTTTTGCGGGACGCGCCCGAGTTGTCGCAAAGGCTGGCGGTGTCGGTGGAGCGGCTGGCGGGTCCTCGCGGACGCCACCTGATCATGGTGGCGGGCAATACTGTTAGAGGAGTGATTTACGGCATTCTGGGCACGGCCATCGCGCAATCGGTGGTGGCGGGAGTCGGCTTCTGGATCGCCGGTGTGCCGGGTGCGGTGCTGCTGGCGGTGCTGACGTTCTTTTTCGCGGTGGTGCCCTTCGGCCCGCCGCTGGTCTGGGTGCCTGCGGCCTTCTGGCTCTTCGCGCAGGATCAAACCGGCTGGGGGATCTTCATGCTCATCTGGGGGCTGTTGGGAATCAGCAGCGTGGACAATGTGATCCGTCCGCTGATCATCAGCCAGGGCAGCAAGATGCCCTTCGTGCTGATCTTCTGCGGTGTGATCGGCGGCGCGCTGGCCTTCGGACTGGTGGGGGTTTTCATCGGACCCACGCTGCTTGCGGTTTGTTTCCGCCTGATTGCGGAGTGGTCGGCGGGAAACTATCCGGCGGCGGATGAAAGCACCGCCGGGGAGATTTCGGAATTGCCGGGCGGTGCCTGATGGGACAGACCCGCGCATGGCGGTATGCGCATCGTCGCTTGGCAAGGTTCTGGAGGTCTTCGAGCGGAATTTCCGCGATCGCGGCGAACTCGGCGCGTCCATCAGTGTGTGGTGGAATGGCATGGAGGTGCTGTCCTGCGGCCACGGTTGGTGCGAGCGCGGGCAGCAACGCCCGTGGACGACGGAGACGATGGTGCCGGTGTATTCAGCCACCAAGGTGCCGGCGGCGGCGAGCTTGCTGATGGCTTTGGAAAGCCGGGGATTGAATGAGGAAACTCCGGTGCGGGAAGTTTGGCCGGGCTTTCCCGTGGCGCAGGCGCGCTTCCGGCATCTGTTGTCCCATCAATGCGGTCTCGCGGTTCTGGATCAGCGGGCCGGCGTGTTGGATCATGCCGCGGTGGTCGCCGCGATCGAGGCACAGGAGCCGAACTGGGCTTTCGGCGACGGACATGGTTATCATCCGCGGACCTACGGCGCGCTGGTGGATGAACCGGTGCGCCGCCTCACCGGTATGACACTCGGCGCATATTGGCGCGGGAAAATTGCCCAGCCGCTGAAGCTGGATTTCTGGATCGGCCTGCCGGAAAGCGAGTGGCCGCGCGTGGCACGGCTTTATCCCGGCAAGGCGGGCAGGGACGATTTGGCGGATGCGTTTTACAAACAGCTCACCACTTCCGGCACTTTCACAAGGCGGGCGTTCTCTTCGCCGCGCGGCTTGCATGCGATCCATGAAATGAACGAGACTGCGGCATGGTCGGCCGGCTTGCCCGCGCTGGGTGGCGTGGGCACGGCATCGGCGCTTGCGAAGTTCTATCAGGCGGTGATCGGAGCGATTGAAAGCCCGCTCTCGCCGCGGGTGCGGGCGGCGCTGGAGCAGCCGGTGATCTCGGGTTTCGACCGCGTGTTGCTGAGGCCCACTGTCTTCACCTGCGGCGCGCAGATGGACCCGCTGGATGAACACGGTCGGAAAATCCGCAGGCTTTACGGGCCGTCGAAACTGGCCTTCGGCCATCCTGGCGCAGGCGGCAGCCACGGCATGGCGGACCCCGCTTCGGGAGTTTCATTCGCCTATGTGATGAACCAGATGAACCTCAGTGTGATGCCAGGCGAGAAGTGCGCGGACATGGTGGACGCGCTGTTTTCGGAGATGTGATGCGGCCACGGCGGGTTCCTATTCACGGTGTGGCTCGCGGCAGGATTGGGCTTGTCGAGGCTTGTCCGCAGTGGCTTGCTTCGGCGACTCATGGCGGGTGTTGTCATCGCGATCATCAAGGGCGGCCTGGGCAACCAGTTATTCATCTATGCCGCCGGGCGCGCCTTCGCGCTGCGCACCGGCCGGCGCTACTTCATCGATGCCCGGCGCGGCTATACGCACGACAGCTACGGCCGCGGTTATCGTCTGGACCGCTTTCCGATCCAGGCGGAAACCATGCCCGAGGCGTGGCGCGTGGCACCCACGTTAAAGCATCCGCGTCACAAGTTGTTGCGCGCATGGAACAAGCTTCTGCCACGCGATCGGCGTGGCTACATCGCACAACGCCGCGACCTGCCGCCGGAGCAACTCACCGCGCTTCAACCGGGTCCCGAGCGTGTCACGCTCAACGGTTATTGGTCCGACGAGGCGTATTTCACAGATCACGCCGCGGCGATCCGCGCCGAACTGGCCGTGCCCGCGCCGGATGACGCGCGCAACCTTGAACTCGGCGCGCGTTTCGCATCCGCGGAGACGGTGTTTGTTCATGCGCGGCGCGTCAGATATCCCGTGCTGCTCGACGCGGACTATTATCACAAGGCGCTGGCCGGCATCCGCGAACGCGTGGCCGATCCGCGCTTCGTGGTCTTCAGCGACGATCCGGCATGGACGCGCGCGAACCTCGACTTCGGCGGCAGTCCGGTGGAATGGATCGAACACAATACCAATGACGAGCTCGCGGACTTGTGGCTGATGACACGCTGCCGCCACGCCATCATCGCCAACAGTTCATTCAGTTGGTGGGGTGCCTGGCTTGGCGGAGCGCCTGACAACAAGCGCAACATATACACGCCGGATCATCCGTCATGGTTGATCCGGCCTGCGAAAGGCTGGCAGGTCATTCCGTTTTAATCCTGGAACCTATCCCAAAACCCAAGCAATGGCCGTCTTTACCCGGAAAGTGGCATTTCATGGCTTCTTGGCGACCGTAACATCAATTGATATCTTTGGCAGATGGTTTTGGGATAGGTTCCAAGCGGTGCCCGGAATTTAAAAACGACGACTGAGTCCGGCAAACTGCTAGGAGAGCTCTTCCAGTCCCATCTCTTGAAGCGCCTCCCTCACATGACAGACCGGCACCTGATAGTCCGAATGTTTCTGCCCGGCCGCCACCACGTTTCCGCCGCAGAGCCAGACCGGGTTGTAGCCGAGGGCGCGCATGGGTCCTTGGAAGGTGCCCCAGTTGAACAAACCGGGCTGGGACAGTATCAGCACTTTCACGTCCGGATCCGCAAACACCAGGTTCAACAATGCGGAGCCGTTCGGCGCCACGATCCACTCCGCCTGCTGAAAAATCAGGATTTGCTCCTCCATCCCCATGTCCTCGAGGTAAACCGTCTTGAACCCGGCTTTTGCCAGCTCGGTTACAATTTCGTCCTCATTGATCAGGCGGCGCCAGCTCATGCCCCTGCGACCAAGAAACCAGCGGCCGCTGCGTGGCGCATCGCTTCGGTTTCCGTCCTCCCCGCCCCTGAGAAACCTCAACGCTCTTGGCGAAAGCCCTGGCATCTCGCGGGCCGGAACGTCGTTTGGAAACAAATGCACGGGGACGAAAGACGGTGATGAGGCCATCAGCAGCCGTCCACATACCAATGACTCATTTGCCTTCAGTCGGATCAATGGATTGCCCGCCAGCCTGCGGAGATGATCGAAATGAGCCTGCGGCATTTCCTCATCCACGATGATGGGCAGACTGTCGAAATCAGGGTGTCGCCGCAGGAACTGGAGCCTTGGGAGGAAGTCCGGGAACCAGTGGCCGAATGCGTTGGACGCGCTGCCCGCCAAGAGCATGCCAGCCTCAATATGACGGATTTGAAAGCCGCTGGTATCCAGCAGCGCCTTGCCGCCGCTGTTGGCAACGATCAATTTTCTGTCCGCCAGGCTCACGAAGCGCCCGAGCTGCGGATGTCCCGCTGTTTCGCTCAAGGCGGTGCCATCACTTGCCAGCACGATGCCTGACTGCCCAAAGACCCGGGCTCCCGCCAGTTCCGCCACGCAAGGTTTCGCAACACTCACGCAGTGGGTCTCCACGGCTGCGGAGGATCCCCGGACGCGCGGAGTTTCGTATGGGATTTCCTCCGCTTCACCCGCTTCCAAAACAGGCGCGCCGGAGCCGCTTGCCCATTCGCGGATGTCTCGTATCTCCGCGCACATGATCTGCGATCCGGCGCCGCGCTTCCCGCATCGGGTTGTGTATTCCACAGCGGCTTGCTGAATGCCTTCCGCCACCGCCACCGCTTCGATCAAGTGCCGCAAAACGCGCGCTTTTCCGGGGGCCCGCGATGCGGCCATGCGAAATTGACCGCATGCCTCGTCCATCCGCCGCAACTCCTTGAGCGCCACACCGGCTGTAAAATGAGGCTTCCACCCGGCCCCAGGGCCGGATGCGGCGCGCAACGCCACTTCAATCGATTCCTCCAAGCGGTTCTGGCGCTGTAAACTCTCCGCCAGCATGGATAAGACATGTCGGTTTTCAGGAGATCCGGCTAACAATTGCCGCGCCCGCAGTTCGAGTTCGGTCCAGTTGTTTTGCTTTGCGATCCGCCGGAGTTTCCTTGCCTGTGGAGTGAGTCCATAAAGGCCGCCAATCAGACGTCCGAGTCTGGCTGACATCGAATCGAGGAAAGGCGTTCTCATGCGCGTGAAGTCGTTTTGCAAAGTGCGGAAACGTCCAGACCAAGCGCCTAGATGAAGGGTTCGTTTACGGGTGAGGATAAGCGGATGAATAACGCAGAGCCGGAGACGAAAGCATTGCTGATGTGTTCGTTGGCGGCAGCGAGAAACGCGTCGCCAACCCGCCGCGGGCCGTCACCGAAAGGCCAGACATAGTCATCGAGAATGATCCATCCGCCGGCCACCACCTTGCCGCACCATGCCTCGACGTCGGCTTTCACCGATTCATAAGCGTGGTTTCCATCGATGTGCAGGATCGAGATGCGGCCCGAGTATTCGGTCGTGCCGAACACCTCCGTCACCACGGGACCGCCATTGTCGTAACACGCTGCCGCCTCAACGGATGGCAGACGCAGGTAGTTGATGTGGTTCATGTTGAACGGAAGCAATCCGATTTGGAACACCTCCAGCGCCTCGTCGGCATCGACCTGTCGGGAACCGCTGTCCACCGTCTCTTCGTCCTGCTTCAAAAGCTCATTCGCCCATGGATCGACGCACAGCAGATTGCCTATTCCGAAACAACGAGCCAACTGCGCCAGAATGAACGCGGATTTCCCCCACCAACTGCCGATCTCAACCACATCGCCGCTCACCGAATACCGCGCGATTTCCACCAGCGCCCTGAGCTTGAAATCGTCACACATCCCCGGAATCAAATCCGCGTAGCGAATCAACGATGCCAGATCAATCTCGGCAGGCCACGCGCGTGGCGGCATTCCGGTTTCCAGCAGATACGCCGACTCGATCAAATTCCGCGCCTTCGCAAGTGCGCTGCGATAAGGTTCCAGCATCTCGTCCACCGGGGAGATATTCGCCAGCGAAACTCCCGGGGCTATTTCCGCCAGCGTCCGGTTCAGTTCATTCCAAACCACGATGTTCGGAGTGTATATCTCTCCGATGTTGTGGGCGGCGACGACTTCTCTCAGAGCCTCCGCAAACTCCGGCTCAGTAATATAAGGCAAGCTCACCCATGCGGGATACTGCGGGCGGGCCGGATCATGTCCGAGCGATGAAGCACCGACCACCGGTCGGTTCCCACGCACGCACTTCCGCATGAATTCCAGCGAGCGGGGCATGCCGCCGGGAAAGATCAGGACAGGTTTGGTCATATCGGCTTTCTAAGGGTTAACTTCGGGTTCCACGCTCGCACATCAGGAAGATGCTGGCGCACAAATCAGGATACAGTTGCCCGAGTGCGTAGCAGCCATCCAGATACTCTTTTGAAACGATGTCGGTTTTCAGCAGCCGATCCCATTGGAAATTCGCCAGAGCTTTGAAAAAAATCCCCGAGCGATGCACTACCTTGAGGCCGGCCGCGACTGCATCGCGCTCCAAGGTGTCGAGCGTGTAAGTGCGCCGATGCCCGTGCGCCTCCTCGGCGGGAGTGATCACCGTGTTGTGGGAGATCAGGCCCATTTTGACCGCGATCTGGCGTGATGGCGCGTTGGCATTCGGGCAGACCAGGAAAAGTCTTCCAGATTCGGCAAGCCACTCCTCGTTGACGCGCCTGAGTACCGCAACCGGCTCATCCAGATGCTCCAGCACATGGGTAAGCACTACGTTTTCATAGCGTTTCGGAAGCGACACCTCTTCGAAAAGTCCGGTTACAATCCGCGCGGCGCCGCCAAGCCTGGCCTGCGCGACACGCACGGCGGCCTCCGAGGCCTCCACGCATGTCAGATCATTGAAATGAGACAGTAGCCGGCTGGTGAAGTCACCTTTGAAGCTTCCGAGTTCGAGCATCGCCCCCGTCCTGAAAAACGGTTCGAAGGCCCGGATCATGTAGGGATGCATCACGTCGAAATCAAAATCGTAGGCGTATTTGTGATCGCTGGTGTCGCTGGATTCGGCGTCGTAGTCTCTGGTTTCACTCATGTTTTTGGTCTTTCTCCGATTGTGCATTCCATAATGATCATCTCTCCGATCCGATCAATGTCGCGGAATCCGAACTTCTCATAAAGCCTGACCGCCGGCGCATTTCTCCCGCCAACCTCAAGGGTGATCCTGCCGATTCCCTGCTCCATCGCCCGTTCGAGGCAGTGCTCCATCAGCGCGGCGGCGATGCCTTGTCCGGCATGTTCCCTGAGGACGCTGACATTGGTGATATGGACGACGCGAGGCTCCCCCGTGTCGAAATAGGCCGCCACCAAACCCACCAGCGTTTCGCCAGACCATGCCTCAAAGCGGGTCGCCCTGCCTGCGATCTTGTCCGCGTATTCCGCGATCTTGACGCGGCTGCTCAATGCCGGAATGAAATCCGCGTCACAGTGCGCGAGATGGGTTGCGACCGCAGCCCCGTCCGCTGTGTTCAAGTCATATCGGAGTTCCGCGGTCATCGTTCCAATACCGCCAGTCCGAAACCATGACGCCCGAAGTGATTGCCATTGTATAACAGGTATAGGTTTCCGTCTGATTCGAACACATGCGGATAACATTGCATGTCCGAATCCCAATCCCCCGGTGTGCCGTCCAGCCGGAGGGATTCGTCGTCCCTGGTCCAGTTTTCGAGGTCTTCGGACCAGGCGTGGCCGATCCTGTAGGCGTTGGCCGGGTTCGCGCGGAAGTCGAACGACTGGCGGTAGCAAAAGAACATGTGATGGATGCCGTCGATTTCGCAAAGCGTGGGAAGGGCCTGTGCCTCGCTCTCTCCCAGCCGGTCCGCGATGATCCGGCGTCCTTCCTCCTTACGCCAATTGACGCCATCGTTCGAGACGGCATGGCCGATCTTGTAGGTGCGGTCCGGCGCGGCGTCCGGCGCGAGGCTCCGCCAATCCGTGCCGAAGATGTACCACATGTGAAACACGCCGTTGATGATCTTCACGAAACCATCGCCCACAAGAAACGGCTCCTGTAGCGACGCAGTCAGCACCGGACCCGTTCCAGCACGCTCGAATGTCAGACCGTCGTCATGACTGACGGCCAGACCGATCGAGGTTTCGACGGAAACCGAAACCCTGCGGCTCCATCCACATGTGTAGGCGAGAACCGCATCCTTGTGACGCAGGATGTTGATCGGAAAAATCCCGTGTTCGTCGAAACAACCCAATCCTCCAAGGGGGATGACGGTGCGGTCGGAGACACGGATGACACTCCGCAGGTCCTTGCTGAAATCCGCGAACGCGACGTGGCTCAAATACTTGTTGTTCGAAGGGTCCAGCGCACGGGTGGAGAAGTAAATGCGGATGAAGTCATCAAACAACAGCGCCTGTGGCGACTGGGCGTACTCCTTGCAGCCATTTGGCAGCGTGTGTTCTGATGGATCGAGGATCCTGCCGAGTTTTCTCCATTTCATGTCGGCGGTTTCTATTCCAATTGCCCGTTCAGAACGGCCAGCCCGAAGCCCTCGCGGCCGACCTGATTGCCGAGATAGGCCATGTGGATCCGCCCATCGACTTCGAACAGATGCGGATAGCTCACCATCTCGGAGTCCCAGCCCTCGCCGGAGACATCGATGCCCGCCTTCGCATCGTCGCGCGTCCAGTCCGTGAGGTTCGTGCTGGAGGCGTAGCCGATGCGATAACCGTGCTCGCGGCTCCGGTAATGGCTGCTGTAACGGTAACAGAAAAACATGTGATACCTGCCGTTGGCATGGAAAACATCCGGGCTGGCCTGCGCCTCGTCCTCTTCGATCCGGCTTTCAATCAGGTCCCGGTTGTGCCGTTCCCAGTGGATGCCATCCGGGGATGTCGCCATGCGGATTTTGTAAACAGGCTCCGCGCGGCCGTCGACCCATTTCCATTTGCGGCCGGCGATGTACCATAAATGCCACATCCCCGCGAAGCGTCTGATCTTTGGCCCGCTGATGACGAAAGGCTCGTCTGGCGAGAAACCCAGAACGGGGCCGCGACCAAGTTTGCGGAAAGTCTCCCCGCCGTCATCGCTGAGGGCGACTCCGATAGCCACGTTGAAAGGGACGGACTCGCAGCGCGTCCAACCGGCGTAATAGGCGCGAAACCCGTCTCCATCACGAATCACCGATACCGGATAGGTTCCGAACTCGTCGAACTCGCCACGCCCGCCCAGATCGAGAACCGGTTGCTCCGCCACGCGCCTCACCTTGAAGAGATCCGCCCGATCCAGATCAACGAAGGCGGAGCGACTCGTATATTGGCCGTTTTCATCCGCCGCGGGACGGCAGGAAAAATAGATCCGCACGAAATCATCGAATACCAGCGCCGAGGGAGCTTGGGCGAATTCCCGCATCCATGGGCGTTCGGGGTCGCCGCCGGGCGTGAACACCTTGCCGAGTTTTTTCCATTTGAACATGGTTCAGATCAGATCGTAGCCGGATTCGATGACATCACGCAAGGATTCAGGCGCATGAAACATCATCACGTCAAGAATTGAAAGCCACGGCACGAAGGGCTCTCGGAACTGGCGGTAAACGAGTTCCTTCGGCTTGAGAAATTTCAATTCCACCCCTCGCGCTTTGAAAGCATCCTTCTCATAGAGTTGCATGCCGCCGGGCGGATTCACATAGCGCCGCGCCCCCGCGGCCTCGCACAATGCCAGCACCTTGTCCTGGTTTCTCAGTCCATGATCGATCCCGATGTCCGAGGAAATCCTGATCTCGGTGGTGATGCCCAGGTGGCCGCAGACCCGGATGATCGAATGGTGCAGGAATCCGAATAGGTTGCGGTCCTCGTGCCGCAGGATTTCCTCGATCACCGGCCAGGTGCGGGCGAAGTGGGGAGCCCTGCGGTATGCCGCGGCGAACTGGTTGAGCAGCTTTTCGGGATCATAGTCCGCGGAGAGTTCCCGCTCGCGGACATCCAGCGAATCCGAGGCTTTTTTCAACGGCAGGGAAAAGGTGGCGGCCTCACCTTCCCGCAGCATCCGGTTGCGGTTGATCCAACCCCTTTTCGTGTACTTGATGTTATCATAAACGACGAACACATCCGATGCCGCGATCAGTTGGAAATATCCAACATACGGCAGGAAATAGGGCTGCATGATGCTCAGTGTCATGCCAGGTCACGCGTTTGCGGGACACCGCGCCGGGTCCGCAACCAGACGGGATATCCTCGCGACCTCCGCGATGTCGAGATCCGGATAGATCGGAAGGCAGAGTATCCTGCGGGCGGCGTCCGTCGCGACGGGAAGGTTGGCGGGGTTGGCCGAGGGCAGGCCGCGATACATCGGGAAGTCCGAGATGAGGGGATGGAAATAACGCCGGGGATGGATGCCGTTGTTCTTGAGCTCCTGATAGAGCCGGTCCCGGCTCATGGGATACTCGTCTCCGACAAGGATGGGGAAATAGGCGTGATTGAAGCCGGCCTCATCCGCGGGATTCAGGCAGCGTATGCCGCGGACGCCGGCCAGATGGGTGAGGTAGGCATCATGGACCCGCTTGCGCCCCGCCATCATGCGGTCCATGTGGTTGAGCTGGAGCAGGCCGAGCGCCGCGTTGAATTCGCTCATCTTGCCGTTGATGCCGGGAGCCACCACGTTGACTTCACTGACGATGCCGAAGTTCTTCAGGTGGTCCACCCGGGTTTTGGTTCTGGCATCCGGACAGACGATCGCCCCGCCCTCGAAGGTGTTGAACACCTTGGTGGCGTGAAAGCTCAGCACCGAGAGGTCGCCATGCCGGAGGATGCTCCCCCCGTCGTCCCGTGTGCCGAAGGCATGCGCCGCATCGTAGATGACCTTGAGATTATACGTGTCCGCGATTTGCTGGATCGCGCGTGTGTCGCACGGGCGTCCGTAGCAATGCACGGGCAGGATGGCGGTGGTGTGCGGCGTGATGGCGGCTTCGATCTGCGCCGGATCGAGGTTCAGGGTCTCAGGATCGATATCGACAAAGGTAGGCCTGATGCCGTTCCAAAGCAGGGAATGCGAGGTTGCGACAAACGAGAACGGGGTGGTGATCACCTCGCCGGATATCCGCAGGGACTGCAGGGCGGTGACCAGCGCGATGGTTCCATTGGTGAACAGGGCGATGTGTTCCACCCCGAGATGGGCGCACACCGCCTGCTCGAACTCCTGGTGGAACGGGCCGCAGTTGGTAACCAGCTTGCTGTCCCAGATCCGCTCCAAATACGGCAGGAACTCCTTCAACGGCGGCAGGAAGGGCTGGGTAACGAAGATCTCATCTTGCTTCATTGTGATGTGGATGTGAATCGATGGTGAACGAACGCGTCATGGCAAGCAATAAGTTGCTGTGCCTGAGCTTATGGCCTTGCGCCGGATCGCGGCGGCGTGCCACAGTGCCCGCGCCTTTGCAGGCATCCCTCAAACCCCGCCCATGAGCCTGGAACAATGCCGCATCATCGATCTGCCGAAGATTTCCGATCCCCGCGGCAACCTGACCTTCATCGAGGGTTCCCGCCATGTGCCATTCGACATCCGGCGTGTTTATTATTTATATGACGTGCCGGGCGGCGCGGAGCGCGGCGGCCACGCCCACAAGGGGCTGCACCAGCTCATCATCGCCATGTCCGGCAGTTTCGACATCGTGCTGGACGACGGCCGCGACAAGAAACGCATTCATCTCTCGCGCTCGTATTACGGTTTGTATGTCTGCCCGATGATCTGGCGGGAAATGGACAACTTCTCATCCGGCTCGGTGTGCATGGTGCTGGCCTCCAACCTCTATGATGAGGAGGACTACTACCGGAACTACGAGGATTTCATCGCGGCGCTGCCCGCCTCATGACCTGCCATGGAGCCAGTGACACCCATACAGGCACGGATCCATCCCACCGCGGATGTGGCAAGCACCCGCATCGGCGATGGAACCAGGGTATGGCAGTTCGTGGTGATCCTTGGCGGAGCGGTGATCGGCCGGGACTGCAACATCTGCTCGCATGTCTTCATTGAGAACAATGTGGTTGTTGGCGATCGCTGCACGGTCAAATGCGGAGTGCAGTTATGGGATGGCATCACGCTGGAGGACGACGTATTCATCGGCCCCAACGCAACCTTCACCAACGATCCGTTTCCGCGCTCGCGGATGGCGCTTGAAACATGGCCGCGCACGCTGGTGAAAAAAGGCGCGTCGATCGGCGCCAACGCCACCTTGCTGCCGGGCGTGGTGATCGGCGAGCGCGCGATGGTGGGCGCGGGAGCGGTGGTGGTGGCGGATGTGCCGCCCGGAGCAGTGGTGGCGGGCAATCCGGCCCGCGTGCTGCGCATGCTGGAATGATGACCGACTGCGACCCATGAATGTGCCGTTTCTCGATCTTCAGCCGCTCACCGCCCGCCAGCGTGGCGAGTTGATTGCGGCGGCGACGCGTGTCATCGACCGCGGCTGGTTCATTCTCGGCGAGGAGCTTGAGGCCTTCGAACGCGAGTTCGCCGCATGGACCGGCGCGGCCCATGCCCTGGGTGTCGGCACCGGGCTCGACGCTTTGTCGCTTGTGCTGCGCGCATGGCGTGAAACGGGCCGCCTGGCGGCGGGCGATGAAGTGCTGGTGCCTGGCAATTCGTTCATCGCCTCGGTGCTGGCGATCACCGAGGCCGGCTTGAAACCGGTGCTGGTGGAACCGCGGGAAGACAGTTTCAACATCGATGTGGAAGCCGCTGCCGCAGCGCTCACCGACCGCACGCGGGTGGTCATGCCGGTGCATCTATACGGCCAGGCCGCGGACATGGCAGCGGTGCTTGATTTCGCAAGGCGTCACGGCTTGCTGGTGCTGGAGGATGCCGCGCAGGCGCATGGCGCGGCAATAGGCGGCCGCCGCACGGGCACCTGGGGCGATGCCGCGGGATTCAGTTTCTATCCGGGCAAAAACCTCGGCGCGCTGGGCGACGGCGGCATGATCACCACCCATGACGCGGAACTCGCGGACGTCATCCGCGCGCTGCGCAACTACGGCTCGCGGCAGAAGTATCATCATGAATTCGCCGGGCCTAACAGCAGACTCGATGAAATCCAGGCCGCGTTCCTGCGCGCCAAGCTGCCGATCCTCGACGCGGACAACCAGCGCCGCAGGGAGATCGCCGCTCAATATCGTGAAGGCATCCGTCATCCGGCGGTGGTTCTCCCAAGTGTAGGCGGCGGGGAGTCATCCCATGTCTGGCACTTGTTCGTGGTGCGCGCGTCACAACGCGATTCGCTGCAGGCGCACCTGGCCGCGCGCGGCATCGGCACGCAGATCCACTATCCGGTGCCGCCGCACCACCAGACGGCCTATCGCAGTCTGTTCGAGGGCGTTTCCCTGCCCGTCACCGAAGCACTCGCGCGGGAAGTGCTTTCCCTGCCGCTCAGCCCGGTGATGGAAGACGCGGAGATCGAGGCGGTGATCGCCGCCGTTTGCGCCTGGCCGGGTTGAGTGCATCAACCGCCGATCACATGCCGCAGGGCGACGATGGATTTTTCCGCGGCGTAGCGCGCGCCATGAATCCATGATCTGCGGCGCAGCAGATGGCGGCTCAGAATGCTCGCGCCCGCGGAGGGAGGCGCGGCGGCCTGGTGGCGCTCGTTGACGATGCGGGCGATCTGCGCGACCGGCGCGTATTGCTCGACCACCCGGCGGCGGCTTTCGAGAATCGTCGGAAGGTTTTTCTCGTAAAGGCGGTCGCGCATCGCACGGCGGATCGTTTCCGCGGCGAGATCGACATCGGCCAGATCGATGCGCAGGAAACTTTCCGCGGGAAAATAGTCTTCGGCATTCGGGCAGCCGTAATACACCGGCATGCAGGCTCCGAGGAACGGATCGGCCAGTTTCTCTGTCCAATGATGCGGACCGAAGAAGTTCTCGATGGCGAGATGATATTTGAATGGATCGAGTGCGTCCGCCTTGTCCTCCACGTAGCGGATGCCGCGTCCGAAGAGTTCCATCTCCGGGATGCGTTGTTTGAGACCCATCACGAAATCATAACGCCGCCGGTGCAGTGTGTGCCGCTGTTGCTTGGTGGAGCAGACGGCGGAGATGACACCGGTTTTATCCAGAGGGATGTGGTTCTTGATGGTGTCATAAGTGCAGCGCGGATAACTGTCGGCATAATACCAGACGAGTCCGGGCTGGCAGTATATCGCGCCGGGATGGCGGCCGACCGCCCATGGTTCCTGGCTGGTGAGCACCCAGCCGAACTGTCGGAGAAACTCCGTTCCATAGACCTTGATGGTGGATGGCTCGGTGGTGATGAGCAGCGTGTTCGCACGCGGGCAGGCGAGCATTTCCTCCCACATCGTGTGGCGCTCTCCGGCGACGGATGGCAGGTCGTCATAGACCACCAGCCAGTCGTAATCCCGGCAATCGCGATGGAGGATGAACTCGCAGTTTTCCCAACGCATGTGTCCGGGGCGGCCTTCGGGAAAGCGGCGCGACCAGCCTTCGTCGTCGTGGCCGGGCCTCGACTTGCCCAGCAGTTTGATGCGGATCATTTGCGCGGCGGCTTCGCTCATGGAGTGCCATCTGTTGCCGGGTAGATCCAGATCATGTCATTTTCGACGCGCAAGGCATGTCCGGGAAACCGGGTGGCGGTGAACTCGCGCACTTCGCCCAGTGAGGGATAACCATCCGTCGTGCCGAAACAGCGCGCGTCATCAATGAGGATCAGGAACGGATGTTTCATGCCATGGACGATGGCGTCGAACTCGCCCCAGACCGGGCAGTCGCTCACGCCCCGGCCGGTGACGCCAGCGGAGTAGTGGCCGTCGAGCCAGAACATCGTTGCTCCGTCGAGCCGCGGGACCACGTCGGCGAGGCGGGATGCCGAATCGCCTTCGACGATTTCGATGTGAGGCATGTTTGCGAAACGGCTTGCGGCGAGTGCCGCGAGTTGTGGCTGCACTTCGATGGAAAAGATGCGCTGGAATTCATCGCGCAGCGTCCAGACGGTGTCGCCACGGAAGGTGCCGGTTTCAACGAGGATGCGGGCCTTGAAGTCGCGCGCGGCGGTCTTGAGGATGGCGCGCTTGAGCAGGTCCGGCAGCGGCAGGCTCCAGCCTTCGCTTTGCCAGCGGCGGGCGTGCTTGTGCAGCTTGAGGCGTTCGCAGAAATCGCTCCATCCGGGGAAGAGTGCGGCGCAGCGGCTGGCACGGGAGATTTTCCGGAGTTTGCTGGAGGGAATCATGACTGGCTGATGGATGATGCGGGGTTTCCAAGCGGCATGACGGGCAGGTCAAGTTCCGGCCATGTTTCCCGGAGCGCGGCGAGGGCCGCGGGCAAAGCCTGTTGCGAGAGGTGGATGCCGTCGAGAAAGTAATGCGGCAGCGGCAGCCCGGCGGCGTCGGTCAATTTCTCGAAGATGGAAACGAAGGCCTGCCCCTGCGCCATGGCTCCCGCCGCAAGCAGGCGGTTGAACCCGCGGGTGATCGCCAGCCTTTCCTCAAAACTGCCTTCGATGGGAAACTCGCCGTCCGGGATGTTTTCGAGCGACGGCGGGGGCACCTGCCAGTAGCCCACGCGGAAACCGCGCGCACCCACTTGTGCGCCGGCCTCAAGATAACGTGCGACGCATGCCGCCACCACATCCGCCAGCGGCAACTGCTGGCGCGCCGCTTGCTTCGCAAGATGCGCGCGGCAGTCGATTTCCCCGAAACACAACAGCACGCGCGCGCCGTGCGGCAGCGTGTCGAGGACCTCCAGCAGCCGCTCGCGGCCGCGGCTGGCTGTTCCCTCTTTCGTCAAGTTATATGCAAGCGCGGGACCTATGCGATAACTCCTCACGCGCGGAATCCGGTCCCTGGAGAACCGCGGCCATGTGGGTTGCATGCGTTCCTCGCCACCGAAGAACGACGCATGGCTGTCGCCAATGCAGTGCAAGGCATCCGGCCCCAGCAGATTTCTCAGGCGGCGAAGGTGGCAGCGGAGTTTCATGAACGGCGGGTGATTTTGGACAACTCCCTGCGCACGCGGCGGCCCCGCCGTTCAAGCCAGTCGGCCAGTCGATGGCGCAATGTCGGATCGGGGATCGGCGGAACATCGATGCCGAGTTCGGGAAACAGCTTTGCAAGTTCGCGCAGCGTGACGGGCATGGCCCTTTGTGACAGATGGATGCGATCCAGAAAGTACCATGGCGGAGGCTGGCCGCGGCGGTCGTTCAAGTAAGGCACGGTTTCCAGAAATGACATGCCATGCAGCTCGCAGCGTTGTTTGGCGCCTGCGTTGAAAAGCGCCACCGCCCGCGTCCGCTCGCGGCAGGTGCCGTAGGCCGTGTAGCCGCCATCCTTGCGCTTGCCGTCCGTTCCCATCCGCGAACGGGAACAGAGGGCGTTGTAAACCACCACATGGAAACCCATTTCGGCCACTTCGACCACCGCTTTGAAATACTCGTCAAGGCAGTAATCGACCACATGTTCCAGTGGCAGGCCGCGTTGTTCCGCCTGCTTGACGAGATGCGCGCGGCAATCGATTTCACCAAAGGACAAGAGCACCGTGGCACCCGCCGGCACGTGTTGGGTGAGGATTTCCATCAACCGCTCACGCCCCTGCGCGAAGGTGCCCGTGCGGGTCAGGTTATATGCCAGCGCCGCTCCGATATGATAGGTTTTGAACCACGGCAGCAGATCATCCGCAGGCATAGGCCATGGCGGAGTGATCGCGTCCCTGCCGCTGAAAAACGCCACATGACTGTCACCCATGCAATGGATCGGCGGAGTGGTCACATGGCGCGCGGCACAAGTCATCACGGTCAGCGGCTGACAATCTTGCCTATCGGGATATCGGGCTGGGACGGCAGGTTCGGCACATCGAGAGGACCCGGATAGTCATCCATGCAGTCCGTGAAGTTGCGGCCGTCGCGCCGGATGTAGGTGAGTTCCAGCAGCTTCGGCACCTGAATGCCGCAAATCACACGCACCGGGCCGGCGTTGTTGGCGTGAAGGTGTACCGGCGCGAATGTTTCATAGAGCTTGCGCAGCACCCGCAGGTTGCGACCGCGCTGCGCGCGCTGCGTCGGACGGCCGAGCGGATGATGGATTTCCAAACAGATCTGACGGAATCTTGTCAGGACCTCGGCGGGCATGCTGTCGAAAACCTCCCACTCGTGGCCGTCGATGTCGATTTTGAGAATCAGATCCCCCGGATGTCGCGCAAGGTCACTGGACAGGATGTCGCCGATCGTGCGCATGCGCTTCGCCGGATCGTTTTGTCCCGCGATGCCGCAGCGGTTGAAGTGCAGCAATGGATTGCCCGCCACTGCCGCGGGTTCCTCCACCGTGTGGTCGAATTGATGGATCTCGATTCCCATGTCGGCCATTTGCAGATCCCACGAGATGTCATCGCCGACGCCCAGCGAGAGGGCCGCATGGATGCCATCGAAATCGTCCGCCATGACATAGCCGCCGTCGCCATGCGGGTTGCCGACGCGGATTTTTTTCAAACCGGGCAGTCCCAGCGGACGCACGAGATCATATAGCTCGCGGACCTGGCGGGCCCGCCCTCCCGTCAGTTGGAATCGCAGTGTGTCATTCAGCATCATGGCAATGTGCCTGCGGGATGAAGCGGCAGGACGTGTGGATTGATGCGCGGAAAAATGACGAATCCCCGCCACAATGTAAGCAAAATATTCGGATACTCCCCTCCGGATCGCGCCGCCTCCATGTCGCAAAACTCATTTTCCGTCCATGCGTGAACGAATCCACGCATGGTAAACCCTCGAAGATGCGCAGATGGCATATCGATACATCACGTGAGGCCAATTTTGCGGGTGGCGCAGCGCGCTGAGAAAGGCTCGGAAACGGGATCCAAATCCCGGCTGTTGCATCGCCAGGGTGAAGCGGGCTTTGGAATCCATGACATTGATGACCCGGGCATGACCTCTTGGTGGATTCGGCCAGCGTGCGAGGTCGGACCTCCACTGCCGATACAGGGCGATCAAGCGTTCGGCGTGGGTGGCCCGCTGCTTCTTGTAATTCGCAACCGCGTCCTGCTCCCGCAGCGGCACGGTAAGACACCCCTCCCAGCGCCGCTGCAGGATGAGGGGTTCGGGAACATAGGCCACCGTGCCGAGCAAGCGGCTGCGCATCGGAATCGCCCCATCCTCATAGACAACATCCGGATTGAGAGGACCAAAATAATCGAACACGGATTTCCGCCACGCATGTGCGCATCCCGGCACGCCGGCTTTGCCTTTCCGGCACAAGCGCATCAGATCATCCTGATAAGGCGCGGGTGGAAAGCGATTGATGCCAAGTTTTCGGCCTTGTTGGTCAATGGCCTCGGTGTCCGAGTAGATCGAGTGCGCCTTCCGGCCGGAATCCAGCCAGGCTTTCACAAGTGTTTCAGTGCGATGCGGCACCGAGATATCGTCTCCGGCGGCGATGACCACCAGCTCGCCGCGGACCAATTCCATGCAGCGGTTCACATGTCCGCCGATCCCGAGATTGCGTTCGTTGCGGTTCAGGCGCACCTGATGTGACCCGCGGTATGCCTCGGCCATTTCCCGCATGATTTCAAAGGTGCCGTCGGGTGAGCAATCATCGGACAGGATGATTTCCAAGGGCGAGTAGGTTTGCTGGAAAGCCCCTTCCACCGCGGCGCGAATGAACGGTTCCTGCCGCCAGGCGATTATCACAAACGACACCAACGGCGGATTTGTTTCACTCATCAGTTGACTGGGTTGGTGGCAAGGTCCGTCAGAACCTTGGCGTTGGTCTTGATCGTGACGCCGGTTTCCACCGCGGCCAGCGGGTGGACGTGTGAATCGGCTGAAATCATAATGGTATGTTGGAGAGGTTGTATGTTATTTTCTGCCAAGCACAAAAAGCCCGCAGGCATAATCCAGTCCGTTGGCGCTCGTGACCGGCACGTTTTCCTGCCATGCGGTGGCGTTTCCGTCGCGGATGAGGGAAAATTCAAGCAACTCAAGTTCCGGCATCGCCGCGATGATTTGTGTTGGATTAAAGACGCGGTGCGCATGAAACACCACCCGCGCGCGGCCGCAGGGAGTGCCGATCAACAAGCGGCCGCCGGGGGCGAGCACGCGTTGCAGTTCGGACAGGCCTTTCAACCAGCCATCCGGATCAAGCGTGTCCCCGTAACGCCCCAGTCCGATGTGCTCGATGACATGCAGGCAACTCAGGCTGCTGACGGATTGATCCGCGAAGGGAAGCTCGCAGACCGAACCCGTCAGTCCCGTCAAACCCGGCACGCCGGTGACGAGCGGACGGATGTCCACATACTTCACGGGACAAAAACTGGCGACGTGCGCCACAAAGCCGTCCACCCGGCTGCCCACGTCCACGTGTTCGGCCGGCTTGAACTGGCAGACGCGCTGCGCCGCCCACAAATCCTGCAGGAAATAATGTCCCTTCGCGGTGCCTGCGGAATCATGCCGGTCCTTGAGCATCGGTTTGATTTCCTCCAGCCGCGCGCGCCACTCGCCGGGCGCGGCGCGCTGCCATTCCCGGTATGATTTCCAGAACCACAGCACGTCGGCGGGCCGCGCCGGAAATTTTCCGGCCAGTTTCAAAACCTGTCGCACGGCTCTCATGGGGAAGTGTTTTGCGATGAAATTTTCATGCGGCTTGGCGATGTGATGATTCGTGATCGCGCACGATCAACATCATGCGCAGGAAGGCATGGATGCAGGGCCGGGTGCAAGCCCCATTCGAGAAATCCAACGGGCCTCACTCCGCTCTTGCCGAAGCACAGCGGGCGGATGAAAACCCTTTCCGCCATGAAGCCCGCAACAACCTGCAGCCCGGATAGAAGTCCGTTTCCGGGCGTGACGGAATCCGGATCGGATGTGATCCGGGTGCGGCTGATGATGGAAGCGGCGCCGGAAGGCATGCCCTTGTTCACTCCGGGAGGATCGTTGAGATGGGGGCGTTGTCAGTTTGATTTCAACCCCGCGCATCATGAAGCCGCGGATTTCGCGGTGGTGTTATACAATGCGAGGGCCTGCGATCGTTTCCCCTGCGCGCCGCAAAACACCCTGTTCATCTCGGGCGAGCCTCCGGCCAAGAAAACCTATCCGCAGGCCTATTACCGGCAGTTTCACCGCATCGTGGACACCCACAGCCAAAGCGGGCATCCGCGCGTCGTCGAAACCGCGCTCGGGCTGCCATGGCTGGCGGGACTTGATTTGAACGCCGGGAAATTCCAATACGGTTATGATTATCTAACCGAAATGAGGCGTCCGGAAAAATCCAACCGCATCTCCGTGGTATGCTCGAATGCCGCGCACACGGAGGGGCAGCGCAGGCGCCTCGCGTTCCTGGGTGCGTTGAAGGAAAGGCTGGGCGGCCGGCTGGTTCATTACGGACGCGGATTCGAGCCGATCCGGGACAAGCTCGATGCGATCGGACCGCATCGCTTGCATCTGGTGCTCGAAAACTCGGAGTCGCCGCATTACTGGACCGAGAAACTGGCGGATGCCTATCTCGGCTGGTCTCTGCCCTTTTATGCGGGCTGCCCGAATGTCGGGGATTACTTCGATGCGGATTCGTTCGTGCGGCTGGACATGAATGACGCGGACGAGGCGGCGCGGTTGATTTGCGAGCGACTGGATTCGCCGGTGGCGGACGCCGAGATTGAGGCTGTTTCAAAGGCGCGCTGGAAGATCCTCAACACTTACAACCCGTTCGCATGGACCGCGCGCTGGGTGGAGGAGTTTTACCAAGCGGCTCCCATGC
>Ga0315904_10001491_pt1 | contig 37356 bp, 37 predicted proteins | sample LakEriMetagenome_6_FD_203529 | JGI IMG/M metagenome (GOLD analysis project Ga0315904, IMG submission 203529) | Freshwater fungal communities from buoy surface, Lake Erie, Ohio, United States - Buoy 12 MA120 | ecosystem: Environmental > Aquatic > Freshwater > Lake | place: USA: Lake Erie, Ohio... | reverse complement strand
TAATCCTCATAGGTAGGAGAAAATCGCGTGCCAGCCATTGTTTTACTTGGTGCTCAATGGGGCGATGAGGGCAAGGGAAAAGCAACAGATATTCTCGGCGATAAAGTTAAGTATGTAGTTCGCTATCAAGGCGGAAATAACGCCGGCCACACCGTTGTAATAGGCGATCAGAAGTATGCCCTCCATCTACTTCCTTCCGGAATCCTCACTCCAACTTGTATACCTGTAATTGGCAATGGGGTTGTTATTGATCCTGCCGTCTTACTAGAGGAGATCCGGGGATTAAATGAGCGCGGGGTTGATACCTCAAATCTAAAAATCTCAACTAATGCCCATTTAATAACGCCCTATCACCGCACCATAGATAAAGTCTCAGAGCGATTCTTAGGAAAAGCAAAGATTGGAACTACAGGGCGAGGTATTGGTCCAGCTTATGCCGATAAAATTAATCGCATCGGAATTCGTGTCCAAGATTTATTCGATCCTTCAATCCTGCGTCAGAAGATTGAAGGGGCTTTAAAAGATAAGAATCAAGTCTTAGTAAAAGTCTTTAACCGTAAAGGCTTAGAGATAGATGAGATATTAAAAGAGTATTTAGAGTATGCAGAGATATTAAGACCCTATGTCACCGATACTTCACTCCTTCTTAATCAAGCGCTGGAGCGAGGAGAGAATATTCTCCTAGAGGGATCTCAAGGCACGCTGCTTGATGTTGATCATGGAACATATCCTTTTGTCACCTCCTCTAATCCCACAGCTGGCGGGGCATCAACTGGCTCTGGAATTGGTCCGACAAAGATCTCTAGAGTTATTGGAATTGTTAAGGCCTACACAACAAGGGTGGGCTCTGGGCCATTTCCTACTGAGCTATTCGATGAAGATGGCGAGAAGCTACGCTCAATTGGAGGCGAAGTTGGCGTAACTACAGGAAGAGCCCGCAGATGTGGTTGGTATGACGCCCCTATCGCAAGATATGCAGTACGCATCAATGGCCTTACTGATTTCTTCCTAACCAAGCTAGATGTATTAACGGGTTGGGAGAAGATCCCAGTCTGTGTGGCATATGAGATTGATGGCAGAAGAGTTGAGGAGCTACCAGCTTCACAATCTGATTTCCACCATGCCAAGCCGCTCTATAAATACTTACCTGGCTGGAGTGAGGATATCTCCAAGGCAAGAAAGCTCTCAGATCTACCTGTTAATGCTCAGGGCTATATTAAGTTTCTAGAGAAAATCTCAGGTGCTCCAATTAGCGCTATTGGAGTAGGACCTGGAAGAGATGAGACTATTCAGATTAGGGAGTTTATCTAGTGAAGAAGATTCTAGTTGTAGGTGGCGCAGGTTATATCGGCGCGCATATCGCCTGGTTACTTCAAGAAGGTGGCTATCAGGTAAGAATCTATGATGATTTCTCTAATGGACTTAAATCAAGAGTTGAGGGCAAGTTTGAAGATGTAGTAATCGGTGATGTCCTTGATCGAGAGCTTCTGGTTAATTCACTTGCTGGTATTGATGGAGTGATTCACTTAGCCGCAAAAAAGGCCGTTGGTGAATCGGTAAGTAATCCCTTGAAATACTATGAGAATAATGTTGGTGGAACCCTAAATATATTAGCGGCTATGAGTGTAAACGGGGTTAAGAATTTAATCTTCTCATCAACGGCTGCCGTCTACTCACCTAGTGAGAAGCTAGCCATCTCAGAGGATGATTCAACTGAGCCGCTCTCACCTTATGGCCAGACCAAGTTACTTGCAGAGAAGCTCATCTCAAACGTTGCTTCAGCCGAGGGTTTATCTGCCATTTCTCTTAGGTACTTTAACGTGGTTGGCTCACTTAGAGATGAGTTTGGCGATAACTCAAAAGATAACCTAGTTCCTAAAGTCTTTGCAGCCCTAAAGTTAGGAGCAGAGCCTGAGATATATGGAGATGATTATCCGACTAAAGACGGCACCTGTATCAGAGATTACATACACGTTGGAGATCTTGCAGAGGCCCACATTCTTTCCCTTGAAAAAGTTTTTAAATCAAAGGTAAATGAAATCTATAATGTTGGATCTGGTGATGGATACTCGGTTGCTGAGATGATTTCACAGATTTCTAAAACTATTGGAAAAACCCTAACTCCAAAGATTGTTGCAAGGAGAGCAGGGGATACTGCTCAATTAATCGCATCGATTTCTAAGATTGAAAGAGATCTTGGCTGGAGACCTAAATACAGCCTTAAAGAAATGATTGATTCAGCTTGGCAAGCAGAATCTAGGAGTCGGCTATGAGCCTAATTGCTGATAGATATGCAAGCTCACAGATGCGCCAGATATGGAGCCGGGAAAGTAAGGTATTAAAGGAGCGAGAGCTCTGGATTACTGTCATGAGAGCCCAGGCAAAACTTGGTCTAGATATCTCTAAAGATGTTTTGGAAGATTATGAGAGAGTAAAGGGCCAGATAGATCTTTCAAGTATTGATAGGCGCGAAGCAGAGCTAAAACATGATGTCAAAGCACGGATAGAGGAATTTAATTTCCTTGCAGGCCATCAATCCATCCATGTTGGACTTACTAGTCGTGATGTGACAGAGAACATTGAAGGCTGGCAGATAAAGCAATCACTCCATCTGACACTGGTGTCATCAAATCTCTTACTACAGGAGCTAATAGAGAAGATCGAAAAATATGCCGACCTCCCAATTGTGGGTAGAACTCATAATGTTCCTGCTCAGTTAACTACTCTAGGTAGAAGATTTGCCTCATGGAGTGAAGAGTTTCTCTTTGCGCTAGAGAGCCTGGAGAACCTGGAATCTAGATTTCCATTAAAGGGTATTAAAGGAGCTATAGGAACAGGTTCAGATCTAAAGAGTGTTGTTGGTAGCAATTGGCAATCTATAGAAGATAGTGTTCTTGAAGGTCTTGGTATTGATAGAGCCTTGATTGCTCCAAGCCAAATCTATCCAAGGTCTATCGACTTCCAAGTTATCTCAAGCCTCTTTCAATTAGCCTCACCGCTTGCATCAATAGCTACAAATATTCGCCTAATGGCAGGACTTGGTCTAGTTGCTGAAGGTAGAGCACCTAGCCAAGTTGGCTCCTCTGCTATGCCACATAAGAATAATCCAAGGTTAAGTGAGCGAGTAAATGCTCTCTTTATTGTCCTAAAAGGAAATTTAACTATGTCTAGTGAAATCTCTGGGAATCAATGGAATGAAGGAGATGTTTCAGAGAGCGTAGTACGAAGGATTGCTCTACCAGAAGCCTTCTACTGCATGGATGCAATCCTTCGAACTGTAATAAAAGTTGTCAAGGAGTTAGAGGTTAGCAAGGATAATATTGCTAGAGAAGTTAATCTAGAGCTAGAGTATCTTCTAAGCAGTAAAGTACTGCTATTGGCATTTGAAAAAGGAGTAGGGAGAGAGATCGCCCATAGAGCCATTCTTGAATGCTCAGATAAGTCTCGAGGCCCAAATTCTGAGAGCTTCTTTACAATCATTTCAAAAACCTCAGAGTTAAAAGTCTCAGAGTCCGAGCTAGTAAAAATAAAGTCAGCCGTTGAAGATCATCTAGGTGATGCCCCTGGTCAAGCCCGAGCCGTGAATAATCTAGCCCGAGAAAAAATTTTTCGCCTACCACAGGCTTCAAACCTCAATCTAGATGAAGTTTCAAATTAGAATTAGATTATGATTAAGAGAAAAGTGGCTTCCTCAAAAGTAAACCGAACGAGTAGCTCTCATCTAAGAGCCATCATTCTTGTATCCGCCGCAGCTCTCTTGCTTAAATTATTCTGGTTGTCGTCCCAGCAGGGTCGAGGATTACTTGGCGCAGATGGAGAGAATTATCTAGAAGCTTTAGTGGGCTTATTAGAGGGAGGCTTCTTTTCGGAGCAAGGAAAGCTCTCTTTTTGGCCAGCTGGCTACCCAATCCTGATGTGGCCACTGGCGGAACTAAGCGTAGTGAATCTACCTTTCTTTGTGGGGACCCTTCAATCCCTAATCTTTACAGTTTCTGTAGCTTTCTTCTCTTTTGAGTTAAGTAAAAGCACACTAAGGAAATTTACTTGGCCAGCCTTTCTTTTATTATCGCTCTCTCCTACACTAACTCTAAATTCAGTAGTTATTGGATATGAAGTTACTTCAGCTGCCCTCTTCTTACTAGTCATCACTCTCTATATGCGATTAATTAGAACAGATAAGAGATCTATATTTAATTGGGAGACATTTCTTGCGGCTCTTTCCATTTCGGTCTCTAGCTTTATGCAGCCGAGGATTATCCTATTAGCTATCGGTATCTTAATTCCATTTGCTGTTTATCATTTTAGGGGAAAGGCAATTCCCCTATTCCTGTCGTTCTCACTTTTTGTAGTTGCTATTGCTCCAGCAATTTTAATTTTCCGAAATGTGCAAGCAGAGGGCTTTGCTGCAATATCTACAAATCTGGGGACAACCATGAATATTGGTGCTGGGCCAAAGTCCACTGGTGGATACTCGGATGCTGCGACAGGAGTTCCTTGTGAACTGATTGAGGGAAATGCTTCTGAACAAGATAAGCAAAAAGTTTACTGTGTTCTTAAATGGTATTTAGATAACCCGGTGCCATCTCTCGAATTATTTATTAAAAAATTCTTTTTCCACTGGTCTCCTTGGTTTGGACCACTATCCAATGGAACTATGTTAAGAAACCCCTGGCTTCAAGTTCACCCATTTGCCAAAACAGTAGAAATGCAAGAAGGCTTTGCGATGGTCTATGGGAATCTTGGGAGACTATTTCCTGGGGAATGGATATTTGGCTCTCTGATTTCATGGGTTTGGATATTGGGCTCCCTAGGATTCCTTGCCTATGGCTTTATCGTCCTTCGAAGGCGCGGTGGGCCCTCAACTTTCCTTGCCTGGGCTCTACTTATTCCGGTCCTACTCAATACCGCCTCATCAATAGGAACCATAGGTGATCACCGTTTCCGAATACCGACTCTGACCCTCAGCCTGGTGTTACAGCTATTTGGGGCCTACGCCCTCTTTTCCCGGAAGTCTTTCCGAAGGGGCATAGATGGACCAGTCCGCCTTGCCCGTGGGCTCAATTGGAAGGGCGGGGGGCAAGGAGATAATCTGCGCTCCTGACAGATTACAAGTTAAGGAGGTCTCGCTATGGGGCGTGGCCGTTCAAAGGCAAAACAGACAAAAGTAGCTCGCGATCTTAAATACAGCTCACAAGATATCGATATCGATCGCCTCTCTAAAGAGCTTCATGGTGAGGTAGAAAAAGGCGATGATGATGACTTCGATCCATATGCTGAAGGTAATTACATCCCACGCAAGTAAGTCTTAGATGAGACCAACTCCTTATGTTGCATCTCTTAGAGTCTATGAACCAATAGCAAGTTTCTCACCTGTTGATCAACTTTGCTGGTCGACAATTTCTATCGAGAGCTATACCGGACTTGATGAGCAGCTGCGAGCTCTTAGAAGAACCATTCTCTCTGAGCCACCATCTCTTAAAGCAGATGGAGCTCACATTATTGATCATGATGGCAAGCGCTACGTCTCACCTTGGTCAACTGCGAGAAGATGTTGGGCAGCGGTAGAAGATTTTAAAAGTTCACTGCCAATCACGGTTCTGCCATTTTTTATGCCAGAGAGTTTAAGTGAAGCGCTAGCGCAGAGCTCTGAGGAACTAGAGCTTCGCATTCCACATATTCTCTCTGAGACCTGGATGATCCCACCTCGTTGGTTTGCTCTCTTTAGCCCAGAGGAGCGACTTCGAGGAAGAAATGATGATGGACCTTTCACAATTATTCGCACTGATATCTCAAGTGCTAAGAAGCGATGTATAGCAAGCCATCAGATAGTTCAAGAGGCTTTTGGTTCAGGCCCAGTTGAACAAGAGATTGCAGATCTTCTCAACTGGCTCAATGTCTTTCATCCTGAGTCAATCCTTGAATGTGATTATGGCGGGCTAGCTCTCTATCTGGAGAAATCATTGATGGATAGCGGCGAGACTGGACTTGAATCTGATACCTCAATTGAAGATGTCACGCTCTCACTCCAAGGTCTATCAAATGGCGATGGGGTCTTAGCTGGCCAGGGGTATGAGGCTTTAGTTAAACGGTGGAGAAAGGTCGCAGCTCTAGAGCAGGCGATGTAGTAGCTACTGGCTTTAAGGCTCTATCTATTAGATACTTGCCTCAAATGGTGCGAATAGGACAGAAGTAGAAATGAGTATTAATCGCTCTAGTGAGCCTGAGGTTCTTTTAACCCCAGCTGAAGTTGCTAAATTATTTAGGGTTGATCCAAAGACTGTTACTAGATGGGCTAAAGCTGGAAAGTTAACCGCCATCCGCACTCTAGGTGGCCATAGAAGATATCGAAGATCAGAGGTTGAATCGCTACTAACAAAGTCTGAGAATCGGGGATAAGAGTGTCTGAAGAGAAGAAGTCAGATCAAGCAAAGAGTGAAGCTTTAGATCCCAAAGCTAAGTATCTCGAGGCGCTTGAGAAGAAGAGACAAGGTAGCGGGATTCGCAAAAATGGAGTTACAGGCGGCCCTAAAGTCTCTGGTGGAGAGGCAAGTGGCAAGACTCCAAAGATGTTCCGCAGAAAATCAGGATCGGCATAAAAAAGTCTCAAAGTGAATTACTCACCTCTTGCCTATCTTGCCCTCTTTCTATTAAGCGCTCTCTTTGTTGGACTCTTAACTCCAAGAATTAGAAAGATTGCGATAAAACGAATGATCTTTGATACCCCAGATTCGGCCCATAAGAGCCATAAGGAGCCAGTTCCCTATCTTGGCGGGGTTGCAATCATCATCGGAGTAGTAAGTATTACATTTATTGCCACACTTGCCTCTAATCCTGATCTAATAGTTTTAGTTGCTGGAGTTCTACTCCCATCGCTAATTCTAGGAGCAATTGGCTTAATCGATGATTTAATAAATTTAAGCCCCTGGCCAAGATTTATCGCTCAGAGCCTTGTAGGTATAGCTGTTGCAATAACTTTAATTCAAACCAATACCGTTGGATCTCCCACGGGTTCTAGAGCTCTAGATATAGCCATTACTGTGCTCTTTATAGTTGGCCTTAGTAATTCAGTGAATTTCTTCGATAATGTCGATGGCGGAGCCTCTGGAACGATAGCTATTTCAGCGCTATTTCTAACTCTTCTCTCCTACTCCTCTGGCCAGTATTACATCGCAGCAATATCGATAGTAGTTGTAGGATCTACTCTTGGTTTTCTTAAATGGAATAGGAGCCCAGCAAGAATCTATATGGGTGATGCTGGCTCTCTCTTTCTAGGATCTCTTATAGCCTCACTTCTAGTTAGATTTGATCCAAACCCAATTGCCTATCCCACATTCTTCTTTGTCCCCTTATTTCTAATTGCAATACCAATTCTTGATACCACCACTGTAGTTATCTCAAGGATAAGTAGAGGTGTATCTCCCTTTAAAGGAGGGAGAGATCATCTCTCTCATCGCTTAATGAGACTTGGAATCTCTAAAGTAAATTCAGTCCTACTTCTCTGGGGGTTTACTCTTCTTTATGGATTATTTGCTTTAATTCTTTCAAATGCTCCATATAGTCAAGAGCCGCTAGTAGTAATTATTGGTTCTGCTATCTGGCTCATAGCTCTGATTCTTTTTTTAAGAATTCCTGCCATAGATAAAGAACTAGAGACAGAGAAGTAAATCCTGGTGGCTGGGGACGGGATCGAACCGTCGACCTCACGATTTTCAGTCGCGCGCTCGTACCAACTGAGCTACCCAGCCAATATTTAATAATCAAAGAAGTTGGAGCAGTAGCGACCCAGACGGGACTTGAACCCGCGACCTCCGCCGTGACAGGGCGGCGCGCTAACCAACTGCGCTACTGGGCCAATCTTTTTTAAAAAGAAGAGATATTGCTATCTACTTCTAGCGTCCCCAACGGGATTTGAACCCGTGTTACCGCCGTGAAAGGGCGATGTCCTAGGCCCCTAGACGATGGGGACTAGAGGAGGGGCGAATCTTATCGTGAATTTTCAAGGCCAATTCTGGCGGTAGGCTTAGCACTTACGCATTAACTAGGCGTAAAAATAGCCAATAATTGGGGCCTTTAGCTCAGTCGGTAGAGCAACGGACTTTTAATCCGTGGGTCGTCGGTTCGATCCCGACAGGGCCCACATAAACCTGAAAGTTGATTTCTTGGATAAAATCCACAAGTGTTTTATTACAATTCAAAAGAATTACCCCACCGCTTTAGGCATCAAAGGTGAGCAATCTTGTTATAGGAGGAGCATCACTAAATCGCCTTAGTCTAGTTAAGACATCAAAGTTTTTGGAGGAATCGAGGCGGCTCGGAATCACTGAGATAGATTCAGCGCCTCTTTACGGTGTTGAGGAAAAGATAGGGGAAATTCTTTCCGGATCTAAGGAATTTTTATATAACTCGAAAGTAGGAAGACCAATCAAACTCCCAATTACTCGTCCGAAGATTGAGGAGCAAATTGAAAAAACACTACTTGATTTGCGCATTGAGCAAATCAATGTTCTGTTCATTCAATTTCTATAGATTTATTGAGCGACAAGATTCTTGCTACGTTAGAACAATTGAGATCCCAAGTAGTTATAAAATTTCTAGGTTATAGTGGTGATTCAGCAGACTTAAAAGCAGCCTGTAATTTAGATATTTTTGATAAGTTTATGGGAACTATAAACTATTTGGACCTTGGAAATTATGAAACCTTAAGTGACTTACCTTGGAATCAAATCTATCTTAAACGGATATTGGCGAATGGAGTGTTTAGAGAAGCTTCATATATATCGAAAGTTCGATACAGGGGTCACCGCAATCCTAAGGTAGACAAAAATTCATACGCTTTTCGACACAAAATTCTTACAACTCAAGAGAAAGTCAATTTAGAGCAAGCCATTTCATTTATTAATACTAAATTTCTGCCTGCAAAGAAAGTAGTTGGTATGGGAAGTATTAGACACTTGCGGCAGACTAGTGCCATAGCTAGCAGGAATCAGATGTGGGACGAAAGGTCATTTGTTTACTGGTTGGAAAATTGGAGCGAAAAGCAGAAAATTTTCCAGTGGAGCGTCATTACGTAACGATTTATTTTGAGAATAAGAATGACATAACCATAAGTTGAAATAATTTTTGTCAACCACTTGCGATGAATATTGGACGAAATAGAGTTTAGAATAAAATCCTAAATCTCAGTTGGTAGGGCAACGGACTTTTAATCTGTGGGTCGTCGGTTCGATCCCGACAGAGCCCACTACACTTGGAAAAGGTGTCGAGGGCGAGTTTGGAATCATTGCGGGGCATTTGATGGCTCTAAGTGGAGTCTTGGGACTGAATCAAACTTATATACAGCCAAAGAGCCAATTCTAAAGATTAATTGAGTTTTTGAATTCTCTAGTACAAATTTTATATTAACGTCATTTTGATCATGGAATACCCAAGTACATTCTTCTGAGCTCCTAGTAATGATTTGAGGGAGGTGCAAATCTATTTCAGGTACATCATGGACGGCGTCACTGAAAATGAATTCATACTTCCTTACCGGTTCTTGAATGTAATCACAAGACTTTAGGTTGACAAAGTTCAGTAGTTCAAGTGTTTCCAAATTTTTCTTCGCTAGATCTGTACTTACTATATTTTTTTTATAAAGATCTTTGAACTTTTTTGAGGGTAAAACTGGCTTTTGGTGTACCTTGGTATAAAAATGTACAAATTCAGATTCAGACTTGAAAGGTAAATCATATGAATCAAAGTCAACCGATTGATTCATTTGTTTTATTGCTGAACAAATTGCTGCGGTACTCTTACCAAGGAAGTGCCCGATTTCAAGGATACTCTTAGGGTTATGATTCAAAACAGTGAAATACAGCGCAAGTGAATCTGTGTTGGAAAAAAACCCTTGGATTTTCTTATTTGGAACTAACGGCTTATCCTTAAAAATTCTATTCTTTAAAGTCATGATAGAAAGTGTACTCCGATTATTGATAAGAACTCGAAATATCACCTAAAAACTTAAGTTTGACACAAGTATTTTTTGGGAGCGAGTCGGCAGTGTTTATTTTTTAGAGAATAACCAACTCCTCTTTCTTCTTAAGTGGATTGAAGGTCGCAACTCAGCAGCGCGTAAAAAGGCACTAGCAAAGATCTTCGAAGTTAAATTAGTGAGATGTCATACTAGACTTTAACGCCCATTGATCGATAAACTAGCAATGCCCCTCGGCGGTGAAGTTGAGGTAATCTGCTTAATTGCATGAAAGGATGAAGTTCATTCTCGAAATACTGCAGTACACTTGAGGACTATGAGTAAAGATTTGTTAGTTGATAAAAACATGAATTCCTTATTAAATACCCGCTCAAGTATTAGTAGGGTTTAGACTACTAGCATGAAACGGAATTTAGCCAGAATCTTTGGCATATCAGAAAACTTAAATTCTTTTTTATATAGATTCAATATAAGAATAAGGAAAATACATAACACTTCTGAAATTCATAAGGTTCTTGACTACTTCATGACTCCAATTCTAACCGGAGAATCCTTGAAACGAGTTGGACCTGAAGGAGATGGAGGATATTACCTACCAGCTAGTTTCGATAAAATCCGTGGATTCGTCTCTCCTGGGGTGGGGGATATTATTGGTTTTGACAGGTATTTACTGGATCTTGGAATGAAAGGAGTCCTATGTGACGGGACTATTGATGCAGAGATTGTAGAACCACATCCGAATATGGTCTTTTTAAACAAAAATATTGGCCTAGGTAAGGGACAAGTAACACTAGAAGAAATTGTGAATTCCCAATTTAACTCAATTGATGATCTTATTCTGCAGATGGACATAGAGGGAGATGAATACTTAATTCTGAGTTTCACACCGCCTGAAATTATCAGAAGATTCAGGATAATTTCCCTCGAATTACATTCTCTATTTCGAATACTCGACCAATGGCAACTCCAAAATTTATTCATACCAATGTACAAATTGTTCAGTGAAAATTATGATGTAGTTTCATGTTCTACTAACGAGATAGGAAAACATTTTTATATTGGGGGACGTAAGCAACCCAACATTATCGAGGTTACACTAGTCCGCAAAAATTAACTCAAGTATTGCCATAAATGATTGAAAGTTGCCTAAAAAATGGTTTGGTCATGTGAATGGACTTAAGGTCCTTTCCACATTCTTGCAATACCAAGTGGTTTAGAATCCAATCGAAAGGTATGGCTCGCTGTATGCACCAATTAATTTCCTCTTTAAAATCACAATTAAATTTTAAAATAAAATTCTTATTATATAAATTTGCTGCAGTGGTGTTGTGGAAAGTCTTAGTTGTTATGAAGAAATCGGGATTATCCAAAATCAACTTACTATCAGAAACTATTTCACGCACGCCCAATTGTTTGTAACTTAGGCTATCAGACAAGTTAATAAATAAATCAATTTTTGAAAAATCATTTCCTTTAATGTATTTCAAGACTTTCAACATTTCAAATTCAAAGTCTTCATCACACACGTCATCTTCGAGTATCAGGGCCCAATCACTATCGTTTAATTCAGCATCTACAAAAACAGATTTATGTGAAAGACTTATATTCTGATGTCGAATAAAAGATTTCATTTCGTTTATTCTAAAAGATTTACTCATCAAAAGTTTTAAGATAAATTTTACGAGATCTAATAATGCGGATCCCCATTTCTTCAATCTTCGATATTTAAATTCAGATTTTAGGTAAGCATTCCATGATATATTTAAACTTAAATTTGCCCACCTACCTAGAATTACACTGGCCAAAAAATATTTTTTTTCATTAGTATAATTTTTATTACTCTTAAATACTACAAGCTTAGAAATATTTCCTTTTTTCTCTTGCTCGTGCATGATTCTAACATATTTTTTCCAGAATAAATCTGGATATTTAGTTTGGGGATGAGTGACTAATCCCATATGAAAATTCATAGGGCAACGAATTGAATGATTTTATATATAATACGAAAACACGAATCTACATTGGCGCTCATCCCGCCCCCTTCAAGAACCTTCTTAACTTTGTAAGCAATTTTTTATTATAGCATTCAAATGGATTGACTTTGAGTACATGCCAAATTCAGTTCATTACTGTCGAAGAATACTATCTTTAGTTCAATGCATTTTTAAGTAACTATCGATACCCTTAGGATTAACTAATCGTTAAGATTGACGTTTCTCCGGGGAAGGAGAAATAGACTTGATTGGGTCCGAGGTTTTCCTTGTCCAAAACTCCCCAGTAATCGACGATGACAGCATTCGAATTTGCCAAATCGCTTAGTTTAGTACCGATTGTGAGAAAATCTATTGCATTAGTTAGAATTACGATTAAATCTGCATCTAAGACTGCTTCTGAAAGGCTTTCAGAAATCGTCAATTTAGCATGTTCAATAAATACCCTACCAGCAGGTTCATATCCCATAGCCGAATAAACAGTCTTCTTTCCATCTAGAAACTCTAATAGCGGTAGCACAAACCCTCCACGAGTATCACGAATTGAAGGACGTCCTTTGAATGATAAACCTAAAACTGCTACTTTTATTGGACTCGTAAAACTGCCCAAAATTTTTCCAAGATAGCTAGACAAAACAGCCTCATTTACTTGGCGCGACGCCATAGTTATTGAAGGTACGAATTCTTTTGATTTTGCGCTTTCAGCCAGAATCCAAGGGTCTTTTTCAAGACAAGGCCCTCCTGTTAATCCAGGAAGTGCGATATCTGATCGCGAATAGTTATGGTTTGCTGCTTGAATTACTTCCAATGAATTTATTCCAAATTCATTACAAATACCAGCGATTTCGTTTGCAAATCCAAACATTAAATCGCGATATGTATTATTTACCAACTTAATCATCTCAGCTGTTTGGGTGTCTTTAACTTGAATAATCATGGTACCGAATATTTTAAAGAATGTTGCTGCAGCTTTGCTTGAATTTTGGTCAATGCCACCTATAACTTGCGGAAGAGAACCCATTTCTCTAAGCGCAAATCCCTCTACCGTTCTTTCGGGGCACATTGCAAGGAAATAACCATGAGTAGTTTCATCAAGAATAGTCTTTACTAAGTTTTCAGTTATTCCTAATTTGACTGTCGACCTTAATATTACTAAGTCTTTACGACGTACATAGGGCCGAATAATATATGTAGCATTTTCTAATGACGTCAAATTAACGACACCGTGAGAAAGAGGAGTTCCAACAGTTATTATAAATACATTACACTCCTCTAAAATTTCCAAATTCTCTTCAGGAGAAAATATCTCAAATAACCCTTTACTTTTTGCCTCAATTAAGTGAGTTAATAAGTCTTCTTCGTCAAAACGAACATATCCATTTCTTAATTCATTTACAACATCTAAATCTTTTTCAATTGCAATCACGTGTTGGCCTCGTTTAGTTAAACTCAGGGCTAGCGTAAGCCCAACAAATCCAATTCCAACAATACAGACTTTATATTTTGGCATATTTATTTCCTAACATCGGCCACGAAAATTCTCCCAGTGACTAAGAAGCCATTCATAAGTACCTTTCAATCCTTCATTGAGAGTTATGCTGGGTTTCCATCCGTAACTTCTAATAATGGAAGAATCGAGCACTTTTCTGGGTGTTCCATTTAACGAATTTTTGTCAAAGAGAATTTCACCATCAAAACCAATCAACTCTTTCATTTGCAATGCAAGAGTTTTGATGGTGATTTCCTCACCAGATCCAACGTTGATGTGTGAGTGAAGGATAGACTTGTCCATTAAGAACAGAATCGCTCTTGCAAGATCACTTGCATGCATAAATTCTCTAAGTGGAGAACCATCACCCCAAAGTGAAAGTTTTCTTTGTTTGTTAACTTTAGCGAGTTCAATTTTGTGCATCAAGCTGGGAAGAGCATGACCCTCTATCAAATCAAAATTATCCCGCGGACCATAAAGATTGCATGGAATTAGCGTGAACCAATCATAAGCAAATTGCCTACGATAAGCCTCAATCAATTTCAATCCAGCTATTTTTGCAATTGCAAAAGGTTCATTGGTAGGTTCCAAGGGGAGAGAAAGCAGCGATTCTTCTTTAATGGGTTGCTCTGCGAGCTTAGGATAAAAACAACTGCTACCAAGAAAAATAACTCTAGAAATTCCCATTTTATGGGCAGCGCCAATAAGGTTGTTTTGTATGACTAAATTTTCTTTCAGGTAGGTTACTGGTGAATCTAGGTTTGCTCTGATACCACCAACTCGAGCTGCAGAGATGAGCAAAACATCGGGTTTAACAATTTTAAATTCTTGCTGGACATGCTCTTCATCGAGAAAATTTAGAGTTTTAGACCCACTTCCAAATACTTGAAGGCCACTTTCTAAAGCCAACGATTGAACAGCGGATCCAACTAACCCATTTATCCCTGCGATATACAACTTCACGCCAACAGGATAGCTGAAGTAAGGGGAATTTTCGTGACAAAAAGCAAAAAAGTGAGAAATTTAGATCAATTCTAGTGTCGAAGCATTCGGAGTATTTAATTACCTCATATATGGACACGAAATATAAATATATATAATTTCGTTAATGCCAATAACCTCGATTGTCAAGCCTCATCAATAATTGGATGTCGCATACGCGCTGTATAGACCAAATGATATTGGACTTGATATTTCCACGACGCCTATATTGGAGTTGAGCCGCAAGCGCGTGCAAATTTGAAAACATACACTCTTCGAAGTTAAAAAAGCAATACATACCTACAAGGCACGTATGAATAGAACTATTCATATAACATAAGCCTCATGACTCTACAAAACCCTTTTAGGCTGATTCAAAGCATAAAATATTGGTTCCAATTGAGCAATAACTTAAGAAAATTTGCAAGAGATTTTATGATACACAAATCAAGGCTAGATTGGGCTATTTCCAGATTACAATGCCAGTTCATGGCCGAAAAGAAACAAGTAAAGGAAGCCGAAGATGCATTGCTGAGAATAAAAGAGATTCTAACTTTAAATTCTCAACAGAATTTAATTCGAGTTGGTGGAGCGTTTGATGCAGGATATGTTATTTATGACTTACCCAAACTTAGTTTTATTTTCTCGGCTGGGATAGGAAAAAATGCAGATTTCGAAGATTATTTTGCACAATTAGGAGTCCCGTCTGTCGCTTGTGATCCAACAATTCCAGATTATCCTTCTCCAAAAAAGAACAACTTAATCGATTTTCAGAAAAAATATGTCGTTTCAAGTTTGAAATGCAATCACCGTACAAAAATTTGTCTTGCTGAAATAACCCTTGGAGCTTCTTGGAATGACAACTGCAGACTTCTGAAAATGGATATTGAAGGAAACGAATGGGAAATTTTATACGACGACTGGGAAAGTGTCATTAAATTTGACCAATTGGTAATTGAGTTTCATGCAATGCATAAGATTATAGATCCAAATTTGCGAGAGAAAATAAAATTTATTTTTGAAGCATTAGGTCAAAATTTCAAATGCATAGCATTTCACTCTAACAATTGGGCACCTTTTATCAATTTTGGAACAGTATTTGTTCCGGACATTTTCGAAGTTACGCTTCTGAGAAACGAACATGTTTCATATAATATAGATGAAACTATCTTCACCATGAATAAACTTTTAACAGACAACAACCCCAAATATGCATCAATTCCAAATGAAATAATCCAATACAAACATATTGGAACGACTTAAAATATATTAATATTTTTTTTAAGATAATCAATAATTCCAACTTCCAATTCAATTTTGGGTTCCCATCCTAAATCGGATTTAGCTTTGGAAATATCTGGGCAACGCCTTTTTACAGACCCTACTGGCTCTTCTATAGACTTAATTTTCATTCCATGAATTCCCATTAGTCTCAAAATTAGATATGCAGCTCTTTCAATGGTTATTTCATGCGAAGAACCCAGATGATAGATTGGAGCTTCCTGTGAAGAAGCCTTCATGGCCAAAATTGTTCCATGTATAGCATCTGAAATATGCAAGAACGATCGAGTAGAACTACCTCCCTCAATAATGAACTCTTTTCTTTGCGCTCTATGGATAAAATCAGGAATAAAATGGCCTAGTCCCATGTTAGGCCCATAGATATTGTGATATCGGATAATACTTGCCTTAGTGCCAAATTCTACGCATGCCGAATTTATTGCAACCTCTCCAAGTAACTTGGCAGTGGCGTATGACCAGCGTGGATTATGAATATCGCCAATAGAAGCTCGGATATTCTCCGATGTAGGAACCGTATCCGCATTTGGAAAATCTTGAATTGTTGTTGCATAAACCTCAGAAGAGCTTGAGTAGGTTATTGGTGCAATTTTTGCATATTTCATAATTATGGCGAGGGTTGGTAGAGTTGAATTTGCCAATACTGTGTACGGATTTGTGTAAAATCTAGGTGTGCCATTCATTGCAGCAAGAGCAAACACCGATGTTACATTTGTTGGAAGTAAATTACTAGATGCAGGATCAGCTAAATCTACAGGGACAATTTCCACTTTCTTTAGTTGACTTAGTTCCTCAAACCTATAGGAATTCGGTAAATCAACACAGTATACTCTTTCAACCTCATCCAGATTCGCAAGACAGCGGACCAAGTTCGATCCGATGAAACCGGCGCCACCAGAGACTATTGGAACTCTAAGCATAACAAGTTCTGTTGAACTTAACCTTATGTGTCTTTATGAATAAGGAATAAGAAGATGAAAATATAGGTTCAACTCTCCAGCTGAATTTGAACCCAGAAAAGAGCATGTTAAAAAAAAATTTCATGATGTTATGATACACGCTAGATGATTAAATAGTGCTCACATATAAGATGCCATCATGGAAAATTCACAAGTGGTAGTGATGTATGCCTCGTATCGCCATTGGATCCTTGAGGGTATTGTTCGTGAGTCTGCAAATGCTATAGGCCTTAAAATCAGAATAATTTGGATTCCAGTAAATTTTCGGGAGCTTTTTGCATGGAGTGTGATTACTTCCTTCAAGAACTTCTTATACTTCTGGAAACCAGTACTGATTGTGAACCAAAAAATGTATATAACGCTCATAAATTTTCGAGCAACAAAATTATGGCTTAAATTTAGCACAAGAGTAAGAATCTATTTTACACATGAAACAAATTTGGAGAATTTAAGAAATAAACTAGAAACAACCAATTTTGTAAACAGAATTACTTGCTTCAACTCTCGGGATGCTAAAAATTTAAGAGAAGTTGTTTCAGATAGCTGTGAAGTAATTCCAGCTTTTGGTGCTGTAGATAGAAACGTTTTCAGGCCATTGAGCAAAGCCGAGGGATTGGAAAGCAAATTTGTATTGATTGCAGGGGTCTCAAATCAGAGAAAGAATCCTGGGGTAATTAAAAAAGTTATCGAATCGAACCCAGACATCAACTTTGTTATTCACGGAAATGGTTGGGATAATTGTTGGCCAAATTCTGAGCGAGTTCCTGCCAATCTTGAAATCATCAAATTTGATTTTGCCGCCCACCCTAAATTAATTCGCGAGGCTTCTTGTTTACTGACTCTTGCAATCTTAGAAGGAGGTCCATACCCAACTTTAGAAGCATTAGCTTCTGGTACACCGGTTGTGGCAACTGAAACAGGCTGGAATTCCGAGGTGATTAACGATTCAAATGGCTTTATAGTAAGTCACACATTTGAACTTTCGCAGATTAGAAAAGCGTTAATTGACGCCCTGTCCCTGAAAACCCGTGTAATGAAATCCGATTTGTTACCTCAGGATTTTAATTGGAAAAGAATTGGCCGGGCTCTTTATCTATAATCGGTATGCAGTATTAAAAAGAAAGGGGAGTAAAATCTTTAGATTGCGAATTCATTTTATTTACAATTGAGAACTAAACTAAATTTGCGAAATTTAGGATGTCAGCTTTGTCTGCAGCAAAAATGCGTTTGACTGAAGGCTCAAATCGTAAATATTTCAGAAACAAATCACGAAGATCTTTTTGTCTTTTGTTGTACTCTGATTGATTTCCAATCGATTCAAAGTACTCGCGTATCAATATTTCTAGTTTTCTAGCCCTAAATGGCAGATTGACAAAAAGGCCAGATAAAAAATTAGCAGGAACATGAGGTAGTACAATTGATGTGTCAGGAATCAGAGGAATACGACCAGCACTGATAGTCTCATAGAATCTTGCACTCTGGTTTGCATCACCTCTTGGGCAAGCCACTAAATCACTTTGACTAATTGAGTCTAAGTATTCAGATCTATTTCTTGTTGGGTTGATGTTAGAAGCGTCAAAAGCACCATAAGCATCCCGCACAACTCCTATATAGGAAATATCGGCCCGGATTAGTGTCCTGTTTGACAAGCGCCTAATTATCGCCCCATTTCCTTCAATTGGATGAAACGGAGATTGTAATAGAGCTTGCTTGAACCTGCCAAGGCTGATTTTAGGCATGTAACCAACAAATGAGACAGTTGGTCTCGTTGCTAATTTCTTGAATGGAAGAAACGCTAAACTCTCAACGTTATATGGAATGACTATTTTTCCAACACGAGATTCGCCGGGGCTAATTGCTACTCTGAGAGCGATGCTATTAGTAATTTTTGGCCGCTTTGGGAAATCTCCTCGATCAGAGAATATGACAAGTTTATTGACGGCCAGGGTATTTAGGTATTTTAAATACTCTGGATACTTGCTGAAGTAATAGGCATCATGTGGAACCAAAACCGCGTCAGCAGACCCGAGAGTTTTCGCTTCAAAAAATAGTTTCTCCGAAATTGGTTCTTGGAAGAGACCGACATTGCCTGTAATCATTTCGATCTTGGAATGAGACCCATATGCATCAGCTACAAATATTTTCATCTTTTCAGGCTCTGAATAAACTAATATTGCTGAGCCACTCGGCTGAGAATTTTCTCAAGATAGGTGCGGTATTCATTCAAGGGGTATTTCCTTATCAATCTGGACAATTCCTCCGAAGAAACTAGCCCAAGGCCGAAGGAAACCTCTTCAGGGCAGCTAACTTTCAAACCTTGTCTTTGTTCAAGTGCCCTAAGAAAATTTGCAGCATCGTTTAAAGAATCAATGGTACCTGTATCAAACCACGCAGTCCCACGAAGAAGTTGAATACACTTAAGTTTACCCATTTCCAGATACTTCAAATTAACGTCAGTGATTTCTAATTCACCTCGAGAACTAGGTGTCACACTTTCTGCGATTTTAGAAATGGAATTAGGATAAAAATATAATCCAGGGATAGCAAAATTACTTTTCGGAATCGACGGTTTTTCTTCAATTGAAATAACACTTACGTTTTTAGAGAATTCTACGACACCGTAATGTTCTGGATTTCGTACCTCATATGCGAATATAGTCGCTGTTTCTGTTGAGTTCAATTGGGAAAGTTGTTGACCTAGGCCAGGCCCATAGAAAATATTATCGCCTAAAATCAAACACACAGAGTCTTTGCCGATAAATTCTTTGCCGATGATGAATGCTTCTGCAATACCTGACGGTTTTACTTGCTCGGCATACTGAATTTTAACCCCAAATTGTTGGCCGTCTTGCAGTAATTTTTCAAAGTGAGTTGTATCTTCTGGGCGCGTAATAATTAATACTTCTCTAACTCCAGCGAGCAGCAATGTGCTTAAAGGATAATAAATTAGTGGCTTATCATAAACTGGAAGTAATTGCTTACTAACACTTGCAGTGATTGGCCACAGACGAGATCCTGTACCTCCAGCAAGAATTATGCCTTTCATGCCTGAATGATACTACAATTGAGTTAGATCGATAGGAAAACTACAAAATAACTTAACATTAAATTCTGTGAGTATGAATGTTCATACCGTTATAATGAATTCATAGCCAGATGATTGTAGTGAATGGTTACCTTGCGTCAATTTGGAATTGATCCAACGGGTTAATCTAGGAAATCTAGCTTCGGCAATTGTTTTATATCGACTCGTAAAGACCATTAGCGCTGTTCCAATACGCCCGCGCAAGGGATAAAGTTCGATTGATGCCACATTTGGAAAAAGAATTGCATATGCATCACGTGTGAACCTGAAATAATCCTGATAACTTAAGTCAGTCGGCGAGTGCCGCGGATAGAGGAACGGTGCCGAACCATATATTTTTCCACCGTCATTAAGTAATCCAACTAGGTTTTGACAGGCCAGAAAGGGTTGGTGCGTATGCTCCAACAAGCTGTAGCATGTAATAAAGTCATACCTTTCCTGAATTGCTTCCAAAACTATTGGATCGCATATATCAACCAAATAGTCAGGGTATTGCTCAAACTGATTGAGATCTAGAGTTTTGTAACTTTTGCAGACTGACATGGCAGTTTTGGAGTGAAGTCTCAGTGATTGACCAATATCTAAGAGACTATGAGATGAAAGTAACTCAGAAAAGAGTACATCTAGTGTGGTAGATTGATGTGGTAAGTTTTTGATATGAATTTTTTTTATCGTCTCGATCAAATTTTGGTTCATTGAGTCGGGATTGCCAATCTGTTGCACTAACAACCCCCTCGCGAGTAAATTGTACTTAAAGCATCAAGAATAATCCCAAATGAGATTAAAGGTAAGATTACACTACAGGGATGAAAGTACTAATTCTTCTTCAAGGAAGATTTCCAACAGAAAAAGCCTATGGCGTGACGACAACAGGGACAGTTAAAGCGCTCTTGCGGTTAGGATATCAAGTAACAGTTTTTTCTGTAGGTACAAGTAAGAGTGAATTGGATATTAAAGATAACTATTTCAAACTCAAACATTACTCAGAAACGAAATTTTCTAAAACAGCGAAACTCATAGCTTTCTCTGGCATAGGATTAATTAATAAAATCTTTTGGAGTGCTTTTTGGAAACTAACTTATCGTCATAACAAATCCACTATTTTGGCAGAGTGCGCTGATATTTTCTGGATTCGAGACTTTGCAATGCTTCATTTTGTTCCCAAGAAAAGGCCAATAATTTTTGAGTTACATGGACTAATTGATAAATCAAAGAAAGTTAATTTGAAATTTAAAGCCGAAGACAAAATCGTGGTCTTTGCGCCAATCAGTAGGACTATTGAAAATCAGTTGAGTTTCCTAAAAAGCAAAGTTAAAATTGTTAGAGCTCCAATGGGAATCGAAAGTGAATTTCTGGAGACTAAAGAAGGTATTCAAAAGTATTTACAAAGAATTGAAGTTTTGCAGAAAGATGTTTTGAAAGGGCTTAAAATTGGCTATATTGGAAAGTTTTCTCCTAATGGGTATTCAAAAGGAATTGAAGATCTTCTTGAACTGGCAAAATTCAACCTCAAAGAGAAGCTCGAATATGAGATCTCTATAACCGGAGGAACAGATAATGAGTTAATTATGGCGACGAATAAATTGTTAGAGTATGGATTAACAGAGAAGGATGTAAAAATTTCTGGACATATTCCGCATCGAGGAGTATTTGGTAAAATGAAAGAGTTGGAAGTCATAGTTCTTCCAATGCCAGCCTCACGGAGATACGTTGGTTTTCCACTTAAATCTATAGAGTCAGTCGCTTCAGGGAGGATTGTAATCGCAGCTCGGTGCCGAATTTATGAAGACATTTTCAATCAAAGTTTTGAGCCTTATTGGTATGAATCAGGGAGTGCTATTTCGATGAACAATGCAATCAAAGAAGCCTTTAGAGATGAATCACTGGAAGATAGACTAGGCAAGGGTATAGAGTTCTGTTCAAGATTTACTTGGGATGCTCGGACCAAAATATTACTAGATGCCCTAAAGTCCTCACAGTACAATTCAATTGCCTAGAAAACTTAGGCGCAGAAGGTGGTAGTGAAGTGAAGATTCTTGTTACGGGAGGGGCTGGATTTATTGGCTCCCACTTCATTAGAAAGTTACTTTCGGTTAAGGAAGTTCAAAAAGTCCTGGCCTTAGATAACCTCACTTATGCAGGGAAAATAGAAAATTTGTTTGAGTTCGAAAACGATTCTAGATTTAGTTTTGTCAAAGGGGATATTAGAGATCCCAGTATTCTAAGTGAATTGATTGAAGAGGTAAATTCTGTTGTCAACTTTGCCGCAGAGTCACACGTCGATAGGTCTATAGCAGACTCGTCAAATTTTATCAGCACAAATATTGTTGGAACTTATAATTTGCTTGAGGCAGTCAAAAAGCAAAAAGGCATTCGTTATCTTCAGGTCTCAACAGATGAAGTTTACGGTTCGATTCCAATTGGACACTGGACTGAAGATTCACCACTTTTACCTAATTCGCCCTATTCGGCAAGTAAAGCTTCAGCTGATTTATTAGTTCGTGCATTTAATGTCACATATGGAGTTGATACCGTCATTACCCGGTGCAGCAATAATTTTGGTTCCCACCAGTATCCAGAAAAATTAATACCTCTGTCTATAATCAAACTGATGCGAGGGAAGAAAATTCAAATTTATGGAAATGGTTTAAATGTTAGAGATTGGTTACATGTTACAGACCACTGTGAAGGAATATACTTAGCATTAATAAGGGGAAAATCTGGATCCGTTTATAATTTCGGGGCCAATACCGAAAAAACCAATTTAGAGATTTCAGATTTGATTTTGAATCAGATGGGGTTTAATAAATCAAGTATGGAGTTTGTCGTGGACAGATTTGGTCACGACCTACGCTATGCAGTCTCCTTTGACAAAGCCAGACTCGAATTAGGTTTTAAACCTAAAGTTCCTTTTGAGGTCGGAATAAAGGAAACAATTGACTGGTACATTAATAACGAAGCATGGTGGAAAGATTTAGTCTCGCCGTGAAGTGGATGGTCTTTGGGGCTGGCGGTCAACTTGGCCGTGCCTTGGTACATAGGTTTCAAGCAAAACATGAACAGCATGAATTTGTTGCTTACTCTCATAATCAAGCAGATATAACAAATTTTGAACAAATTATTGACTTGGTATCAACATATCAGCCAAATCTAATAGTTAATGCTGCTGCTTGGACGGATGTCGCTGGAGCTGAATTGCAAATAGATTTGGCAAGCAAAGTAAACACACAAGGGGCAATTAATATTGCCAAAGCAGCAAGTCACTTTGGAGCGTCTCTGATTCAGATATCAACAGATTATGTCTTCAGCGGTAAATTTGTAAAACCGATTATTGAGCATCAGATTCAATCTCCAATTAATAACTACGGCTTAACTAAAGCAAATGCGGAGATTCTACTCGAAAAGGAATTTAAGAATTCGGTAGTTATTTTGCGCACAGCTTGGCTCTATGGCCCCGGGGGAAAAAATTTTGCACGTACAATTATTGCTAAAGCGCTTATGGACAAAGAAGAAGAGATTAGGGTCGTGGATGACCAATGGGGCCAGCCAACCTCAACATTAGATTTGGCAGAAAAGATTATAGAAATTGGAGAGAAGCGAATTACTACTGGCATATTCCACGCAACTAATTCAGGAAAAACGAGTTGGTTTGAATTCGCCCAGCTGTTATTTGCTTCTGCAGGATTAGATTCAACTTTGTTAAAGTCAATCAAAACTAGTGATATTTCACCTTTGGTTAAACGACCAGTTTATAGCGTTCTTAGCCATGATGGATGGGAGGGTGCTGGAATCGCACCCATGCGTGATTGGAAGTTCCCCGTTAGTGAGCTCGCAACCGTTATTCGACGGGAGGTTGAAATTGAGCATGGAATATAAAGAATTGGGACTGCCAGGAGTATGGATGGGAAAGTCTCGAATTTTTCAAGATAATCGAGGATCATTTCAGGAGTGGTTCCTGCGAGAAGAGTTCAACTCAATTTCTGGAATTGATTTTGAAATTGCCCAGTCGAATACTTCCAAATCTCTCAAAAACGTTATGCGTGGCATCCACTACAGCTTTGCCTCTAATGGGCAAGCGAAATGGGTCACATGTGTTAGCGGCTCGATACTTGATGTTGTTGTAGATTTTAGGAAAGACTCACCCTATTTTGGGAGGTGGATTTTAACCAAACTTGAATCCGAAAATGGCGAATGCTTATATGTCCCAGATGGTTTCGGACACGGGTTCCTGAGCTTAGAAGACAATGCTTTGGTCGTTTATAACTTAACTAGCAAGTATCAGCCAAAGTTGGAGTCTACCATCAATCTTTTTGATCCAACCTTAAGAATAGATTGGCCTATATGCCAACCAATCATTTCTCAACGTGATCTTGAGGCACCGAATTTTCTGGAAGTTTTTTTATCTGCTAACAAGTGACTTCTAGATTTTCCTAAGAACCCAAAGCAAGTGTGTCGGTTTTCGCAACGACGCCATTAGTACACGAATTCTTCCGGCTTTCTTAAATACCCAAACTAAATGCTGTAAAACTTGAAGCAAATTATTTTTTTCTAAGTCTCTTTGACTTGGCCTAGGATTCCAAACTTTACTAAAAGGCCCCACCCACTCCTGCAAAATCAACTCAAATTGACCTGTAAATCCATATCCAAGATTTGTGGCACCAGGATTCTCCCCCACAAAATACATTACAGTCTGCTCAGATATAAAGTTTACATGCGTAGGATCTTGAAAAGCTGCAGAACTCGGGTATGCGGGAGTTACCAACAAGAGTACCCCTCCCGATTTCAAGATTCTAGACGCTTCATTCATAAATTTAATGAATAAATTTTTCTCAATGAGAGATCCTCTGGGTAGGTGCTCAAGAAAATCAAAACCTGAGATGCTGTCTACGCTCTCATTGGCAAGCGGAATATCACCCGTCAAATCGAGTTTGATATATTCAAAATCAGGCCGCTCCCCAATCTTTGAATACGGAAGAATATCTCCTCCAATCAGCTTTTTGGCATTGAAGGGATTTCTAGCCTTTGATCCACAACCCATATCTAAGTGGATTAGAGACTGGAATCCCCAACTAATTACAGGCTCGATGTTAGTCGAAGTTAAAAACCAAAAGGGACTACGCATTAATTCCTCTCAGAAACAAGGTTTCTCAGTTGGTAAATGATAGCAATGAATAGCTCAATGGTTGGCCCTAGATACACAAGGGGACTTTTAGAAGTAAAGAAAAACGAAGGACTAAATATTTTTTGCTGAACTTTTGCTACCAGTCCACTACCTACATAACTCGAAACTCTTATTGAAGCCATGAGTCGGAGTAGATAATTGGGTAAATCTCTACCATCATCAAACAATTCAGGGAATCTGATTTTTGCGCTAAGTAGTACATCATTTTTAGGATTTAAGTTAACGCGAAAGACTCCAAACCCCCTATTTCTGCTACGCCCTAAGTGATCAATCCTGAATTTGTCACAGAAACTGATTAGCTCTGAGGATTTCCAATAGTTCCCATTTAGTTCAGTATGAGCTAGTGCATTGTATTTCTCACTGATGGCTTTACTTCCACTGCCAAGATATGAAAAGTGCATACCTGGTTCTCCAGGTATAATTGGATGTTTGGAAAAACGACCTGCGTTAGGTTTGTTATTTGATTTGACTTCACCCATCAAACCGAGTTTCCATTTAGAATGTGAATCTGAAAGTTCCCAATTTAGCCGCCGATAACTAGTGGGGGTATGAAAGTGATATGTACCAACTGCTTCGCGTAGATTAATAACTTGGCTTATAGAAGGTATCTCATCCAAGTCACTCAAAATATACTTGGCCTCGGGAAACTCTGATCTGATGTGATCGAAAAGAAACTCTCTAGTATGAATTTCTCGAGCCCAACTAGTGGAAAGATTCGAGAGGTCAACATGGATTACCTGAACTCGACTTTTTAGTGTATGAGGCTGCGTCGCTAACCAGTTGGAGAAATATAGAGGTTTAACAATTCCTGAGTGAGTGAGAGTAGACTCTACGATAATTACCTTTTCAACTAAATTTTGAAGGTACTTAATTCTGAATTCAGCCAGTTCAACTTCATTGAACGCGGGAAATGCGTCAATAATCATGTCTTTTTGAACAATCACTCAGTAACTTTCCTTGAAATGGTAATCTTCTCAAGTGCAAATTCGTGCCCTTCTTCTTGACAATAGCACTGGGCCATGGCATCAAATGTACCAAAACGGTGTTCTAAAAACTTGGTGCACACAATCCAATCCTGGGCTTAATGCAAACTTGTACCTAGGAATGACGCCGAAGAATAAGGTAATCAACGCCGCTATGAATAGGATTCTAGTCAGTCGTTGCGTACAAAAGCATTGGCGTTTCTTCCAGATGAAAACCCATTCAACTCATATTCTCTGCAACGAAATTGAGTCCAAAATAGAGTTAGATATTCCTGAAATTTGGCCAAACATAACACTAAAAACTCTCGCTGCTATTCGCTACGTGCACAAGCATCACGCATATGATTATTTGATACGGGCAAATGCAAGCTGCTATGTAAATATCACCGCTCTAAAAGCCCATCTAGCATCTTTAAATAGCAGATTTCTATATGCAGGCCCAAGGGCCATAAATAAGGACTTTATTTCAGGTTGGGGAATTGTTCTCAATAAAAAAACTGTTGAAACTTTATTGAATAATGAAGCCAGACACTTCCTTGAGTTATTTGACGATGAGGCTATTGGCCAGATGCTCAAGATGTCAGGCATTGATCCAACATCTATTCCATACCTCGAGATTTCATCTCTTGAAGAATTGAATGGAATAGCCAAAGAAGAATTGGAAGCATTTCCGTTCATTCGAGTGAAAGCCTCAAATAATGGAAAGCGAATTGATGACGTACTTATGTGTGCGATTCATGAAATCCTTGGAGGATGAAATATGCTACGTGACGGTCAGCGCCATCTATTGATATTAACTTGCACTGTGTGTCCACAGGTCAATACAAATTTAGTTCGCTCCAATATGGAACAACGACTTAAAGATTATGTCACTAATTTAGCAAATTTGCACAAATTTGCGCAAAACCTAAAAATTAATTTTCTTGTGGCAGAGAATTCTAATTCAATTGAATTTATTTATTTAGGGTTAAAAGAGATTGGAGTAAATTTAGATAATTTCACTTTTTTTTCTTGTGAGAAAGATTCACTGTCAGCTATTTCAGGAATAAGTGCCGGTGAACACAACATGTTAAGAGAAGTCGCTGCTTCATTTCCCTTCACTAGTTACGATCTAATTTGGAAACTTACTGGTAGGCTCTCTATTGAGAATTTGGCTAAACTCATTTCAAAGTCAACTGGGGATTTTCGGGCAAATCGATTCTTTTACCAAGCCCACACAATTGACTCAAGATTCTTTGGAATGACACCTCTTGTTTTTAAGGAATTTGCTTTGAATCCACCAAAGTACTCGGAAGACGCGCAAGTAGGTGCGACTTTACAATCTGGTGATTTTTTCAGAGCTATCGAGTTTTACCTTGCGTTCTTCGCGCTAGGTCTTGAATCTAAAGGATTAAGCGTGCGGGGCCTACCAGGCATCCCTTTGTATCGAGGAATAAGCGCAAGCACAGGCAAGAGTTTAGATGGCTTACAGACTCGATTAAAAGTGAAAACTCTAAATAGATTTCGACCCTTCTTTATTAAAGGGCTTCTTGGAGTTGGGCCTTAGATATGAGACTCTCATCTCAGGGGTTCTCCACTAAGTGTGGCAATATTTAGACATGAAGACAATCCTTAAAGATGCAACGGGAGCCTTTGGATCACTTATTTCAATTCAACTCTTTAAAAAAGACCATGGTTTAATTGGTTTGAATCATCTTGATACAGGCTCGATGCCTATTTTAGAGCATTTGTTTCACCAACTAAAAGTTGATTTGTTTACATTGACGTGCGCTAGGAAATTTTGATAATAAGAGAGCGTATTGAATTGAAATCAGTTGTACACCTAATTACGACAATTGCTAGGGGTGGAGCGGAGAACCAACTCAAAGTAGTTGTTAGGGAGCAGATTAAATCTGGCTATAAGGTCAAAGTAATTTATTTGAAGGGGATCCCGGAGTTACGACAAGAACTACAAAATACTGGAGCTGAGGTAATAGATTTGCTTGCTGGAAAGAACCCCTTTTCTCAAATCAGCGCCCTTAAGCGCTTCTTTAAAAATTACTATGGCGTTGTTCATGCGCATTTACCTCGTGCTGAAGTACTTGCAGCGCTCACATCTCCAAGAGATTCACTTATAGTTTCTCGGCATAATTCAGAGCCTTTTTTTCCAAATGCTCCTGCTTTCGTTTCAAGAATTTTAAGTAGATATGTTGAAAGCAAAGCCTCTCGCGTGGTGGCCATTTCAGAGGCAGTTAAGAAGCATCTTTTGAATAGTGGCGAGATATCGACTTCAAGTAAGATTGAGGTTATTTACTACGGATTTGACGCACACCTGACGAAAACGACTACTAATACAAATCAGAAGATGAGCACAGATTTTGTTGTCGGAACCGTTGGGCGTTTAGCTCACCAAAAAGACTATCCAACTTTATTTGCTGCCTTTAAAAAGTTTGTGGCTAGGAATCATTCATCTAAATTACTCATAGTAGGTGACGGTTCCCTTAAAGAGCAGCTAGTGGAATTGGCAAGGAAGTTAAGAATCGAAGAAGATATAATATGGTTTGGGCGAACAAGTGAGGTGATCTCGATAATGAAGCAAATGAATCTCTTTGTTCTTGCTAGTAAGTATGAAGGTTTTGGTTTAGTCCTTCTAGAAGCTATTCAAGCAGGAATTCCAGTTGTTGCCGCAGATAATTCGGCAATACCTGAAGTGCTCGGCATGAATTCTGATAGCTTGTTTCGAACAGGGGATGCAGCGGACCTTTGCGCAAAAATGGAAGAATTCAAATCCGATCCAAAAAGAAGCCAGTTAATTGAGACCCAATTTGCCCGATTAAGCTTTTTTTCTCCTAAGATTATGATTGCTAAGATGAACTCAGTCTATGATCCAATGTTGGCAAGGCTTTCTAAAACTTCTCAGTAGTTGAGCGCTAAACTAGTGCACATGTGTGGAATCGTAGGCTCACTTTTTGTCCCCAATGGGGTTGCTTGGGCAGATGAGCAAACAAAAAATATGCATTCAAGGGGACCAGATTCTCAAATCGTGAAAGAAGTCAATAGTGATTTATGTATGGGGGTTGCTCGTTTAGCAATGACCGATCCACATCCACGAAGTAACCAACCCATGGTTGATCCTGAAACGGGTAACGCAATTTCATTTAATGGTGAGATTTATAATTTCAGAGAGATTCGACGAGATTTAGAATTAAGAAAAGTGAGCTTTCAAACCGAATCAGATACGGAAGTCCTTCTCAAGTATTTAACACTAAACATGTTAGAAAACCTCGAGAATTTGAATGGAATGTTCGCCTTTGCCTTCTTTTCAAAATCTCACAATAAAGTCTACTTATCTAGAGACAAACTTGGAAAGAAACCTCTCTATTTTGAAAATAATAATGATTGTTTTAGATGGTCATCAAGCTTGGACTCCTTCAAAGATCAAAATCATAAAGCCTCTATATCAGATCTAGCTTTGACACAATTCTTAAGCCTCGGTTACTTACTAGATCCAACAACCACCAAACCTGAAATTGAAGCAGTCATGCCTGGCGAAATTATTGAAATCAATTTAAATTCGCGTCAAATTACGACAAGTTCGTTCCTCAAGAAAAAATCGATTAGTGGCGAGAGCTCTTCAAGTTTACGAAAACTGCTAGGCGATAGTGTCTCTGATCGAATCGAGGGCCACCAAAAAGTGGCAGTCTCCCTGTCGGGAGGAGTCGATTCATCCATAATTGCGATCGAACTAGCTAAGAATTGTTGCGAGGCAACTGCTTTTACTGCAAGATGGACTGATTCTGACAAGGAGAGATATAACTTGGACGCAGATGTTGCACATTCTGTATCCACCAAACTTGGAATAAGAATCGAAAGTATTGAAATGATACGGGCGTCTGAAGTTGAAGATGAGCTTACGAAATTCTTATTGGCACTTCAGGAGCCAAATAGCAATCCAAGCGGGGTGTCTATGCTCAAACTGTATTCAGAAATTGCTGCTTTAGATCACAGATTGGTACTAACCGGCGATGGCTCCGATGAAATATTTGGAGGTTATGCTCGTCATCTTGCTGTAACTCGGATACCAAATCTCTTGAAATTGCAATCCAAGAATTTGGGTAAGTATATTTATTCCGATTCTCGTAAATACAATTCTATTTTAAATAAAGCTATGGCTACGCAAGTTTCTATGAAATCACCTCTTTCATGGCTTAACTGGCATTGGATATTCAATCCACTAGAACTTTCAAGAATTCTTAGTCCTGCCATGTCCATGCAATGGATATCCGACTCTATGGTTAGCGCAATTTTATCAATCGAAACTTTTCCAAAGAATTTAAGCTCTCCACAAGCTATTATGCTTAGAGATCATCAGGTTTGGCTCGCAATGGAATCAAATAGAAAGCTAGATCGAATTTCAATGAACTACTCAATCGAAGCACGAAGCCCTTTCCAAGACGACCGTGTTATTAATTGGGCTAACACCTACATGAATACTCATAAGTACAAAAAACTCTCTAAAGTAGCCCTTTGGGAAAATTATCCCGAGTTAAGGACCTTGGGTGTCAGAAGAGATAAGGCTGGTTTCACAAGTCCAGTTGGACACTGGTTACGCGCAAACTCCGCTCTTGTTCGCTCGTCTATAGAGATTCTTTCTAGAGATCCACGATTTATTGCTAAAGAGCTTCATTATTTAATGGATGCACCACAGCGAGGTAGATACAGAGAACTTATGCAGCTATGGAGTTTGGTTGTTTTAGCCACTTGGATGCAACTGGGTAAGTAGATGAAAGTTCTAATTGTTTACAACCTAGAGACCAATCTTGATAGTGAGGTATTGGCTGTTGCTCATGATTGGGTTGAAGCTTTTGCTGCACAAGTAGATAAGGTCTTTGTTTATTCGACTCACGTCGGACGAAATAGTTTGCCAGCAAATGTTGTCGTTAAGGAATTAGGCGGAGGTAGTTTCTTGAAACGCTTCCTCGCGCTCCTGAGACTGTTTAATTCTTTTAGAACTTCGCTAAAGTATCGAAGAAATTTATGTGTGTTTCATCATATGTCACCTAGAACATTATTAATCCTTGGACCGCTGTATAAAATCGCAAGAATTAACCAGGGATTATGGTATTCGCACTCTAAAAAATCACTAAGCCTCAAATATGCTCATTTGCTTGCGAATAATATTTTTTCATCTACACCATCAGCAATCCCTATTGTAAATAGGCGAATTCGATTTGTTGGGCATGGAATTAAAAGCAAACCACTAGTTGATGCGTTAAAGACATCCACAAAAAAACGTTCTGGAATTCTTGCTTTAGGCCGAGTCGTACCGATAAAAAACATAGAATTAGTAATTTCTGCAATTAGCGAATCCAAATATAAAGACTTGAAAATCACATGTATTGGGCCCCACCAAGCAAAGGGTGAGTATGTTCAATCCTTAAGAGATTTCGCGATATCGCACCAAATAGAATTACAGATTGAGCAAGCAATAGCATATTCCAAGGTCCCTCAAACTTTAGCCAAGTTCGAATACATTTTCACCGGGACACCAAAGTCAGTTGATAAAGCAGTTATTGAAGGTGCAATGTCTGGTTGTTTTGTACTAGCCATTGAAAAAGAAATTTTAAAAGTTACAGGCATGCTCGAGATTTGGCGAAATTTGGGTTATTCACAGGTTCCAGATCTATACGAGCAGTTGAATATTTTGCGTACATTGGATGTAGCAATGGAAGAAAATCTTCGCGCCAAGCTGAGTGCAGAGGCAGTATTACTCAATGAAATCAACAGCACTGTGAACAAAATTCTGAGTGAGATATGCTAAAGCTTATGCAAAGAATTTCACAAATCATCAAGAATTCTTTACTTTATAGGTCTTCTAAAGTTCTTTCAATATCTGATAAGAGAAAGCTTTTTGCAGTTGTTATGATTCAAATTTTGCTAGGAGCTCTAGATTTATTGGGCGTAGGGTTGATTGGGGTTATTGGCTCTCTTGCAATTAACGGAGTTGGGTCTAGGCAACCAGGAAACCGTGTGCAATGGCTTTTGGACCAACTGAATTTAGGTGGTTTTGACTTGCAGAAACAGGTAACAATTTTAGGAATTCTTGCTGTTTCAGTAATGGTTTTGAAGACTGCATTATCTATGTTTTTTATCCGAAAAATTCTCTATTTTTTCAGTTTTAAAGGTGCCCAAATTTCGTCTATATTGGTATCGCGACTCTTAGCAAAACCACTACTCACAGTTCAAAGCCGATCAAACCAAGAGACACTCTTCGCTTTAACCACAGGGGTAAGCAGCATCACAATTGGTGTTTTAGCGACATTTGTGGCTCTAATTTCAGATATCTCTTTGTTACTGGTTCTAGCAATAGGACTCTTTGTTATTGATCCTTTAATGTTTTTGACCACATTTACATTATTTGCTTCGATTGGCCTTATTCTTTATCGAGTCATGCACATTAGGGCGAAAAATCTTGGTGAGAAAAATCGGCAAACAAATGTTGACAGTAACGAACTTATTCTTGAAGTCCTCGCTTCTTATCGTGAATTAGTTGTAAAGAATAGGAGATTTCACTATTCTCAGAAGATTGGAGAACAAAGACGTAAACTTGCGGGCGCAACAGCAGAACTGTCTTTTATGCCAAATATAAGCAAGTATGTTTTTGAAATTACAATTGTTGTGGGGAGTCTTTTAATTAGCGCAATTCAATTTGTTACAAATGATGCGGCACGAGCAATAGCTACGCTGAGTATTTTCTTTGCTGCAAGTGCACGAATAGCGCCAGCGGTACTTAGAGTTCAGCAGAGCAGTCTCACCATTCGCTCAAATACTGGGTTAGCGGGTCCTACACTAGATTTGATTGACTTGTTAGGAGTCTCAGAGATCAATACTGACGAGAGTTCACTAGTAAATTTTAAGCACGAAGGATTTATTTCATCGGTGGAATTAAAAAACGTCTCCCTAACATATCCTGGTAAGAGTGATCGAGCGATTGATGATGTTACAATCTCTATTAAGCCGGGAGAAATCGTCGCGCTTGTTGGACCATCCGGGGCGGGCAAAACTTCAATAATTGATCTTATGCTCGGAGTAATTGAGCCTGATGAAGGTATGGTAAGTATAAATAATCTAAGGCCCCTGGAAGCTATTTCGATGTGGCCAGGGGCGATAAGTTATATGCCGCAAGATGTCATGATTTCAAATGGAACGGTCCGAGAGAATGTAATGCTTGGCTTCGATCCTGATAAGGAATACGAATCACAGGTCAAATATTCACTCGAAGTTGCCCAGCTTGCAGATTTTGTTGAGGGTCTTCCTGAAAAGCTTGACCAACAAATGGGAGATAGGGGTACACGCATAAGCGGAGGGCAACGTCAGCGCTTAGGCATCGCTCGTGCAGTATTTACTTCTCCGAGTCTCCTAGTTCTTGACGAAGCAACAAGTGCTTTGGACGGGGAAACTGAGGCAAATATATCAAGCGCCATTCAGCAACTAGGTGAAACGGTAACGGTGGTAATGATTGCTCATCGTTTGTCGACAGTTCGCATTGCAGATCGGGTGATTTATATGAATAAAGGGAAAGTTGAAGCTGAGGGCACCTTCGATGAGGTACGTGTAGCTATTCCAGATTTTGACCGACAGGCAAATCTGATGGGACTCTAATCTGAATCATTATTCAGGACTTTAGAAATAGGGTTAAAGACTTTGTTTGTATGTTTCAATTCCAAAGTATCTTAGGCTAGCTAAGTTTATAACCACTAATGTCCATGGTTAGAGGGGTCCCCCTCAGCCATCTCAAAATTTATTGCTCTCAATTAGACAAACCTATAATTGATTTACTAAATTGATTGAAGATAAAAACACCGATGACTCAAAATCACTATGCTTCAAAGCTAGACATTCAATAATAAACTATGAATGTGGTGTTTAAGTAAGTATAATGAGGACCATGGGTAAGACAGGGCTCACTTCTCCACCAATGGTTATTGGCTACGTTGGGGTTTTGACGACTCTTGCAATAAACCCGTGGTATGCATTAGATCCCATAAATCTACCAAAGATGTTTATCTTGACCACTGGAGCCGCAACCTTAGTTGGATGGACAATATTTCAAATCAAAATTGGGAACAAGCCCTATCTGCCAATCGTAGCTTTATCAATATTTTTTGTACTCTCGTTGCTGGCATCTTTTTTTACAAACATTGCCCCTTGGTATCAACAGTTATGGGGCACTTGGGGTAGGTCAACTGGGTTAATAGCTTACCTAGCCTTTATAGTCATGATGGTCTCTGCGCTGTTAGTTTCCTCAAATGATTCGACTCAGAAAATCCGAGTGTTATTTGAGCGATTAGGGTATTTCATTTCGCTTTATACTTTAATTCAATTGATGGAAATTGATCCAATTAATTGGTCTCAGAAGGCGATGGTTGCCACATTAGGAAATATCAACTTTATGTCGAGCTTTTTAGGGTTAGCAGCAATCTCCTATTCTTGTAGATTACTTTTGGAGAAGTTATCTATAAGTTCCAAACTTTTTTTCCTCTCTCTAACTTCTTTGAATTTGTATCTCATATTAATATCCCAATCAATTCAAGGCGTTGGAGTTTTTTTTGCGGGCCTAACTCTCTTGCTTGCATTTAAAATTCGTCATAGTCATAGCTTGCTAAAATCGCTCATTTTCCTAGTCTCTACGATAGTTATAGGGATAATTGTCTTCGTAGGGACCTTAGGCTTAGGGCCTTTATCAGTACTTCGTCAAAATACAGTTCTATTTCGCCTCGACTACTGGCAAGCAGGAATTAATATGCTTATAGCTAATCCGATAAATGGAGTTGGAATTGACTCTTATGGTGACTATTATCGAGAATATAGAACCTTGGAAGCCGTTACTAGAACTGGACCCCAGAGAGTAACAAATACGGCTCATAATATTTTTCTTGATATTTTCTCTGGAGCAGGAATTTTTGCAGGCTTATTCTTCACACTAATTATGTTATTGACAGCAAAGGCAATTTTCTCAGCATTAAAGGGAAATTTTGTAAATGTAGATTTTATCTCGTTTAGCGCTATGTGGCTTGGTTTTATGGTCTTTTTGTTGATAAGTATCAATCAAATAGGCGTTGGTGTCTGGGGCTTTATCTTTACTGGTTTAGTAAACGGTTTCGTAATCAGATCTCGTATTGATAAAGGAAAAATTGAAGGTGCGGTATATGCTGGCAAGAGAAAGACAGAAAGATCCATAAGTGAGAATCTGAAGAATCTTGGTTCAGCTGCAGATCTAAAAAGTCCGAATAGAGCTTTACAATTCACGGTGAGCGGAGTCTTGACTATAGCCGTTGGCACACTTTCCTTAATTCCAAATGTGGCTGATGCTCGATTTGTATCTGCGACTAGGAGTTCAAACTTGGATCAAGCAATTAAAGTGGTTAACTCTCCAGGAATTCAAGACTTCCATATAGAGAGATTGATCAGCGCGTTGGCTGAAGCGGGCAGATCTAAAGAGAGTTTGGAACTAGCCCAGTTGCTAACTAAGCAAAACCCACAGAGTTGGCCAGCTTGGGTTGCGATAGTTTCCAGCGGAATCGCCACCCGAGATCAGAAGGTTAGGGCAGCGAATGAACTCTTTAGACTGGACCCAAATAATGAATTAGTAAAGAAAGAGATCAACGCAGCTCTTTTTCCCTGAGTCGAGGTAATTTGTCCGATTTGTCCTATGCTCGCGACATTTTGGCATAAACTTCGTTGTAGTGGATAGAGGCAGTGACGACTAACTCTTCATGACAAACCGGTATACAAATAAGGGGCTCTTAACGTGGCAATTCGCAAGAAATCTGCCTCCGCAGGTCTGAAGGTCTGGACCGTAGCGGAGCTTGGTGCTTTCTACACAGAGCACCGTAGTGAGCTAATCGCCCACGCCTCTCGTATCCTTAAAGATAGAGCTAAAGCAGAAGAAGTAATCCAAGATGCCCTGATCAAGGTCATGCTCGCTGCCCCTGAGCTTGAATCAACTGATCACGCACTTGGCTATATGCATAGAACAATCGAGAACCTCTGTATCGATATCTTCCGTATCGAAGGGCGTCGTCCAAACCTTGTGGTTCTAGATGATGCCTCAGCAGAGCTTGAATCAACCTGGGTCGATAATGAAGATCATGTTGATGTAATTGCAGCTGCTGATGATGCTGCAATCGTTAGACAAGCCCTAGCAATGCTCTCTCCTGCAGAGCGAGCAGCTCTTGTTATGTGGGAGATGGAAGGTCGCTCAACGAGTGAAATTGCAGCGGAACTTGGTATTAAAGAATCTGCTGTTAGACATACTGTTTCAAGAGCTAGAGCATCTCTGCGCAGGGTAATGAGCGAGTTAATTGTTGATAGCGAGCGCGGTTTAACTGCCCTAGATATGCTTTCAACTACTTACAAGAAAGCAGCGCAAGTAGCTAAGAAATCAAGTAAAGCTGCTCTCTCACTTATTTTAGTTTTCTTTGCCTTCCTTGGATTTAATGCAATGCCAACAGATAGCGGTGTTCCAAATATTCTTGCTGAAGAGGTTGTTTCCTCAAATCAGGCTACAGAGAGCGTTGAAGCTTTAGCACCTGCAACTCAAGTGACTACTTCCGCACCTGCACCTGCTGCCAGGAAAGAGAGCAAAGTTGAGGTAAACGCGAAAGCCACCAACTTCTCATTTGCTGGCCTAGATAAGGCTGGAGTACCTACTGGCTTCACAGTTACTGACTCAACTGGAGCACTTGGAAGCCTCTATATAACCAACCGCCAGCCAATTTTCTCTGAGACTGAGTTGACCTTAACCCAGGTCACAAAGACCGATAGTGGCGCTGCCAATATCTTTATCTCCCAGAGGCTCACCTCAGACTCCTCAGGTTTTAGCTATAGCCCTCTAGTCTCTTATGGCAAGGATGGCGGCTGGATCCCTCTTGTGACCTCCCTTACCTACCTCAACTCTGAGCGTCTTCTAAGCGGTAATTACCTAGTAACAGCGATTATCAAGGTAGAATCTGAGGTTGAAACCACCGTAACCATCCCAGCTAGCGCTTCTGGCCGGGATCTTCTTCAGGCCCCAAGGCAGGTAATCACTCGCCTAGTTCTGAACCCAGGAAAGACTCAGATTTTATCTCAAGCAATTAATGTAGTTGAAAAGGGAGATTAGTAATGAACTCCCAATTTAAGTTTCCTCACCGCGTCCGGATACACGGCGGGGAATGTGGTGCAGTAGCACGTGCATTGCATCACAAGGCAAAGATTCAATCTTTGCCAGCCGTAAGCGGGAACGTCTCGCTTACGACTAATGAAAGGAAATCAATGTCTACAAAGACATTTTTTAAGCGTATTGCTATAACAGCAATTGCAGCTTTGGGCTTCGGAATGCTTTCCGTTGCTCCATCAAGTGCAACTGTTACATCACATACGTTAACTATTGACGC
>Ga0315904_10001488_pt1 | contig 37392 bp, 33 predicted proteins | sample LakEriMetagenome_6_FD_203529 | JGI IMG/M metagenome (GOLD analysis project Ga0315904, IMG submission 203529) | Freshwater fungal communities from buoy surface, Lake Erie, Ohio, United States - Buoy 12 MA120 | ecosystem: Environmental > Aquatic > Freshwater > Lake | place: USA: Lake Erie, Ohio... | reverse complement strand
TTGCTTTTGTACTTGTTTCCTGTGGCGCATTGCAGTCAACAGGTGGAAAGTTAAGACTGGTAAAGACCGGGAATGAGGAAGAAGTGCTGGTTATTGAAAAGTCTGCCGGTGAACGACCGAATCACATCGAAGAGGTTCATCTTGAGAAACTGACAGGGAGTACAATTCAAATTCCTTCGGAACAAAGTACGACGGCCTCAATGTTAAACGATGGCCTGTCATCAAGTGAACAAGTTGTACCTTCAAATAGGACAATTGCAAAACCTCAGGATCTGCTTCCGGACGAAGATGAACGGATCATTCAGGAAGCGCTGCAGGCAGAAGGCGATGCGAATACATCTTTCTGGTTATTCCTTTCCGGTTTATCCTCTGCCTTTCTTCCATATCTCGGAATCATTCCATTTATCATTGGATTGATCTATTATTCCAGAAGCAGGAATTCCCGCTATATAACCCAATTCGGTGAGCGTCGTTCAAATGCCGCGACGGTGTTGCTCGTTATTGATGGTGTCATCCTCTTGTTGTGGATGTTCTTCATTGTACTACTCGTCCTGCTTCTCTGAGGGATTTGCTACTTTTGAGGAATGCCAGGGGGAAAAAGAGTGATTGTATCCGTAACGAATGACCTGTACACCGATAATCGGGTAGATAAGGTATGCCGTTTTCTCATGGATCAGGGTTACGAAGTCTTATTGGTAGGTAGAAAAAGGAATGACAGTAAGGAGCTTCCGGAACGGCCTTACGAAACCCATCGAATGAAGTTGCTCTTTGAAAAGGGGCCACTGTTCTATGCTTCGTTCAACGTTCGGTTGTTTTTATTCCTTCTGATCAGGAAAGCAGACATTTTGGTGGCCAATGATCTGGATACCTTACTGGCCAATTTCCTTGCATCAAAGTTCAAACGCCGTTCTGAGTTGGTGTATGACTCTCATGAGTTCTTCACAGAGGTTCCTGAACTGGTCAGTAGACCAAAAGTACGGGGAATCTGGTTGCGTATCGAAAAATGGATCTTTCCCAAACTGAAAAAGGTCTATACAGTAAACGGTTCGATAGCAGCATCGTACAAGGAGCGCTATGGCAAGGATCTCGAAGTTGTGCGAAATATTTCACCGCTTTGGAATCCCGAACGGAAGCTCTCGAAAAAGGAGTTGGGATTACCAGAGGATCGTTTTCTGATCATATTACAAGGTGCAGGCATTAATGTAGACCGCGGGGCGGAAGAAGCGGTTGAAGCTATGAAAGACCTTGAAAATTCTGTGCTTTTGATAGTGGGCGATGGTGATATTGTCCCCCAACTAAAGAAGAACGTAAAGGAATACGACCTACAAGATAAAGTACTTTTCTACGGGAAAAGACCATATTCAGAACTTATGCAATTTACAGCGAATGCTGATATTGGATTAACACTCGACAAACCCAGCAATCTGAATTACCGCTTTTCACTTCCCAACAAGGTATTCGATTACATTCACGCGAATACGCCTGTAATTTGTACTGATTTACCGGAGGTCCGTAAGGTAGTGGAAGGACATAAAGTGGGAATCGTTTTGGAAGAATTTACTCCCAAAACCCTTGCTGCAGCAATTGAAGAATTGAAAAGTGATCCGAAAAGACTGGAGAAGCTTAGACAGAATTGTCAGCGTGCAGCTCAACAGGAAAGCTGGGAAGGAGAATGTGAAACGTTGAGAAAGATGTATCCTAAGGTTGAGGCCTGAACATATACATATTATCTCTTTAGATGTGCCCTTTCCTGCGGATTACGGGGGAGCTATCGATATTTTTTACCGCATCAAGGCACTGCATGAATTGGGTGTTAATATCACCTTGCATGTGTTTGAATACGGCCGCAGTAAACAAAAGGACCTGGATAAGTATGCAAGGGTGATCTACTATCCGCGTAAAAGGAGTTTCATCCAGCAGCTCTCTCACCGACCCTATATTGTGCAGTCCAGAAAATGCCAGAAACTACTTGAAAACCTGTTGAAGGATAATGATCCGATCCTGTTCGAAGGAATTCATACGACATGGTATCTGGAAGACCCTCGAATCCGTCAACGGTTGACCGTGGTTCGGATGCACAATCTGGAGCATGAGTATTACAAAGGATTAAAGAAGAATGCTTCCTGGTTGAAGAAGTGGTTCTTCCGGATTGAAGCCGCCAAATTGAAGAACTACCAGAAGAACCTGGCTAACTGTTCCTATGTGTTGGCCATCAAAGAAAGTGATGCGGATGAATTAAGGAAATACAATCCACACACTATTGTACTCCCAGCATCTTTGCCAGAGCTTTCAGGATCGTATGGTTCAGTTGGAAGATATGCGTTGTTCCATGGAAATTTATCAGTACCTGAAAATCAGCGTGCTGCTTTCTGGATCATCGATACACTCGACTCTTTATTGGATCAGCACTTCGAACTGGTCATAGCCGGAAAGGACCCCGGGAAGAAATTGAAGGCACTCTGTGAAAAGAAAGGTGTGCGCCTGGTAGCGAACCCTTCCGATTCTCAGATGGACCGATTAGTTCGTGAAGCCCAGATCCACGTGTTATATACCCCTATTCCGTCAGGCGTAAAACTCAAGTTATTGGCTTGTCTCCATAGCCCCGGACATATCCTCCTTAACAGCAAAATGCTTGGAAACAAAGCCTTCCGTGAGTTTTGTGTAGTAGCCGATGAGCCGAAGGAATACAAGATGCATTTCCTTGGGTTGAAGAACACAATGTTGACAGAAGATGAATACCTGAAACGCAAGGATTTCCTGGATAGGAATTTCAATAATAAACAGAATTGTGAACGTATACTTGAACTGATCTGGCATGCATAGTTTGTTCCTTCTGCTCTTGTTTATACCATTCCTTTCAGCAGCACAAAATTTGGAAGGAAAATGGTATTCATCGTTTCGAGTAGCTGGCACTGCCCAGCGGATGAGCCTTGCTGTTTCAGAACTTGAAAGTGGGTTTTCGATTGGGCTGATCTTTCCGGATCTCGATTCAATAAAGGAACATCCAACTGAAAAAGTAACCGTTTCTGACACTCTCTTCACGTTCACCTGGTCCAAACGTGGATTGACCTACACCGGAGAATACGAAAGTGATTCTGACAGGATTAGTGGAACGATGTCGCAGGCCGGTTTGGATTGGGAAGTTATGTTTTACAGGACCCCTCAGGAACCTATCATCATTCGACGACCTCAGGAGCCAACGGGATCAATCGGCTATACAGTAAGGGATGTGTTGGTGCAGAATGGAGACATTCATTTAGGTGCAACGATATTCTGCCCTCCAATTCAGGAAGGCAAGAAAATGCCCATGGTGATCCTCGCCAGTGGTTCCGGTCCGCAGAATCGCGATTGTGAACTTCTGGGACACAAACCCTTTTTAGTGATGGCAGATCACCTTGCCAGAAATGGAATTGCGGTTTTGCGCTTTGATGACCGGGGCGTGGGCAAGAGCACAGGGGTTTATCAGCAGGCTTCGTTGAAGGATTTTGCTTCTGATGTCAGCGCTTGTGTCAACTTTATCAGTAATGACGAAGAGTTGGCTAAGCACGTAAGCATTGGAGTTGCCGGTCATTCTGAAGGTGGGATGCATGCACTTATTGCTGCCTCAAAGAATAAGAAGATCGAATTTATTTTGGAACTGGCCAGTGTTGGTTCAAGTGGAAAAGACGTACTCGTCCGGCAACAATACCTCATTCCACTGAAGTCTGGTCTTTCTGAAGATTATGCCCGTTGGAACAGTGCCGTATACGAGGGAATGTGCCGGATCATTACTGAATTCGATGCAGAAAAAGTACAAGATCCCATGTATGCGTTTCTTGATTCTATGTATACCTTGGCTCCGCAGGAATTCCGCGAACAAACTGCCGCAATGGCGTTCAAGTTCCAGATCATGATGTTCGGTAACAATGACTGGATGCGACAGTTCGTGGCCTTTGAAGCCAGGGATTATTTGAAGAAGATAAAAGTGCCGGTCCTGGTGATCAACGGCGAGGAGGACATACAGGTTCCACCTATGGATGCCTTGGAGGGCTTCGATCAGTATATTTCTGACAAATCAAGACCTCATTCAAAGTTGATCCTGGCTGAAAAGCTTAATCATCTGTTCCAAAAATGCGATAGGTGCGATATTATGGAATACGGGGATTTGGAAGAAACAGTAAATACTTTTGTGCTGGAATCCATGACGATTTGGGTCAAGAGTCTTGATCTGAATTAATCCTTGTTCTCCACCTCATTATCCCGGAAAGAAGAGGGCATGAGGTCGGGAATAACCTTCAAAATGATCGGGAGAAGCAAGGTTCCCCCCGGTAGCATGAAAATGGCAAGAGAAGGCATTGATTTTACAATATCGAGGAACTGAGTCTTTACGGCTTCTTTCTCTTCTTTCGTAAGTTCCTGTTTGGTTGATTTACGGATCAAAGCCACAAGTTCACGGCTTTGCTGGATCTCTGTTACAAGCTTATCCTTATTTCTGCCCAGCACCTTCACCCAACGTTTAGAAAGACTTCCATATACTTTTTCGATGGAATTGGTATCATCCAGGAACTGGATCTTGTCCGAATTGTTGATGATGAACTGTTCAGTAAGAGCCAGTGAGCTGTTGAGGTCATTATCATCCAATCGGAGGTGATCACGGAGCAAATGGAGATGTTCGCGCTCTTCGGTTGCGGCATCATGATTGGAAAAGATAACGAAGGTAGAAAGATCGAGTAAAAACCTTCTGAATAGCCGATTGTCTTGCAAACAGTCCGTGAAGTCTTCGAAATGCGCTCCGTTTTCAAAACGCTCTTCAGCTAAGCTTCGATGAAGGTCTGAAAGGTTGGCAGAAGCCAGAAACACGGCAAACATATCCTTCTCCTTTTTCTCAACCTGCCCATCGGAATAGGCGGCCAGGGTGATGGCTGTCAAGGCGTTCATGGCCAGCTCATCGTAATTGAAGAAGGTGCTCTTCTTTCTATGCTGCAGAAAGTCATTGAATAGGATCACATCCAGGTAGATCAGAACATTATTGAAGTAATTGACCCAAAAAGTGTTTTCGAGGTAATTTACTTTAATATCCACGCGCTTGGTCAGGATGGCCTCAACACGCTCCTCAGGGCTCTCCTTCATAAAGAAGGTAAGCATTCTCATGACCGATCGGGCACTGTGATGACCATAGAAATCGTTCACGCTTTCAATGAACGCATCATGAAGATACTTGTCAGGATGATTGGCCCGATATACATGAAGTAACGATTCGAATAACAGCAATTTCAGCTTTTCTTCAACCGTCCAGTTTTCATCTTTCAGCTCTTTAGCAAAAAGAAGTCTGGATGGGTATCCAAAGGTAATTCCCGTTCTTCCCAATGCTGCATGTATGAACTCATCCCGACCCACATGATCAGGAACATCACCGCGCAAGAGGATCTGTCCTCTGTCAACGAGGTCGAAGTATTTTCTAATCCATCCTTTAGAGCCGGGCGAAAGCATACGGGGTCAAAATTACGCCTTTCTTCAAACAAAAAAGGACTCTATCGAGTCCCTTTCTCATGTTAAAATGTATATCGGATCGAAAACGCAGATCCGGGATTGAATCGATTGTCAAAATACGTCATGAATCCCCACATTGGACGTGCATCCAAACTCAGCTGAATCGGCGCTCCATGAATGTTGAAATCATATTCAAGACCAACCTGACCGCCGATACCGATCCCTAAACCCGACTCGTTGTCCCAGTTGTTATCATAAAAGCCAACCTGTGCGCCTGGACCAATATACCAGTTCAGTCCCTCGGTGAGGTTCCACACCCAATGGTAAATTCCTGTTATTGCCAAGTGAGAATATCGGTAGTTATCGTTTCCAAGACCATTGTTGGTTCGCCAGCTTCTCCACCCTAAATCCAGTTCCAGTCTGTTTTTATCACTGAAACCATGCTGATAAGATATTTCTCCACCATAGCCATATCCTCCCCAACCAAGTCCGCCACGAACACCAATGGCATGAGGTTGAACCTGAGCTCGTGTAAACAGGGTAGTGATGAACACTGATAATAAAAGAGTGAATATCTTCATGAGAAAAAAATAGGTTACAAAGTTAATGTATCGTTGAAAAAAAGACCTATCAATATATTATCTCGGGAAAGTAAACTTACTCTTGCCTTCTCGTATTAACTAAAAACCCAAAGATAGCAGCAGTGAAGAACATAATCAGGCTGTAAATAGCCGGCGGGATACTCATGGTGCTGTTCCCTAATGTGTTGAGCGCAATGAAAATAGCAAGAGTACCGTTGTGTATGCCAATTTCCATTCCGATAGCAATAGATTCTGCCTTTCTAATCTTTAAAATTCTGGGAATAAAATAACCAATGGCCATACTTAACAAATTGAATGTGAGAGCAGCTAATCCAACCTGTTCGAAATACTCAGCAATATGAGCTTTTTCTTTGAGTACAGCACCCGCGATAACAAGCACCAGAAAAATGGCGGACAATATTTTCACAGGTTTGTCCATTTTTCTTGCAAACTCATTCATCCTCGAATTAATAAGCATCCCAATGGAAACCGGTATTAGAACGATAAGAAAAACCTCAATTATTTTATTAAACGGCATATCTATCTCATTTGCCGTGTGGAAATATGAAAGAGATAATTCAACAATCAAAGGCAAGGTGAACAAAGTTAGAAAGCTGTTAATAGCTGTTAGCGTGATGTTTAAAGCGACATCACCCTTAGACAAATGGCTGTAAAGATTTGCTGTTGGTCCTCCGGGTGAGGCCGCAAGTAACATTAAACCTACTGCCAGTTCCGGGCTTAATTGGAATACTTTGGCTATTCCGAAACAGACCAAAGGAAGAATGATCATTTGACAAAACAGTCCGATCAGAATGGCTTTTGGATATTGCAAGACCCGTTTGAAGTCAGACAATGACAGCGTTAGACCAAGCCCAAGCATGATGATCCCCAACGCAACAGGCATAATCGTTGTGAGTAAAGAGTTTTCTTGCATAGCGGTTGTTTATTGATGCTAAAATAGTCTTTTATACCATATTAGTGTTTGTCAAACGGATCAATTATGCACTTTCAAAGGCATCCATATTTTGATCTGTGAATTGTTTTCCGGGGGATGCATCAAAGCTTTCCAGCCACTGTAAAAGCCTTCCGTCCTATATATACAAGCCCTCCGTTGATCGAAAAAGCCTCAAAAACAGCCACGTAGGTTCCGATACTTGCTTTTACATTTTCTTCACTGATCCCATCCCAGGTAAAAGAACCCGATGTACCCAACAATTCATTGGTGAATAAAGCACGGATTTTTCGGCCACGGTCATCATAGATAGTAAACGTACCCAGAAGGCCGGATTCTTCCATTTCATAACTGATCATGAGAATATCTTCAAACCCGTCATTATCCGGAGAAATGACTTCGCTGTTAAAGGAAAACTCTCCGTTCGAAATAGCAGGATTATACTGAGAGTTTTTGGCTCCCGGTGTTGCAAATCCCACAGCTTCTGCGGCTGAATGCCAGTTGCCGTTAGCATTGGATGAACCGGTTGGATCAATGCGCTCGAGTGAAACACCATCCGTCATGTCGAGAAGTTTAAAGTGCCAGTCTTCCGTGTAACTCACGTTGTCAATCACGGTTCCGGCTGACACGATATAAACGGTAGAAGAATCCACATTCAGAGAAGGAAGGTCGGTCTGAATGAAGGTTCCTGCAACTGCGAAAGCATAGTTACTCAGTACAAAGGAGGAGTCCTTTCCCAATACAGCGTAGGCACCCGGATAAAGAAAATAATGATCCGCAACGATCTTTTGATTGTCAATTGTATCGTTGTCAAAATTGGCGATCTCCCAGTCTTTCAGATCAAAGACTTTGTTGGAGGTGTTATACACTTCGATCCAGTCGGAACCACCGGTTAGTGGATCAAAAAGGATCTCATTGATGATCACATCACCCGGCAAAGCAAGGTCGGGAAGGATGAACTGCCCGCTTCTGTTGGCAGTATTCAACCAGCAGTCATACAGATCCGTCAAAGCAATTGTATATACTGTGCTGGAAAGGATATTCTCATTGAACTGTAGGGTCATTTGATCGGGAAACGTCCCGGAAACAGTTTTGGATAGAACACTTAAAGTCGGGTTGATGCTGATACCGCAGTTTACCAGCGAAAGTGAGTCCATGTTCTCATTGAAATAAATTTCAAGAACGTTAGGACTGGTAGCGATCAGTTCATGGATCTCAGGCGCCCCTGTATCAGGTGTGTCATCGTAAACGGAATTTTGTACACCCGGTGTTCCTCCATTGGATGATGTGCTGGCAATCCAGTTATCCGCTCCGGAACAAGGATCATTCGGATTGATACGCTCCAGGGAATAGCCGCCCTCTGCTTTTACGTCATCCTGGTACCAGGCATCTGTGAAAAAGATGCGGTCCAATACAATTCCATTATCGTCCGTTAGGATGATACTATCCGATGCGTTGTTGAGGCTTGGAAAACTTGTCACCGCAACCGATTGAGCAAATGAACCCGTTGAAGATGATGCGCAAAGAACTTTATATCCACCCGGGATGAGCCACTCGCCTTGAATGGTTCCGGTCGTAGCTCCATCACCGATCTTCCATCCATTGAGATTGAAATACTTTGAACTCCGATTGTAGATCTCGATGTATTCCAGTTCGGGCTGTCCTGCACCAGGACTTGGATCAGCCATGAATTCATTGATCACAACATCTCCCGGAGCTGGTGTTTCGTCGAAATAATAAGTGAAAGAAGTAAATTGCTGTCCAGACGCATTTAGTGGCACGTCCGAAACAGCATCGGTCGAAAGGGTATAGAAGGCACCATTTGTCAGGGAAGATGAAAGAGTCAGGTGAACAAGTGAAGGATTCGTGCCATCAAGTGTGGCGGATGAGATCCCTGTTGTCGGAATCAGTGAAAAATTGGTGGTAAGCTGTGCACTTACTGGATCTAGTGGCTCATTGAACAAAACATCGACCAGCGTTCCGGAAATGGCGCTTGCAGAAAGAAGCACAGGTGGAGTTGTATCGTAAATGATGGGGCCAACATATATGTCATCGAAGAAATGCTTTTGGATGAAGCTTACCGTCGAATGTGTGATCGCAAAACCGAAATGAGCACTTCCGGTTACTGTAACATCATTGACTTGCCCCTCAGTTGTGTAAGAATTGCCGGTTCCGGTGTTGTCACGGTGAAGTGTCCAGTCACCTGAGGCAGTGCACACCACTTTGATCTTCAATGTATTGTTTGAAGTATTGGTGATCCCATCGAATCCATCAATGATCTTGGTGTTTGTTCCGGACTGTTTACGGTAAAGGCTGATCTCGTCCGTTGTTCCGCCAATTCTGACGAAGTATCCGCTCAACGTTGCACTCAGGAGATTGGATTGATCAGCTCTTAGAAAAATGTCAACGTAATTCGCACTGGAAGTATTGAACTGAAGGTTCACGAAAAACTCCCACTGAGCGTCAGTTGCCGCGGTTGATGGAGTTGAGAGGCAGTAGGATGAATTCGGTAACAGTTTGTTGGAACGGAGTCGGAAATCACCCGAAACATCTGCCAGTGTGAATACACTGTCATCTCCGGTCCACACCGGCGAAGCGGTGAAATTACCATCGTCGAATCCTTCATTCATTTGAGCGAATGAAATAGTTCCAATAAACAGACAGAAGAGTAGAAAAAAGTATCTCATCCCTTAAGGTTGAATGCTATCAAATATACTATTTTTGGCGCATCAAAAATGGTCTTATGAAAGTAGCAGTTGTTGGTGCAACAGGGATGGTTGGAAATGTGATGCTTCAGGTATTGAGGGAACAGAATTTCCCGGTTACTGAATTGATACCGGTGGCGTCTGAAAAGTCGGTGGGAATGGAGGTGGACTTTGGTACGCTTTCATATACGGTAGTTGGCTTGGAAACAGCTGTTGCCATGAGACCGGATGTGGCTATTTTTTCAGCCGGAGGAGACACTTCACTCGAATGGGCGCCGAAATTTGCAGCCGTTGGCACAACCGTTATCGATAACTCTTCAGCGTGGCGAATGGATCCAACGAAGAAGTTGGTGGTTCCTGAGATCAACGGAGACGTTTTGACGGCTGAGGACAAGATCATTGCAAATCCCAACTGTAGTACCATCCAGTTGCTTTTGGCTCTGTCACCATTGCATAAAAAGTACAAGGTAAAGAGGGTAGTTGTTTCAACCTATCAGTCGATCACGGGAACCGGTGTTAAGGCGGTCCGGCAGATGGAAAATGAACGGCATGGTATTTCCGGTGAAATGGCGTATAAATACCCGATCGATAAGAACTGTATCCCACAGTGTGATTCTTTCCTCGACAATGGTTACACAAAGGAGGAAATGAAATTGACAAACGAAACGAAGAAGATCCTTGATCCAACGATTCATGTAACAGCTACTGCTGTTCGTGTTCCTGTCGTAGGTGGGCATTCGGAGGCGATCAATGTTGAATTTGAAAATGAGTTCGACCTTTCTGAAGTGAGACAGCTACTGAACGAACAGCCGGGAATTACCCTGAAAGACGATCCAACTACGTTTACCTATCCGATGCCAAAGTACGCGGAAGGAAAGGATGACGTGTTTGTCGGCAGGATCAGGCGAGATGAATCACAGCCGAAGACGTTGAACATGTGGGTTGTGGCAGATAACTTACGTAAGGGTGCTGCCACAAATGCTGTTCAGATCGGGAAATTGCTGATCGAGAAAGGATTGCTTCCGGTTTAATAATCCGGACCGATATAGCGGAGTACTCCGGGTAAGATTTTGATTTCCGGGTTTTGTAGTGTGACGATCTCTCCGTCTGCCTCGATGTCCATTTTTCCAGTTAGTAATTTTATGGAACAGTCTGTTCCTTTCAGATAGTGAAGTTCCTTGTGTTGGATGCGCAATCCTTTTTTTAGTTTGGGCAAATAGCGTATGTAATCGAAAAGTGCAACTTTACCCAGTAGCGTGATGTTGAGTTTACCATCAGTTGGTTCAGCGCCGGGATGTATATATATTCCATTACCGAAGCAACTGCCGTTGCAGAAGGCGACCATCAATGCCGGTCCGGAATATTGAAATTCGCCAATTCTTAGTTCTATCTTGGGTTTTCGGTACTTCAGGAATGTAATAAGAATTGCCAATGGGTAGGCTATTTTGCCGCTTATCAGCCCTCTTACTTGATTCAGTGTATGCACTGTCGATCCGCCGAAACCGGCATCAGCTATATTCAGAAAGTAGTGGTGGTTGTTATGTGATGTGATCATGCCTACATCAATTGGTTGGAATTTTTCAGATATGATGCTATCTAAGATGTGAGAAGCAGTGGTGAAGTGAGTGCGGGGACGCATGAAGTCATTACCAGTTCCTGCAGGGACAATGGTCATTCGTATTTGGTTGTTTCCAGACTCAATTATTCCGTTCACGACTTCATTAATAGTTCCGTCTCCTCCCGAAGCAATGATGATGTGTGTTCCGTTTTGTATGGTGCTCAATGTGAGCTGTTTTGCGTGCCCTTGGTGTTGAGTGAGATAAACTTCTGTTTTAAATTCAGGTTGGTTCTTCGTGAGCTCACAAAAACGATGAATGAGAGAATTTGGGCCATGCTTGCCGTGAACTATGATAGAAATGTTGGTCACGCTGTAAAGAAATGAAAAAAAGAAAAACGGCACACCTTCCGATGCACCGTTTCCCTTTTTACGATATGCAGTTATTCATGGCTCGCTGACACTGCAGATGCGTCAGCACCAAGAACCTCTTTAATTCTGCTTTCCAGTTCTTCCATCAGTTCAGGATTGTCCTGAATGATCTGTTTCACTGCATCACGCCCTTGACCTAGTCGGGTTTCTCCATAAGAGAACCAGGAACCGCTTTTTTTAAGGATGTTCAGATCAACGCCCAGATCAATGATCTCCCCGATCTTGGAGATACCCTCGCCGTACATGATGTCGAATTCAGCCTTTCGGAATGGTGGAGCCACTTTGTTCTTCACTACTTTCACTTTTACACGGTTTCCTAGGACGTCTTCACCTTCCTTGATCTGGCTTGCTTTCCGTATATCAATACGCACCGATGCGTAAAATTTAAGTGCATTACCTCCTGTCGTAGTTTCTGGATTACCGAACATTACACCAATCTTGTCACGCAGCTGGTTGATGAAGATGCAGCAACAGCCTGCTTTGTTAATGGAGCCCGTTAGCTTACGAAGAGCTTTAGACATCAGTCTGGCTTGTAGCCCCATTTGAGAGTCACTCATTTCTCCCTCGATCTCGGCTTTTGGTGTAAGTGCCGCTACAGAGTCGATGATGATCAGGTCGATAGCTCCCGAGCGGATCAGGTTATCGGCTATCTCAAGAGCCTGCTCACCATTGTCCGGCTGTGAGATGATGAGGTTATCGATATCTACACCCAGTTTCTGAGCATAGAACTGGTCAAAGGCGTGTTCTGCATCAATGAACGCAGCAATTCCGCCCTGCTTCTGGACTTCTGCTATAGCGTGGATCGCAAGTGTTGTTTTTCCGGATGATTCCGGACCGTAGATCTCAACTACACGTCCTTTAGGATATCCATTGACTCCGAGTGCTAGATCGAGAGAGATCGATCCAGTTGGGATAACTTCCACTTTTTCGACCGGAGAATCCCCCAGTTTCATAACAGCACCCTTGCCGTAGGTCTTGTCCAGTTTCTCCATTGTGAGCTGGAGCGCCTTCAGTTTTTCTGCATTTACTTCTTTAGCTGACATATCGTATTTGTTTTTTGTGTCGTAAAACGACGGTTAGGAATTTTGTTTGTTGTTGCAAAGTTTGGGTAGTAGAACGTAAAAAATTTACGATCTATAAAAATTATTCAAGAATTTTAAAAATTTCCTGACTATGGTTCTTAGTATCCGGCTTATCGATTATAGCCTTAATAGTCTGATCTTCCCCAATGACAAATGTTGTGCGATGGATCCCATCATAGGTTTTTCCCATGAACTTTTTAGGTCCCCACACGCCAAATGCTTCGATCACCTTTCGATCTTCATCAGCGATCAACGGAAACGGCAGACTGTATTTATCAGTGAATTTCGAATGTGACTTCACGCTGTCAGCGCTTACACCGATCACCTGGATTCCGTTGGACAGTAGATCGGAATAATTGTCCCGTAGGTTACATGCTTGTGCTGTACACCCCGGAGTATCATCCTTAGGGTAGAAATAGATAACGACTTTCTTTCCCTTGTAATCCGCCAGGGAAACGGTGTTGCTGTTCTGGTCTGTTCCTGAAAAGGCCGGAGCCTTATCGCCGATCTTAAGATGTTTCATAATGATAAGTAATTAAACAAATGAATGACGAAATATTAATCAAATATAAATCCTTTTTCTGATTATCAAAAAAATATCTCTGAAATTTGTTCGAGGAGGTGAAATAAAAAAGGCCTTCAAATGAAGACCTTTAACTACTGCTTGACGCAGAACTCCGTTATTCGGCCAGAAGCACTGCATACTTGTCTATCAGCACCTCAAATGCCTTTTTCTGTTTTCTCGCCTGATCGGCATAAGCGGCATCGTTGTTCTTCTCGTGTGCCTGGATCTCTTCTTCAAGGATCTTGATCTTCTCCTCGAATTTTTCGATCAGATAGGAGATGTTCTGCGGAAGGAACATTTTTGTGTAATAACCTCCTGAATCTCTTAAATAGCTATACAACGCGTAAGAGCGCTCTGCCGTTTCTGCATCGAGACGCGAAACAAAGAACGTAAGACTGTTCAGTACGCTCAATTGGTCAAAGCCTTGAATGACTCCACCCTTGAGGCTCTTCTCAAAGAAAGGGAAGGCTGTTTTGTCACCGAAACTACCATACAATTGGGCAATACCTGTTTGCATTTTAGAGGAACGCTCGCCCTCAAGCTCTTTAGCGAGTTGCAAAGCAACATCCGGATTGGATTTACCAAGATTGCGCAATGCAGTTGATATTACCAGGTAAGAGCGGTCGTTCTTGATGCGATCAGTGTACACTGATTCATTCTGTGCTGCATCAGCATTGTTAGACAGGAAATTAAGAGCGGCAGACCTAACCTGTGAGCTGGAATCTGAAACTGCTATTTTTTTGATCATGTCGAGTCCCTTTGCCTTGTTTTCCCCATCCAGCTTTACCGCCTTCTCGATTGCGATGAGTCGAATGTCCCAGAATTTATCCTCAAGGGCGTCCAGGATCAGCTGCTGTACCTCAGGAGTTTTCGTTTTGGTGCCCTGAAGTAAACCATCCCTGCGGGCACGGTACCGAACACCATTATAATACTGATGAATGAACTGCGCCTGTGGTTTTTCTTCTCTCACTTTGGATAGGAGCATTTGCTGATCATCAAAGATGATATTCTTCACTGTGCCACTGAATGGAAATTCAAAGCTTTGCTTCAATTGATCGAATACAATAGGGTAAGTGTGTTTACCCGCATCATCAAAAACAGCTACTACCATCGGTAATTTATAGATCGGTGAAAGTTCGAGATTTTGTCGTTGCTCGAGCATTAAGGTCACTTTGCCGTTTACGGCATCGATCTCCTGATCAACATTCAGGATCGGATGGCCTGACCCCAGAAACCACTGATCGAAAAACCAGTTCAGATCCTGTCCGGAAACTTCTTCAAAAGCCAGGCGCAACTGATGAAATTCGGCCGGCTTGAATTTGTTGGTAAGCAGATAGTTTTTGATACCCGCAAAGAATGCTTCATCTCCCAAATGGTTGCGGAGCATGTGAAGGATCCGACCACCTTTATTATAGGAGTGCCCATCAAACATCTGCTCCTTGTCGTCATAATCAAACCAGATCAGGTCATGGTAACCCGACATCTGTGAGGATTGGTAGTAACCGTCTGCTTCTGCCTCAGCTTGATAGTCAGCTTCATCAAGACCATGGCGGAATTCATCCCATAGGTACTGAGAATAATTGGCAAATGATTCGTTAAGCGGCAGGTTTGACCACGATTCACACGTCACGAGGTCACCAAACCAATGATGGAAAAGCTCATGCGCAATGGTCGACTGATCGTTTCCGTCGAGCAGTTCCCGATCATTTTTGTAGACATAATCTCCAAAGATCACCGCTCCGGTATTTTCCATCGCCCCCGATACGTAATCCCTCACAACGATCTGATGGTATTTGTCCCATGGATATTCGTACCCTAGCAGGTCAGAGAAGTAACGGATCATCTTTGGGGTTTCACCGAAAATGGCTTTTGCAGAGGATTCCCACTCCGCCTCCACATAGTAATTAACCTCCATGTTGGTTCCATCCGGTCGGATATAGCTGTCCTTCACCACTTTGAACTCACCTATTCCCATCATGAAAAGATAAGGTGCATGTGGCAGATCTTGCTTCCAGTGGTCGGTACGTGTACCATCAGGATTCTTCTTCTGAGATACGAGTTTACCATTGGATAGTGTAGCATATTTGTCGGCTACGGTAATATAGATCTCCTGAGTTGTCTTTGCATTGGGTGTATCAATGGTTGGGAACCAAACTGAACTTGCTTCCGTTTCACCCTGTGTCCAGATCTGAGGCATTACTGTTGAATCGGCACCCGTTGGATTGATAAAGTAGAGGCCCTTATCGGAAGTGATTGCTGCACTGCCGCCAACTTCACGCTCATCAGGTTTAGCCACGTATGAAATAGATACGGTGTATTGGTCCTTGCGGGTGTAGGTTTTGTCCAGTTTAATTCGCAAAACTGAACCGTCATAAGCGTAGTTCAGTTCGTTAGTACCGATCTTTACCCAGTTGATGTCCATTCCCTTTGCGTCAAGTATCAGACTGTCACTCTGATAAAAGTGCGGTTTGGCTGTGATCGTGGCCGTACCATTCATTCGTGACTTTGCCCAGTCGAAGTTCACCTCGAGCTTGGTGTGGATCAGGTCTGTCAGAACGGTTTCTGTCTCGCGGTATACCGGACGAAAGGCAGGAGTGTTCGCTTCTTCGCTAACTTCTATATCGTCTGCAGATCCTGAGATTTGTTGGGTGTCTTCCTTCTTACTGACACCACAGGATGTCAGCGCCAAAAGTGCTACAAAATAGATCAGTTTTTTCATGGTAAATCTTTACAGGTACAAAACTCAGGATTTATTTCACATCACCACCAAAAATTACAGCAGCCATGCAGTTTATGTTATTTTTGTACGAAAGACAGGATAAATGGCAAATCGAAACTGGAACTTTGATGGTAAAGAGGTCATAGGAACCGAAGGAGCTGTGGTGGAGTGGGACGATCATTCCTTCTTTAAACTAACCTATAAGGGACAGACCTTTCACGGTGAATTGCTCCACGACGGATCTGAAGACAATGAGCTTCGCATCAAGATCAACCATAGGGTTTTCCATATAAAGAAAAAGGGTGAATTGGATGAGTTGATCGCTGCACTCGGATTGGATAAGCCAAAGGTTCGAAAACTCAAAGAGCTGCAGGCTCCGATGCCGGGGAGGATCGTTCAGATTGCCGTGCAGGTTGGGCAGGAGTTGCATCCCGGAGATGAGATCCTGTCTCTGGAGGCCATGAAGATGGAAAATGTACTCAAAGCTGAAGGAACCGGAAAAGTTAAGGCGATCCTTGTCGCAGGAGAACAGGTAGTTGACAAAGGAACCGTGCTCATTGAATTCGAATAAGATGGAAATGCTGATCACAACAAGCACGAACCTTGAGGGATACAAGGTGACGGAACAACTGGGCGTAGTGCGGGGAATTACAGTACGATCCAGAGGGCTAGGCGGAAACATCGCCGGTGGATTCATGGCACTGTTTGGTGGTAAGAGCACGATTTATACCGATCTGTGTGAAAACTCCCGTCAGGAAGCATTCAAACTGATGTCTGATCATGCGCGACACTTAGGAGCCAATGCGATCCTTTGTATGCGCTATGAATCCAATGAGGTAATGCAGGGAATGACAGAAGTGTTGGCCTATGGTACCGCTGTTAAGGTAGAACGGATCTGACCCAACATGATACAAAAAACAAAAGGGAGCGTTAAGCTTCCTTTCTCATTTGTTTAGTTCAGGTTTGCTCCTGCAAACGCTGTTTTGATAATTTTCGGATACCTTGCTCCGAACTCAATAATACACCATTCCTGAAAAATCCTTAATTCCTCCGAGTCTGTTATCCATTTCAACGCTTTGTACAACTCTTTTTGGAAAAGCTGTGCGTCAAAACTGACAACAGTGAGGATCTTCTTGGCCATTTCCAGCATAGCAAAAGTGTTTGGAACAACAAGATAACGAAATAAACTTTTGCTTGTTGTTTGCGAAAATGTTAAAAAACGAAAAAGCCCGGGCCATCAGCTACTGACACCGGGCTTCTTATCTATTTATGGGTCTACCCTATGATCTTTTGTTTGATCACCTGATAGATCTCCAGAGTTGTTTTATCGTACACATAGATGAGTACATGCATGTTCTCCGGATTATGTGTGCCATCTAACTGGTCAGGAACTACAAAGCTGTAGTTCACGTAATATTTACCATTTACCATTAGATCATCAGTAAGTGTTCGTCCCCAGGTTAACTCATCGACACAGCCTCTCAAAATATCTCTGTGGATGTAAGAACTATTATGTGAATTGTCGCTCATTTTCTGATCACCAACCAGAGAGTCTTCGATCATATAAACCACGATGCCCAAATCTCCAAGCGCATTATCCAGCTTCTCAACCTCTGTATGGAGGAACGCGCCCTTAGTGGCATCGTAATAGTTCAACTTACTCTGAATATTCACTTTAAGGCTGTTCTCAGAAAGCACGGCATTGGTCAAGCTGGTCCAGCTCGCAGGTGACTGAAAAATAACACCTCCGGAATTGATCCTGTTGATCGGTCCTCTTGGGTTACCCGGGAATCCGGGATCGTTCAGCCCAAAATAGACACCTATTTCTACCCCTTGTGGATTAGTGAAATCAGTTGGATAGTCAGGTGGACTTACACTTTGGAAATCTCCGATCCCATCCGGGCCCGCATGGATCGATGCCGTATAAACCCTTGTGGGATTAGCCTCGTGAAGTGCATGCGCCAGATCAGCTGCTGCAGGACAGAACACGCATTTGTGTCCCGTAAAATCTTCGATGAGGACATTTCGGTTGGTGTTCGTGTTAGGTGTGAACACAGGCCACTCGTTGGCAACATAGTCTGACCAGTTACCCGGATAGAGTGTTGTATCAAGTTCCAGGCTTGGTTGATAAGGATATGGATTCTCGATCTTATCCGTACAGGAATTCAACCCAATTGCTAGGGCAAGAGATCCGAAGAAGAGGAATCTTTTCATCTTGCTGAATTTTTAGAAGCTGTGAGTAAAACTTAACGTCAGACCATTATTGGCCGGTACAAATCGACAGACACCACCAACACAGAACAAACCTGCCCGCTGACGTCCGTAAGACACCATGAATCGGGTTGATTCGCGGATATACCCGCATGTAACGATCGGATAGGAAATTGCCTTAAACCTTTCTGAACTACTGGCATATTCTATCGGATTTCCATGATTGTACTGCATCATGAAGGAGAAGAACCAGCTGGGCGAAATGTTGTATTCCAATAACAATGTGCTCCAATCACCTTTATCGTTTACCGATCCGTCATCTTTCTTTTCAAGGAACAATCCCTGCAACTCAGCCCGTAAAGAATGCTTGGAATTGAATTTATATCCTGCCTCGAGTACAACAATATGTGATTTAATGATCCCTTCTGCATCGTTTGAGATCTTAGCGATATCATTGTTAAGATGAATATTGAAATAACTGACAATAAACGAGAACTGTTTGTTGATCTTCTTGTTCACGTTGAAATTAATGTCTCGCCAGTATTCCGTTCCTCCCCATTCGAAAGGAGTATTGCTGTAAAACACGCGTGATGAATCCAATGGATCAAATCCGGCGGTATGACGGATAGGATTACGCGTGATAGAAGCATTGAAATTAAGCGCTGTACCGTACTTCCCGCCCAAAACAGATCCCTTAGGGATCGTGTAAAGGACCTCAGTTTGGTAGGCCACTTCACCCATTGGCTGGGTAGCATATGGATAAAGTGTCGCAACGAGGTTGTAGGTATGGGTCTTGTTGAGAGCAGGCAGGTAATTAACGAAAACATCCTGAAGATCCTTGGTGCGGTCAGAACGGAAACTCATATTGTCGCAGGACTTTCCTGAGAAAAGAATTCCCAGGCCTTTTTGAGAATAACCCAGATTGAATACAGCTGCGTGACCATAATTGTATATGTAGCTGTTGTCGTTGGATGGATCCTGTTCCTTTATTACATACTCACCATCGAGCGTGAATTTACCGTAACGCAGTTTGAAGCGGCCACCATAAGAACCTACATTTTCAGGAAGGATAAACTCTTCGTTGTTGTCCACCTGATACTTGCTCACAAAAGATCCTCCGATCGTTGCGTCAAGCTTGCTTTCTGCCATGCCCGGAATGAGTTCGTTCAGGTGAAGTTCACCATCAAAACCACGAACTATACCCTCTCCATGAACGATCTGCCCCTGTTCAAAGGACAGACGCTGATAGCCATATACACCTTTCAGTGCCACACCTTTGTATGGGCGAACGATGAGTCGAACGCCATCCATCATATTATCATAACCCAGGGCACGATCCTCATACGCACGAAAAGAAAGTCCGGTACCGAACTGTTCATAGAATGATCCGAGTGTCACGTCTATAAAATCGTTGGCATACCCTACATAGCGCATACCAATTCCGGTGCCATCGAAACGGTTCGGGTATCCCTGAATACGGGGAAGATAGGATTCTACTCGGAGTCCAGCCTTAAAATTACCATAGGTGTAGAACACATTCATGTACGTGTTCAGCAAACCCTTGGATGGTGGTTGATTGGCACCAATGAGTGTGTCTTCACGAAGATACTGGAAGATGCTTTCCACATTTCCGGTGATGTTTCCCGTGTTACCTTGTCCGAATCCTGCCAGGGAAAGAGACACACACAGGGAAACCAAAGTTAGTTTCCGCATGTAAATTCAGGTTTTATTCTTTGCCCGTAAGCTGGAGGATCTCCTTATAAAGCTTATCCTCATCTCCGGGTGCATAATTGTTATGTGTATAAACGATGTTTCCGTCCTTGTCGATAAGGAAGGTGTGAGGTACATTGTTCACGCCCATTGCGCGTTTAAAATCGCCGTTTGGATCAAGAAGAACAAGGTATTCCCACCCTCTTCCGTTTACATAAACAGGAACAGAGTTCTTCGTCTTTTCGTCATCAATAGAAACAGCTACGAGATTTACACCCGTCTCCTCCTGCCAGTCTGTGTACAGATCATGGATGGTATTTAGTTCTTTCTTACACGGAGCACACCAGGTTGCCCAAAAACTGATCACGACAGGGCCTTCAAAACTCAGTTCGGCAGTGTTGTAAACCTTCCCGTTCAAGTCTTTCAGTTGAACAGAAGGAACTGTTTTCACATCAAGTGCATGCTCGTCCTGAGCAAAATAAGAGGTTGCCGTTAATAGAGCAGAAAAGAGTAAAGCAAACTTTTTCATGTTGTTTTCAATTTTGAGACGGCGGGTAATTTCAAAAACCTTGCCGAAGTCAAATGTAGTTGAATTACCAACAAGTAAGGAGCGGACTTTGTGTTTTATTCTTGAATTCCTAAATCAGTGCATTGATCCTTGTGCTACAAAAATCGAAGTGGTATGATTTCTGATTACCATCAGTATTCGTTTCAATGTCTTTATCTAGCATTCCAAGGAAGGTGCTGAAAAAGTTAACGGGCGAATTGTAAATTACTGTATATTTGTTTTTACGCATATCCTAAATGAGAGACCATGAAAAAACTATTATTCTCTTTTTCAGCCGTAATGACGATGTTCTTCGTGAATGCGCAGGATGGGATCGTAATCTATCAGGACGGCACGACAACTGATGTTTCTTCAGGCAACGGGGTGATCAACATGGTTGCACCATCGTATTCGCAGTTTGATGTGTTGATCGATGTGGAAAATAACACAGGCTCTACCCAGACATGGCGTATTGCCAGAAAGAGATTGGATGTTCCCACTGGATGGACAGATGGTTTGTGTTGGGGACATTGCACCGATCCTTTCGGTGGTACATGCTACTCGTCTACTCAAATGTCGAATAACTATTGGGTTTCCCCGGGGACACAGACTGTTCTTTTTGACATTTTGGATGGCGAATGTGGTAAACTGAAGCCTCAGATCAATCCTGAAAACGAGGTGAGCGGAACAGCTCACTACCGTTACTATCTTACTACGAATGGTTCCGTTTATGGCGATTCGGTTGATGTAGTTGTCGATTGGACTGCCGCGATCAAGCAGATCGAAGCGGCAACGATCAGTATTCAGCCGAATCCGGCTTCTGACTATGTGAATGTAACGCTGAACAATACCGAACAGGCATCTATGAAGATCGTAGATGTGTTAGGTAATGTGGTAATGAAAGAAACGATTTCCGGCACTCGCAAGATCGATGTGGCTGATTTTAAGAATGGTGTTTACTTCATTATGATCGAGACTACCAGTGGTAAGTCGATCAGTCGAAAACTGATTGTAAGGCACTAAGAAAATATTTACAAGTGAAAGGGTCGCTCAAAGCGGCCCTTTTTTGTTTCCATCGATCCGGGTTCGTATATTTGACCAAAATCAGATCGTGATCCACTTACCTGAAAGATATATCATCGCATTGAATGCTGCAAGGGATGCCTCTGAGGCAATCATGCAGGTGTATTCGGGGGAGTTCGATCCGTATTTTAAAAATGACGGCTCCCCGGTGACGACTGCCGATCTGATGTCCTCTGAGATCATTCTGAACCAACTGTTGCAAACGGGAATACCTGTCACCAGTGAAGAGACGGATCATGAAGATTATTCCGTGCGATGTCAATGGTTGGAATCATGGTGTGTGGATCCGCTTGACGGGACAAAGGAATTCGTGAAACGGAACGGTGAGTTCACGATCAATATCGCGTATGTCCTTGGAAATAGTCCTGTCTTTGGACTGATCGCCTCCCCGGTTAATGATGAGGTCCTGTTTGGTGGGCAAGAGACAGGGGTGTATGTGACCAACCTTTCTACATGGACCGAACAGGAGAACTGGATCAAACTCGCCGAACCAACAAAGATCAATAAACCCCTTGTGGTTGCTTCTTCGCGAAGTCATCATTCCGGACCGGTTCTTCAGTATATCAACGACCTCAAGCAGCGCAGTGCAGAGATCGAATACCATAAAATGGGGTCAGCACTCAAGTTCTTTGCACTGGCTTCCGGTGATGCGGATACATATCCACGTTACGCACCAACCATGGAATGGGACATTGCCGCCGGACAAGCCATTCTTGAAGCTTTAGGCGGAAGAGTGATACACGCTGAAACAGGTGAACCGCTGACCTACAATAAGGAAAACCTCAAGAATCCTTATTTCATAGCATCAACAAAAGCCTTTACCGAATGGATCGAAGGCTGATCTGGATGGTGCTTCTGACAGGATTCCTGTCTTTCAATGTGTCCTCACAACAAAACCTTTCCCTGCTCAATCTATTCTTTCAGGACAGGTATTTCATCCATTCAAGTTCAATGGGCGTTGGGAATAGTGTGTTTCCCTATTCAGAATCTACGTTCGATCCAAACAGGGCAGTAGCAGATTCGTCACGGCAGTATTATGAGATCACGGAGATCCTTTTTAAAAAACACCTCTTCGAGGTTAAGGGTGAGAACTATTACCTGACCATTTCTCCTGTGGCAGATCTGTCTATGGGAAAAGATCTGAGTGACACCAATGACCGACGTTTGTTCCAGAATACCAGGGGATTCTTCATTGAAGGTGATCTCATGAAGAATTTTTCTTTTTCAACGGCATTTTATGAGAATCAGGGAAGGTATACTTCATACGAAACAGATTATTATCGTTCCATAGGTGAACTTTACCCCAATGCATCTTCAGGGTACAATACGCAAAATGCCATGATCCCCGGATATGCAAGAACAAAGCCCTTTAATGTGGATGGATTTGATTATGCCTTTGCCACCGGGAATATTGTTTATCGTCCGATCCGTCAGTTGACACTTATTGCGGGAAATACACCGCATTTCATTGGTGACGGGTATCGTTCCCTGCTCCTTTCCGACAACGGTGTAGCTGCCCCCTTTTACAGGATCGATTACAGGATGAACGATAAGTTCGAACTTGTCTATATCCGGGAGAAGTTGCAGAACCTTATGCGAAAACCGGCAAGTTCATCTGCAGAAGCTTATTATGAGCCGAAGGCTTACTCCGTCAATTACCTTACCTGGAAACCAACGGGTAAATTAGCCTTCAGTCTCTTTGAAGGAACTATTTGGTCTAAAGGAGACTCGATCCAGACTTACCGAGCACATCCTTTGTTCTACAGCCCGGTTCCGGTTGTCAATGCATTGATCCTGCATGATTCCCTTCAGAATCAGGTCACCGGGTTAAATATCTCTTTTGTGGCTTCAGTAAATCACCGGTTTTACGGTCAGTTCGCCATGACAGACCTTGATGGAGAAAAGATAGCCTTTCAGGTCGGATATCGCGGAATGAACTTCTTCGGCTTAAAAGACCTGATGCTTCAACTGGAATACAATCATGCGTCGAAAGGCATGTACATATCAGATTACCGTCGTCTCAATCAGGTCAATTCCAATTTACCCATGGCCCATCCCAAGGGGAATGGATTTCAGGAATTGGTGTTCCGTTTCAATTACGAATATCGAAGGATATTTGCCGATGTGAAGACGGTGTATTACCTCCTGAAGGACTATGATGCCTTGAGCCTGCTCCCGGTAGTAAAGCCAATTTCGTTCGTTTTAAATAGTATTTTGCATCAAAGTGTGGAGTTTGGATACCGTTTCAATAGAAAAATGAATCTTTCTGTTTTCGCGGGATATGTGTTCAGGTCTCCAACTTCAGAGACAGATCGAACGACAAGCATGGTACAATTTGGTATGCGCACTGCGATCTTAAACCGATATACCGATTTCTGATGAGGTGCTTGATCATCATAGCGTATATACTTCCTTTTCTGACCCTGGGTCAGGGCGGGATCGGCTACCTGTATGAAACAACGCCGGAGTTATTGTTCGATTGTGGAACAGGTAATCAGAGAACCATTAAAACGCATAACGGAGTACTGCCCCTCATCCGTCAATCGACGATGGGCGAAAAAGTGCTTTCGCGTGATTCTTCCTTTGTCTCGGTGACAGGGATCGGTGAGGCAGGATTCCGGTATTTGAACACATCGCAATACCGTGCCGGAGGGGGACTTCTTTTAGAAAGCGCCATCAAGGATAAATGGGCTTTTCGTGTAGGGGTTTTGTCGGGATATTCGCTGTCTGATTCTGTGTGGTTTCCAAGGGCCTATTTCACGAAAAGTTCCGGTGACGGGCAGGTCTACGCAGATGTACGGGCAAGGGCATCCTTTACACCAAATGATATTTTCAACTTTCAGCTTGGAATGGATCATAACTTTATCGGAGAAGGATGTCGTTCACTGTTTCTCAGCGATTATGGCAAGGCCTATCCTTTCGGGCAGATCAGGGCGCGTTTCTGGCGAGTAGAATATACGGTTCTGTATCAGTTCTTCCGGGAAATGAGGAATGAGAACTGGTTCCTGAAAAACGGAGCAACACATCACATCAGTTTCAATGCTGCCAAGTGGCTTAACATAGGAATTTTTGAAACGGTCGTTTTCCAACCCAAGGATACACTCCTTAATAGAGGTTTTGAACCGGAGTATTTAAATCCGGTGATCTTTTACCGTCCACAGGAATATGCACTGGGTTCTGCGGACAATGTTCTTCTTGGTGCAAGTTTCAGCGCCCATTACAAGGCGCATACTCTCTATGGTCAGTTGATCCTGGATGAGTTCAGTTTAACGGAGATCAAGGCGAAGAGTGGATGGTGGGCTAACAAATATGGCATGCAACTCGGTGTGAAAGGTTTTACCCGGATTCGAAAGGACAAGGCGTTTTACCGAATAGAATATAATTCGGTCAGGCCATACACGTACGCGCATCTTAGTCCCGGTCAGAACTATGGAAATATGGGAATGACACTGGCGCATCCTTACGGAGCAAATTTCATGGAATTACTGGGTGAGTTCAAGATCAACCGCGGAAGATGGAACGCAAAACTCTTTGTGAGCTATTTCCTTAGAGGGTACGACAAGGATGGTTATAGTTATGGAATGAATGTATATCAGCCCTACATCTTCAGGCCTTATGAATACGGGCACTTCACCGGTCAGGGAAGGGGCAACAATGGCTTCAGAACTATTCTTACCGTTTCATATAAACTGTTGAAGCAAGGAAACCTTACGGCCTTTATCGAACAACAGTATCGCTATGACAGCGCATTTGGTACCTCCGGCTATGTTCCAATGATCGGTATTCGCAGTGAGCTCTGGAACGATTACCGAAACTATTAATGAAAAAAGCCGGTACATGACCGGCTTCTTCCTGCTGCATATCGCATTATTTGGTTGAGGTAGGTTACAAACCAATGATGTGACGTACTTCTACTTCTGTCACGTTTCGCTTTTTCCCTTCTTTGTTGAGGTAGGTGCGATTCACCAGCCTTCCGTGGATAGCGACCTTCTTTCCTTTTTCCCCATAGTTCTCAATGAACTGAGCCATGTTACCCCATGCAAATACACGATGCCATTCAGTCGAGGTTTTGATCTTACCGTTATTGGCCCGGTATGTTTTATCAGTTGCCAGGTTGAAGCGCGCCACTTTTGCGCCGTTGTCAAATTGTGTGATCTCAGTGTTGGTGCCGATATTACCAATGAGTGTGATGTGATTTCTGAGCGTATTCATGTGTATTTTCTTTAAAAGGTGTTGTATTACTGCAGTTGCTTTTGTTCAGATTGTTTGCGGATATATTTGATCAGTCCTGAGATGATCTTGTACACCTCCATAGACTGTGCATAGAGCATTTCAGATCGTTCTTTGGTAATGTAGTTCAGTTCTCCGGAAAGGATGATCTGTGTGGAAAGTCGGGCGGATGCTCCTTTTGCATTTTCAAGATGCGAGATGCGGTCTTCAATGCTGAACTTGTTGATCCCTTCAGCGATCTGTGAAACGATCCGCAGCGCTGATTCCTTCATGAATTCAAAGAGTACAGGATCTACCGTATTGACTGTTCGGAATACATCCAGTGTAAGTTGATGACCTTTCTGCCAAGCGACAAGATCTTCGTGAGCATTATTCTTTTTCATTTTTTCGTGTTAAGCACTGAAAGGCACAGACCGGCCGCTTCAAACCAAACCAACTAACTTGCCGGCCTGCCCTTCAGTATGTGTTTATAGGATGATCAGATCGTTGATCTCAACTTCTGATATGAATTTGCGTGTGGCTCCGTTATGGTAGAAGCGGGTGACCAGTTTTCCCTCGACGGCGAGGTCCATACCCTCTTTACCTAGTTCTTCGAGTACCTTTACCCACTTGCCCCAGGCGGTAAGGCGGTGCCAGTTGCTCCGGGTTTTTGTGTTGCCCTGTTCGTCGAGGTACATTTCCTTTGTCGACATGGTGAACTGAGCGATCTTTCTTCCGTTTGGCAGCTCTACGATCTTTGGTGATGAGCATACCTTTCCAATGAGATTTACGTGATTCATGATTTGTTGATAAAAAGGGGCCGGACGTGTTAAGCGTTGAAACCGGCCCCGTGGTTGTAGGTTAGGTTTACTTGTTATTCTCTTCCTTCTTTGGTGAAAGCAACAGGAACTCGCTGGCTTCGATGATCGTACCATATCGCTTTTCGCCTGTTTTTGTCTCGTAGGCCTGATGAACCAGTTTACCTTCGATGATCACTTCCTGTCCTTTGCTGAGGCTTTTTTCGGCACGTTCGGCGATCCTGCCCCAGGCATTTACCGTATGCCATTGAGTGTTCTCGTGCCACTGCCCGTTCTTGTCCTTGAAATTTTCATTGGTTGCGAGGGTGAATCGTGCCAGCTTTCGTCCGGAGTCGAATGTGGTTACTTCTGGTTGTGCACCCAGTCTTCCGATCAAACTTACTTTGTTGCGTAATGTGTTCATGTTTGTAAGAATTAAAAAGTTTGAATTATGTGAACTGTGTCTTCATCAGGACCGTTGTCTGAATTCGACGATGCAAAGTTGAGGGGGTACAAAAAAGAGATTCGGTTATAAACCAATTACTGTCGAATAATAGTCGTATGTAAACGGTAAATACCGATTAAAACCCCCAGAAATAGTGGATTACACTGTTTTAAAGGTAAGGAAGAAATTATTTCAGGATGAAAGAATATCCTATAAGGAGAGAGCCGTACGAGCTGTTATTGTAGTAGTTCGTAATGTACGAAAGGTCAATTTGTGTGTTGGAAGTCGGGTTGAAAACGCAACCAAAATCAAATCCGATCTCTTCCTGGCTGGAATCGAGGGGAGAGTAACCGAAGATCTCCGTAAAAAAGCCCAGATTATCGGTTGCTGTTATGTTTAAACATAACGAATAAGAAAGAATTCCTTTTTGATGGTGATCCGTAATGATCCCACCAAAATTGTAATTCAGCGCAAAGATCTCGTTCAGGTTATTTTGAAACTGGAAACCCAGTTCAGCATTGTATGTGCCTGTTTTACCTAATGCGGAAATCTCCTGCATAGGATAATACGTATTTACAAGTAATGAAGCTTCGGGAATAAATCCGGACTCACGGAGAATTTTCCTTTTGATACCTATAGCAATCGGATCTTGATCAAGTGAGATGTGCCGGTTGATCAGCGCCATCATCTGAGGTTCGTAATTGAAAGCGATCCGTAGCTCATTGGCGCCTAAAAAAGATTTTCTTAGCATCGCTGACGGGAGTATGGCCTCAGACAAGCCTCCGTTTTCTGAATAGGCAAGCCCGGTTTCGAACTGCCAGTTTTCGCTGTCCGTGATGTAAGGGCTGTCTGCAACACCCGGACGGTCAAAAACAGTCAGTGTGTCCTGAGCGTGGATCACACTGACTGTAAGAAAAAGAACGATGTGAATGAGATCCTTCATTAAAAAAGGAAGGACAGATCTATGCCAAAGAGGGCATTTTGACCACCTTTAGTGCCCGTAGTTGGATCGGTGTATAAGTATTTGGATCCCATCTCACCATAAAGGTTCAGTCGAAACAAACATCCTAAACCTACTTCATAGTCAAGTCCTAATCCGGCCCTTAAAGGAATGTCCATTTTTTCATAGCGTTCTGTAATGTCTGTCCATTCATGGAAACCATCGTCAACACTCCTCCAGATGCGGTGTGCTCGCTGAATGAAGCTGAAATTGGCCCCCAGCATCAAGGAAATGCGAGCTGAACGAAAGACATCCTTTGGTGTTCGAAGTACTAATTGAACAGGGAAATCCCAGGTTTGGGTTCTGTATCTCAAACGTCCTGTGGAGTCCTCATTTCCGATGCCCCAGGTATCATCAAGATCAGGGGTGAAAACACCCATTCCACGACCTTGTGTACCCGCGCCGACCGAGATACCGACAGAAGGAATAATGTAATATTCAGCTCGTAATCCAATACCAAGACTTGGTTTGTAGAAAGCTGAATCATCCTGAAGGTCGCGATAGGAAGACCATGAATTATTCACGGCTATTCCTGCAACGAATTTTCTGTCAAAAAACCGCGTGGTATTGTTGACCTTAGGGGGTGCCTCGAACTGTCCAAAACTTTGGAAAGCGAGAAGCAAGAAAAGTAATGTTAAGGATTTCATTTAGAAAGCGATTTCTTTACCCACTGCGAAGTGGATCTGGTTAATACTCTGATAGTAACTTGAAGTGGCATCAATGAGGTTCATCTGATAATCGATATAGGCTCGCTGATGGTCAATATATTCGATCAATGAGATATTGCGTTTGTCAAAATTGATCCGGGCATTAGTGGACAAGTCTTCCATCTGTTTCAACATCTCCTCAGTGAATTTCTCATAGATCGCCTTTGTGTTCTTGTGCTGCAGATACGTGGCGACAATCTGGTTCTCGATCTCTTTTTCGGCATATTGCATCTGATACTTACTTTGCTCGATCCCTACTTTGGCAGCTTGAATATTACCCTGATTCCTGTCGAACAGTGGTAAGTTCATTTCGAATACCATTCCGTGGTACGGACGGACGTGGTTAGACCCCTGATCGAAAGGCTGGTAACCCAGGTTGATTGCAGGATAAGACTCTTTTTTAGCGCCTTTATAGACCAGTTGGCTCAGATCGATATTCTTCTGCGCGATCAGGAAATCCGGTCTGTTAGCGAATGCAGAGTCCACCATAGCCTGAATATTCATGTTATCGTTGATCGAGTAGTTGATCCTCTTTGTGTTTATTGATGCACCAGGATCAAGATTCAGTAATGTTTTCAATTGTGCTTCCACTTCAAAGATCTCGCGACGTATCTCATTCAGATATGTCTGGAGGGACAAGTGTTCCGTCTGAAGGCGGAGCAGATCACTTTCCGAGGTTACTCCCAGGTTCAGTTTGATCGTACTCAGCTCAATAACGTCATCGAACTGTGCGAGCACCACCTGATATATACGTTCCTTTTCCCTGAGAGCATTGAGAGAGTAGTACTGGTTACTGAATTCGGCAATCATTCCCCGTACAACATCAGCAAATGCAAGTTCCGCTATCTCCTTACCAAGGTTGGCCTGTCTGATGGCATTAACCCTTTTTCCTGAGTACGTGAAGGCATATTCCAGCTGGATCAGTTTCTGATTGCGGAAGGCAAAGTACTTGTTCATTGCGACGTTATACATTTCAGCATTCCAAACAAAAAGTGGATTGTTCCAAAGCTTGGCCTGTTCTATCTGAGCTTCAGCGATCTCAATGTTGTAATACTCAGCTAGAAGCTGAAGGTTTTCTTTAAGAAGGCGGTCTTTACCCTCAGCATAACTCAGGGTAACACTTGTTGTACTTCCATCCTGTGCTTTGATGTTTCCTCCGAGCAAGAACAGGAAGTACAAAACCGTTATATAAGGCAGTGCTTTCATGTTAATTTTCATTTAAAGGTTCAATTTGATTGACTCTTCCCCTGGGATCGTGCATCTGACGCTTGTATTTCCTCAGATTTGCCCAATAATAAATGTTAGGGAAGACTAAAAGTGTAAGGATCGTCGCTGTTATTAATCCACCTATGATCACAATGGCAAGAGGTTTTTGACTTTCCGAACCAATGCCGGTAGACATCGCGGCAGGTAACAGACCGATCGCTGCCATAAGTGCCGTCATAACGACAGGACGGATCCTACTCTTAACGCCTTCAATAATGGCTTCATGCAGCGGCATCTTGTCCTTTCGGTTGTTGTTGAATACACTGATCAGGATCACTCCGTTCTGAACGCAGATACCAAATAGGGCAATAAATCCTACACCGGCCGAGATCCCGAAGTTCATTCCGGTAACGTGTAAGGCAAGAATACCACCAATGAGTGCAAAAGGAACGTTCAAAAGTACCAGACCAGCATCCTTTGCATTTCCGAAAAGGATAAATAAAAGAATGAAAATAGCCAGTATCGAAATCGGGACAACCTGAGAAAGTGTTCCTGATGCCCTCACCTGATTTTCAAACTCTCCGGTCCATACAATGGAATAGTCTCGGGGCAGTTTAATGTTCTTTTCGACATTCTTCTGTGCCTCTGCTATGGTGCTTCCTAAATCTCTTTCCCGGACAGAGAATTTAACACCAATGAATCGTTTATTATTGTCACGATAGACAAAAGCCGGACCTGTGATCCGTTCGATCTTGGCAAATTCGCCGAGCGGGATCATCGAGCCATTGAATGTAGGGACCATTAGTTTCAGGATCTCCTTTTCGTTATTCCTGTATTCTTTCGGAAACCTCAATCGAATATCAAATCGTGATTCTCCCTCGAATTTTTCAGTGATTGTCTTTCCTCCGACCGCCATCTCAATGATGTTCTGAGCGTCCTTGACAGCAACACCGTAAACGGCCATTTTCTGATTATCCAATTGGATCTGGATCTCAGGCTGTCCCACATTACGAAGGATGCCGGCATCTTTTACTCCATTGACTGGTTTAATATTAGACAGTACAAGGTTTGATAAACTATCTAGCGTTTTAAGGTCAGGACCAAAGATCTTAACGGCATTGTTGGCATTCATTCCGGCAACGGCCTCTGCAACGTTATCGATAATAGGCTGAGAGTAGTTGAAGTTGATGCCCGGATATTTCTTCATCTTTTTGTCCATCTCCCCGATCAGCTCATCTACTGAGAGTCCTCTGACCCATTCTTCTTTGGGTTTGAGGTTGACCTGCATCTGAACGTAATAGAAACCGCTCGGATCTGTTCCGTCGTTTGATCGTCCTGTTTGAGAAAGGACACCGTTCACTTCTGGGAAGGAATTCAATTCTTTCCTGAGGGTGTGGACCATTTTGGTAGACTCATCCAGTGACATGGACATAGGCATTTTAGCCTCTACCCAAAGCGCTCCTTCGTTCAGGGTGGGAAGAAACTCCGTACCCATCCAACGGGTTGAGAATAAGGTAAGTCCGAGGATTCCAAGCGAGAGCAGGAAGGTGAATCTTCTCCTTCGGAACGACCATTCTACACCTTTTCCGAATACATTATTAAAGAAATTGACGAATACATTGTGCTTTTCACGTACATTCTTCTTTAACAAAATGGCTGACAATACCGGAACGAGGGTCAGGGTAAAGATGAGGGCCCCAAGCAATGCAAATCCCAATGTGTAGGCAAGAGGGGAGAACATCTTACCCTCTACTTTCTGGAATGCGAAGATCGGGATGAGAGCCGTTATGATGATCAGTTTGGAGAAGAAAACCGCCTTCCCCATTTCAATACCCGTCTTCTTGATCAAACCAAGTTTGGAGATCCGGTTGAATCGCTCCATTCCAACCTTTTTGGCATGATGATCCAGAACAACAAAAATTCCTTCGACCATTACAACTGCACCGTCGATAATGATCCCGAAGTCAACTGCTCCAAGCGACAAAAGGTTGGCACTCATTCCTTTCAGATAGAGAAGGAAAAAGGCAAAAAGCAAGGCAAGAGGGATGATGATCGATACAATGACCGTGGTTCTCCAGTCGGCCATGAACAGGAATACGATAACCGTTACGAAGATGATCCCCTCAATGAGGTTCTTGGAAACAGTCTTTGTACAATAGGCCATTAGATTATCCCGATCATAGAAGGTCTCCATCTTCACATCGGAAGGAAGGACGTTTTCATTCAGTTCGGTGATCTTTTCTTTTACCCGTGCAAGGACCTGACTCGGATTTTCGCCTTTTCGCATGACGATGATCCCTTCAACGACGTCGTCATTTTCATCAAGTCCAACCTGGCCAACCCGCTGTGAACCTGTAATTTCAACTTTCGCACAATGCTTTACGAGCAGAGGAATACCGTTAAAGTTCTTGACGAGGATATTTTCGATGTCTTCAACGGATTTTATCAGTCCCAGACTTCGCACAACAAAGGCTTGTTCGTTTTCGACTACAACATCCCCACCAACGTTGAGATTACTTTTTTCGACCGCATCAAATACATCCTGAGAGGTAATGCCGTATTTGACAAGAAGAGTAGGATCCGGCTGGATCTCGTAGATCTTCTCCTGTCCTCCGAATGCCACAACATCAGCCACCCCCGGTACCGCTCTGAGCTGTCTGTCAATGGTCCAGTTCTGAATGGTAAGAAGGTCGGTTGACGATCTGTTCTCTCCTTTGAGTACATAACGGAAGATCTCTCCTGTCGGGCCGTAAGGTGGTTGTACGACGGGCTCAACACCATCGGGAAGTTTGACCATTCGGAGTTGGTTGTTGACCTGTTGCCGCGCAAAGAAATCTTCCACGTCGTCTTCGAAGATCACTTTGATGATCGAAAGACCAAACATGGTGATCGAGCGGACATTTGTTTTGCGTTGCACGGAATTCATGGCAACCTCAATAGGAATGGAGACAAATCGTTCCACTTCCTCAGCACTTCTCCCTTTCCAGTTGGTAACAATAATGATCTGCGTATTGGTCACATCAGGGAATGCTTCTACAGGCGTTTTGGTAAAGCTGTAGACCCCTGCAAGTGTGAGCAGAGCCACCATGAAAAAGGTGAAAAACCGGTTCTTCAATGAAAAACCGATGATATTCTTGATTAACTTATTCATCGATAAGAGTTTAAGGGTGAATGATTACTCGGAACTTACGATTCCAGAAAATCTGCTTCATGAACGTACATCAGTCGTTCAGTGCGTCATAGATGTAAAGCTGATTTTTTGTGATCACCTTTTCTCCCTTTTTCAAACCGGATGAGATATACGCCAGATCGTCCGTTTCTCTGTAGACTTCTACTTCACGGGTTTCGATCTCCGCGTTGCTTTTGTACACCAGAATGAAATACTTGCTCTTGTCAAAGATCAGTGCATCCTTGTCAACAGCCAGCATACTGCCTTGCTCGGAATAGCTGATCAGACCAACACAGTTCATTTCCGGTTTGAACAGAAACTTTGGGTTCTTTATGCGAACTCTCGCCTGAATGGTTCTGGTAAGCGGGTCAATCATGTTCTCTATACGATCAATCGTACCATAGACCAATGAGTCTGGGTAACTGAACGATTTGATCTTAACACGCTGTCCTAGTTTCACTTTAGCGATATCGTTTTCGTATACATTTAGCGCCACATACACCTCTTCCAGCCTGGCAACCGATAGTATGTAATCATTCATATCCGGACGGATCTGCATATTCGGACCGATCTTTTTCTCGATCACGAAACCGGCTACAGGAGATTTAACAACGTAGTTACCCCCATTCGTGAGGGAATAAACGTCATAAACTTGCTCCATGCGATCCAACTCAGCCTTGGCCAACTGGTAATCCTTCTTGGCATAAGCCAGTTCACGCTCTGAACTGAACTTGGTTTTATACAGATCAAGCTGGATCTCATAATTCTTCTTAGCCAGTTCGTACTCGTCCTTCGCAACGATATACTCCTTTTCAAATTCCCTGGCTTCGCCTGAATTGATAATTACCAGCGGTTTTTTTGTGTCAACAAGGTCTCCGATCTCCACATCAACCATTGTTACTTTACCACCCACCATTGGATAGATGTTCACCAGATTGTTCTCGTCAGGTATGACTTTACCGGTTAGCTTGAGCTCGCCTGTAAGTGGTTGCATTTCTACACTTTGAATGGCAGCACTCGATTTTAGTTCATCTGTTAAAATGAATTTGTTCACGGCATTCTGGTCGCCGTTTTCCTTGTTGCAGGCCAATACAATGACTGACAATACAGCAAGGGACATGATTTTTTTCATGATATTACTGATTACTGATTGTTAAGAATAGAGGACCGAAGAATGATTCGGTCTGTCAGGGGGTAATCAGTAATTTCTAGATCCTGAATATGTTCAGGCGGATATAGAGTTTTTCAGTAAAGCGTAGTCCTTCTGTACTTAGAGGAACAGATGTAATGTAAAACGGGGAAAAGAACAGGGAAGCACCTTCGAAGTATTCGAATAAAACATCTCCTCCGGTCGTTGGGCGTTCATAGCGTGAAACCTGACGAGGATAATAGACCCGAGGGTCAACCTTTGAATTTGGAGCGTTGTCCTCCGGTGAAGCTGTAAAACCCTTTAATTCCTGGCGGTCACTCTTCTGGACAGGCAATTCATCATTACTCCGCTCCGCAAAAGCCGTAACGGAATTGAGCACAATGAGAATATAAAAAAGTAACCGTTTCACCAACCAGTTTATAAACGAGGGTGCAAAGTTAACTGTTTTTTATTGGAACGATCAGAACCAGACAGTCAAATTTGCATACAGCACAGGCATCGATCGGGTCAGTTCACCATCGGACGATAAAAAACTATTTCCATTGGTTGCATAGAGATGTTTGGCCTCAAAGCGCAAAAGGGCATGTTCCTGAACGGGTATATTATAGCAGATGGACTGCCCAAAACACTGAAATCCGGATAGGCCTGAAGGGGAAGCGATCTGAACAGAATGGGGATCATCATAGTATTCTATCCTTCCGGAGAGACCATGTCCATTCTTGAAGGTGTATTTACCCATAAAATTCACCTGCCACCAAGGAAAATAATCCCTGCCGGGAGTTGATTTGGCAATCTCCTGAACACCGAAATAGGCACAGCTGGTAAACGAGAACTTCTTATCCTGCAGAAAAGTTACGTATACGTCATTGAAAAAACGGGTTCTGAACTCCGGACGAAATACAGAGCGTTCGTCGCCCGTGTAGGTATTCCAATAAAAGCTGGTTTTTGAGTTTATTTTGAATTCCAGGGAAGTACCGATCGATTTCCTTTCATTCAGATCCATGCTTTGCTGCCAGCCGTTGATGAGGTAAGCATACAACTTTAGTCTGGAACTTAATGGAATGGTGGTCTTTACACCCGTCACATAATAAGGTACATATTCCGGTGCAAGGCTTCTGGAATAGACAAGGTGATCTTTGGAAATGGGAGTTTCATTAGTATAGGGCGAACTGAAAACACCCGCTTCCAGCCAGATCTCTTTTTTAGTTGATAGTTGAACGCCGGCATTGGCTTCAACCGGGACCTTTAACAAACCGGGTTCTGCAGCATAATTCGCATTCATGTAGGTACCAATCCCGGGTATGAAACGGAATCTTACACGATCCGATTCATATTTGACATCCAAATAGGCAAGGTTCAAATTGAACTCATTTTGTCTGGCCATGGAAACATAAAGTGGCATATTTCCCGAGTAGACATCGTTAAAACAATAACCATAATAGGCATCAATTCCCCCGCCAATAGTCAGGGTTCCCTTTTTCAGGGAGTCCAAGGGACTCGACACGGCACCCAATTTTCCGATCAGGAAAAAGGAACATATAATCAGAAACCGGCTCAAATCATTTGACATTAAAAACAGGTGCCAAGGTATTGAATAAGGTATCAAATAAAAATGTTTCATGTCATCATTATTTAACGAAATTAGATTTTAAGTCTTATTGTTGGCAGGTCACTTGCGTTCTTGCCTGAAGAGAGGGATGATAATCACCCCACGAAGAACTTTTTCACTTCCCGGTTAAATGCCTTTGGATCATCCAATTGAGAAGCGTGTCCGGCTTTTGGAATGGAAACGAAGGGACTGCCGATTATCCTTGCAAATTTTTCCCCTTCCGATTTCATGAACAGTTCATCCTCCTCACCCCAAAGGACCATTGTTGTGCTGTTGTGCAGCGGATCCAGACTTTCGATGTGGTTCTTCTCGCCGGGAAGTGTGTCCAGCATATACCGCCACTCCTTGTGATACTGATTGAAGAAGAGTTCGTGCAATTGCTTGAGCACAAAATTCGGGAAGTAAGGTTTCTTGTAACTGGCCACATATAACAAGCGGCGGATATCGAGTGGCGTGTTCATAATGAACAGGTCGCCGACGGTTGCCACACTGTTCTTTTTCAGGAGAGGTTCCAGCGTTGTTTCATCAAAGGTTGGTCCCGGACTGTTGGCAATGCAGAGTTTATCCACCAATCCGGGATTCTTCAACGCCAGATCAATAGCAATAAAACCACCGTAACTCTGACCGATGACTTGCACTTTTTCGATGTTGAGTTCCTTCAGCAATCGTTCGATTGCTTCACGTTGGGTGGATAGTACAGGTTCTTTGGACGAATAACTTTTACCGAACCACTGCAGATCAGGGGCGATAACCGTGAAGTGTCCCGAAAAAAGGGGTAGCTGGTCGGCCCAGTTCATAAGGGCATCCATCGCAAAGCCATGAATGAACAGTAACACCGGTCCCTTTCCCCCCATGTGATAGTGGATCACGAAATCCTCATCCTGATAAGTGTACGAATTGATTCCATTCTTTCTCAGGTAGCGCAATTTGAATGAAACGTAGTGATATACGATCCTTCTGAACGGATTTTTAATGCGGTTCCGGAAAAAGAACGCGAGGCTTTTCATGGGGTGACAGGATTACGGCCGCGAAGATAATAAATTATGTATGCACAATAAAATACATATAAGTTATCCCATGTTTAATCTATGATCAGTATAAAGGGCCTAGGTATTTTGGGTGTTCGAAGTTGGCTCTAGATGGTGCCTTTCATTCTGATAAAGCAAAGTGAACGGAAATGCGGGAACCGTGAGGAAGCTCTGAAGGAGATCGCCGATAGGTCGCAATTTCTGGAACGGAGCGCATTGAAGAATGAACAGCACCGAGTTTTCTTTTGATACTTTTCTTTTGCGGAAAAAGAAAAGTATGTAGCCATCGGCTTATCTTCGCAAAAAGAAAACATGTTCACCGGTATCATCGAACAGCTGGGCGTAGTTAAAAACATCCGCAAAGAAGGGGGAAACATCCATTTCACCGTTAACTGCCCCTTCACCCACGAACTCAAGATCGATCAGAGTGTCGCTCATAATGGTTGTTGCCTTACGGTTGT
>Ga0315904_10001484_pt1 | contig 37401 bp, 30 predicted proteins | sample LakEriMetagenome_6_FD_203529 | JGI IMG/M metagenome (GOLD analysis project Ga0315904, IMG submission 203529) | Freshwater fungal communities from buoy surface, Lake Erie, Ohio, United States - Buoy 12 MA120 | ecosystem: Environmental > Aquatic > Freshwater > Lake | place: USA: Lake Erie, Ohio... | reverse complement strand
CCGAATGCAGCCGTTTTACCAGTACCGGTCTGCGCCAGACCTACAAAATCCTTGGTCCCCTGTAACAGGACCGGAATGGATTTCTCCTGTATAGGAGTGGGTTCCGTGAAGCCAAGGGCCGTAATCGACTGCAGCAGCCCTTCTTCAAGACCCAACGATTCAAATGTTGTCATCCGGCGAAGATAAGCCTATTTACCCAGCCCGCCCGCTCCGACAGGAGTCGAATGCTCCCTATCCGTGGAGATATGATTTTAACCCAATTTCGATATATTGCAGGGCAAATGGCCAACAGTTGTTCACACCCAATGAAGGTTCAACTCTCCGTAAACCTGGTTTCAAGCCAAACAAACAACCATGCCTTTGCTACAGAAGATCTTTCATCAACATGTACTCCCCTCTATCTGAAAATACCATACTAAGCTACTTTAGCTTCTCGGCACTATACATGGCTAAGGGCATTCCGCATGGTATCATCCATTTCAGTATACCGGCATGGATGGCCATGAATGGCAACACTAATGGCAATATACCCCTCGATGAACAGGTCCGGGTAAACGGGCTGATGTGGGGCTCCAAAACCAATGGCACGAAGTTCTGCTGGATGAAGGTATCGGCCACACAATTCAACATCTGTATGGTGATAACGAACCTAGGGTTCTCGGTGGGCCCGGCGATGATCAGTACGGTCAAAGACCGCTGGGGCTGGAAAGTGACCATCCTCTTCTTTGCCATCATTTTATCCAGGGCACTGATCCTGTTGCAAATCATGATGAGCAAAATATATGAACAACAGCTGGATGTCATAAAGGAATAAGCCCTGCTGTTACATCATCTGGGATTTGAGAAATATTAAATGAAAAACAGGTTATGCGTTCATCCTTAGTTGTTTTGCTTTTCATCCTAATTCACAATCATTTGTACGCCCAGCAGCAAAGTATTGTAAGCTTGAAAAATGCCTACCTGCAGGCAAAAACTGATTCCTCGAGACAACTTGCCTGCCTCGATTTAAACGTATACTACAATGAAGTTAACCGGGATTCTGCGCTGTATTACATCGAAGAAAGGCTAACTATTGCAAGAAGGTCAGGTTACAAACTTTTAGAAGCAATTGCGTTGAATAACAAGGGCTACCAAAAAACACAAACGGGCAAATATGCCGAAGCCTTACAGTGCATAATGGCATCATTAAAGATTACACAAGATCCAGAAAACCGAGAGATTAATTCTTGGAAAATCTCTCAATTCCCTACCCCCGGCAAGGAGCGCTTGGTATCAATGAGCGGCTCGATGCATCAACTTGGGTTATTAGCGAGAGAAACGGAAAATCTTGAAAAAGAGGTCGAATACTTCAAAAAATCGTTGGCACTTGCAAAGGAAAGTGGTCATGCTGATAGGATGATGGTCGCCACTATGAATGCCGGATCAGCATATCTACGAAGAGGTATGTTGGATTCAGCATTATACTTTGCCCTACAGGCAGACTCGATGGCCACGTTGCCGGAGTATAAAGGCCTTTTCCGTGGGAGGAACTTAACAAACATAGGAGATATATACTTCCGGAGAGGAGATATTGATCGGGTCAAACCCTTTTACCTGGAAGGCCTGACAATGTCATTGATGGTAAATAACCAGTTTAATGTCGCTGTTACAAAACATAAGCTGGCTCAGCTTTTTCTTACCCTGGAACAGAGCGATTCAGCGCTCTACTATGCAAAGGACAACCTTTCACATGTTGAACTACTCAAAAATGGGGCGAATTTCCAGCTAAATCTAGGCAACGTTTATCAGGATATCTATTTAGCTTACAAACAACTGAATCAGTGGGATAGCGCATATAAGTATTTGGACCGGGCTTTTCATTTGAAAGACAGCCTTTATAAAGTAAGGATAGCCAATCTAAGTGCATTCCAAAATGTGTCATTTGATGAGACACTCAAGCTAGAAAGTTTAGAAAGGCAAAAAATAAAGACTGAAGCAAAAATCAGGCTTTACAGCTTGCTTTCCGGACTAATTGCAGTTTCCCTCATAGGTCTGCTTCTATACAGAAATAATATACAGCGGATGAAAAGCAACAAAATTTTGCAAAGTCAAAAGGATGAAATTGAACTGCAAAATAAACATGTAGAAGAAGCGATGGAACAACTCAAATCCACCCAATCTCAACTCATCCAATCTGAAAAAATGGCGTCTCTTGGAGAGCTTACAGCTGGCATAGCCCATGAAATACAAAACCCTTTGAACTTCGTCAACAATTTCAGTGAACTGAGCGCCGAATTGATCGAGGAAATGACTGTCGAGTTAAATAAGGGAGATATTGAAGAGGCCAAAGTTATTTCAGCAGACATCAAGCAAAACCTTGAAAAAATAAACCACCATGGCAAACGTGCAGATGCCATCGTAAAAGGCATGCTTCAACACAGCCGAAACAGCAGCGGGCAAAAAGAACCAACGGATATCAACGCCCTGGCCGATGAATATCTACGATTGGCGTACCATGGATTGCGAGCAAAAGACAAAGATTTAAATGCCACCATGAAAACTGATTTCGATGAATCTATCGGCAACATAAACATGATCCCCCAGGATATCGGGAGGGTATTACTCAATTTGATCACCAATGCACTTTATGCTGTCAATGAAAAAAAGAAGCAGTTAGGGGATGGTTATCATCCCGAAGTGACGATAAGCACGAAGCTGGCATTAAAGAATTCGCCAATTAGCCAAATAGTCAATTCGTCAATTGGATCGAATTCGCCAATTAGCCAATCCGCCAATTCGATAATCGTTTCGGTGGCAGACAACGGGTTCGGCATTCCAGAGCCCAACCGAAACAAAATCTTCCAACCCTTTTTCACCACCAAACCCACCGGGCAGGGCACAGGCTTGGGATTATCATTAAGCTATGATATCATAAAATCACATGGTGGCGAGTTAAAGGTAGACACCAACGAGGGCGAAGGCGCAAAGTTCACCATCACGTTGCCGGTCCCATAGCCAGGGCTATTAAAACCTGGACTTACCCACAGGAAATTCACTTTAATTACATGATCCCACATGTTTAAAAAACAAGACTTCCCAACCTGCGGGAATTCATTTTTTTTTCGCTAATTTGACGGCATGTCTCAAACACGCCAGCTAGCCGCTATAATGTTCACCGATATCGTTGGTTATACCGCCCTGATGGGGAATAACGAACAAAAAGCATTTGATTTATTGCGTAAAAACCGGGAAATCCAAAAACCCGTGATAGAAGAATTCGGGGGAACCTGGATCAAGGAACTTGGCGATGGCGTTATGGCAAGTTTTCCTTCGGTTTCCAATGCCGTTTATGCCGCCATAAAAATTCAGCAGGCTTGCTCCGCAGCTGCGGAGTTTTCCCTGAGGATCGGCATTCACCAGGGGGAAGTGGTGTTCGAAAACAGCGATGTCTTCGGTGACACGGTCAATATTGCAGCCAGAATACAGGCTGCAGCCCCTCCCGCCGGCATTTTTGTTTCCGAATCTGTTCACCACAATATTTCCAATAAGCATGATATCCGGTCTGAATTCGTAAAGGTTGAAATCCTCAAAAATGTGCGGGAGCCGATCCCCGTGTACAGGGTGCTCTCCCCGGGGGACGCCAATACCACCCAGCCCAAAACACCATCGTCCATACTCACCGGGTTCGACCACGACATATACATCAGCTACAGGTCCAATGACAACAAATACGATGGCTGGGTCACCGAGTTCACGGCCAAACTCGAGCGCGAACTGGGGGCCACGATGAAGGATAAACTGTCGATCTGGCTCGAAAAAGATCCTGAAAAACTGGATGGCCCCAAACCGATCAGGTCGCTGATCTTTATCCCTGTCGTATCGCAGACCTATTGCGACCCTTCCTCCCCGGTATGGCAGGGGGAATTCAAGGGCTTCCAGTCATCCAGCCTGAACGACGAGATCGGCCCATTCGTTAAACTACCTACCGGCAGCACGGCCTCCAGGGTGACCCCCGTGAGGATACATGATATCGACGCGGAAGATGTCAAACTGCTCGAGTCCGAATTGAGCGGCGGGCTGAGATCCATTGATTTCATCTACCGGGAGGATGGGGTGAACAGGCCCCTGCGCCCGCTGGACGACGACAAGAATGCCGCCCCCAACCGCCCCTTATACAGGAACCAGATCAATAAACTGGCCAATGCGATCAAGGATATCATAACCGGCATCAAACAAAAGAAAAAACAGCCCGAAGACCGGCCGGCAGAAGCGCCATTGTCTGCCAGGCAGATCGTACCCAACATACTCGCCACTTCAGTGTCCTCTGCCATCAACGTGCAGGTTATCGACCGCCAGCGGCCAAGTATCTACCTGGCCTGGACCTCCAATGACCTGAAGGAGAATCGGGAGGAGATGGCGATCATCCTGAACAAGGCTGGCTTCAACGTGGTCCCGTCGATCGACTGCCCTGCCGATGACGAAACATTTAAACTGAAGGTTGAAGAGGAAATGAAGAAATGCGTCTGTTCCCTGCATATTCTCAGCGGGGAATTTGGCCGGCGCTTCGAAGCGGATGAGGACATGTCTTTCCCGCAGTTCCAGTTTATGCAGGCTAAAAAATGCATTGAAACGGCCGGGACAGATTTCAATGTTTTTGTATGGCAGGACCCCGACAACAGCCACAACATCAAGCCCTCGCAACAGAATTTCATCAAATACATCCGTAACAACATCACGAAGAGCATGATGTTCTCCAACAGCCAGGGCCCCATGCAGCTGGTGGATGATATCCGAGTGGCCATGATGAAACAGGACGCCAAGGTCTACGACTCAAAAGACACGGATATTTTCTTCATCTTCAACCAGCAGGATGAGCAGGACGCACAGGCCATTGTAGACAGGTTGAGCCTGGAATATCCGGTGGAAACGATGAATATCCTGCCAGATGGCGAAGACTCCTACCGTGAAATGTCTTCCCAGCAGATCCCGAAAAGCAAGCTCGCCGTGGTGTATTTCAAATACGCGGCGGACTGGGCACTGCCCTTCATCAAGCAGATCTGGAAACAGGTCGGTGGAGCTTCCTCCCCTACACCCATGTTCCTGGTAGGTGAGGATGACCCCTACACCAACCTCGCGCGGAACTTCAAGGCGCCAAGGGTGATTTCAACCATCGTTCCCAAAGAAAACATTCCGGCTGAAGTAAAGAAAGTTTACAGCACCCTCTAATTCCATGAATACCGCCCGCCGGAACTATCGGCGCTAAACTTAATTGTAGCCATGTTGGAATCGTATCAAATATGTCCCTATACCGGTCTTCGCTCCTTTACGGAAGAAGAGTCCCTCTATTTCAAGGGCCGTGAAGTGGATATTGACCAAGCCACCGTGCAATTGCAGAAAAACAAATTCCTGATGCTCACGGGCGCCTCGGGCGACGGGAAATCATCCCTGATCTATGCGGGTATCATCCCGAATGCACGCGCGGGCTTCCTGAAATCAAAGTACTCACAGTGGTGCGTAGCCGATTTCAGGCCCATGAGGTCCCCTTTCCATAACCTCTGCAGGTCTGTAGCCCGACAATTGGAGATCGCCGATCACCGGATGGTGGAATCCGAATTGCAACACGGGTTTTCCGCGGTGGTTGACCTCTACAAGAACTCAAAACGATTTGTTGACCCTGATTCGGTAGCCTGGCAGCAGGCTGACGAAAAAGGCAGGGCCATCCTGAAGCGGGAAGCGGCCAACCTCATCATACTGGTGGACCAATTTGAAGAATTCTTCACCAATGCGGAGAACTACCAGAATGGGGTACCTTCCAAGGAATCGAACCTTGTGCTGAACCTGCTGCTGGAGACCGCACGCATCGCGCTGGATGAGAACCTCCCCATTTATGTGGTCTTCACCATGCGCTCGGACTATATCGGCCAATGCGCCGCCTTCCGCGGCCTTCCCGAATACCTGGGCTTCTCCCAGTTCTTCGTTCCCAGGCTGAACCGCATGCAACTGCAACAAGTGATCGAAGAACCGGCCATGCTCAGCGGGAACAGGATCTCCAGGAGGCTGACAGAACGCCTGATCCACGATATCACGGAAGGCGTAGATCAATTGCCCATCCTGCAGCACGCCCTGAACCAGATCTGGGTGGCGGCAGACCGGGGCAATGAAGAGATGGACCTGATCCATTATGCCATGGTGGGCGGCATGCCCGTAGAGGAGTTGCCCGACGAACATGCAGAGCGTTTCACCAGCTGGTTCAATACCCTGCCGCCTGAAATCAAGGCCTGCTACCACAAACCCAACCTGCAGAATGTTCTGGATACCCATACCAATAAAATTTACCAGCAGGCCTCTCGATACTACCTCGAGAAAACCGGGAAAACCATCAGCCCCGATGACGCCAAACAGATCATCAAAACCGCATTTACCTGTTTAACGAAAATAGACCAGGGCAGGGCGGTCAGGAACAGGATGACCCTACTGGAGATCACCAACATCCTTGGCAAACCACAGTTTGATACCGAGACGGTTGGTGAAGTACTCAACATTTTCAGGGAACCCGGGAATACCTTCATCCACCCTTTTATCATAGAAGAAGATCCCGACAGTGCCGTGCTTCTCCCCATCGATGTGCTGGATATCACCCATGAAAGCCTGATCCGAAACTGGGACTTCCTGAAACAATGGGCTGAAGAAGAATACGACAGCCGGAACGTGTCGCTCGACTTTGAACAACAGCTGGGGCGCTGGGTGAGCAGCAACAAATCAAATGCCTTCCTATTATCGATCGGGCCTCTGACATATTTTGAAAACTGGTTCAACAAAGCCGCGCCCAACGCCCACTGGATCGCGCGCTATCTTCCTGAAGACGCCGAGAAAGAAGTCAAACTGGAGAAAGCCAACGAGGTCCTGGGCAATGCAAAAGAGTTCCTCACAAGAAGTGCCTCAAAACATGTCATCACCAGAACCATCATGCGCATTGGCACCAGAAAGATCGCCGCCTTGCTCGGCATCCTGGCCTTGATCACCCTGTCTGCCTTCGGCGTCAAAACCTATTTCAGCCGTCAAAACAACTCCATACTCAAAGGGATTAGCAAAGAAGTATACAGCCTGGCCAATGACCGGAAAATGACTTCCGATATCAAAACCATGATGCTCGTTGAAGCGCTGAAGACAAAACAGGCTACCATAGACGAGATAGCGGCTCAAATCAAAGATCCGCTCGAGAAAGTTAAAGTGGTGAAAGGGATAGCCGCATTACTGATCTTCCAGGGCCATGATAAACCCGCCAAAGAAATCACCAGAAGTGTTGCGATCACTGACAGTCTGCTCGACACCTTTGATCCGGCAACCCATGTAGGTCAATTATCCCCCATACTGAATGAAATCAACAATTTCCGCGCAGTACTCAAGCTCGGCTATCATTATCGTGCTTCCAAAGAATTTGCGGAGCTCCGGAAAAAAAATGGAGCCCGCTCTGCCAAATGGGTGGACTTTATCGCAGAAAAGCAACCGCCTTCTTTTTCAGATATTGAAAACTTCAGCCTGGCACTGGAAAATGCGTTGGACTATCAGTCCCTCAGCCAGGCCGATATCACTAAGTTGCTAGGCATTCTTTCTCCTCTGGAACCCGGTGAAAAAACCAATTGGATAAGATCAAATTTCGATATTGATAAATTCAGGGAGGTGGGACGCCTCGACTATGGCTTTAGGCACAATGGACTGTTTCAGGAACTGGCCTACCTATATGCCGCCTCCGGCAACAGCCCAAAAGCACTGCAGTGCATAGACACCTTATTCAAATACGGCCAGATCAACTTTGAAGGATTCTACGAGAACGGTACAGACAATGCCTGGCATATTGCCTCGGTATTCTATACCAATAAACAGACCGGTGCCATGGACGAATTCGTCAATGGGTATTGTGCAAGAACTAAAAGCACCCCGCAGGATTTTTATGCCAGACTTTTGGGCCGCTCACTGCCCGGGTATGTATCCAATGCACTTGAATTGTTTACCTACATGAATGGCAGGCAAAACCTGAACCTCGCTTCCATGGACCAGGCGCAACTGGGTTGGTTCGCTGAAAAACAGAGGGCCGCCGTACGCGCATCGGCAATTAATCCGGATGATATGCATTTTCAGCTTGCCAACTCCTTCAAGAATGAAGGCATGCTAAGATCCATACAGAACGAGTTTCCGGGCAGGGATTCCGCGACGATCAATGGATTGTTCGATCAGGCATTTCAGGAATACCGCCAGGTCAGTCCGGCCTTCCTGGAAGTTGAAGTCAAGGTACGAGGAGTGGGCGGTTCCGAAGAGCTGATCGTGCCAAGAAAATACACCTTCATTTATCCCGATCTTAAATATGCCTTCCACCCTATCGAGCCAAGGGCATTTTACCACGCATACCTGGGTGATCAATTCATTTCCTACATCCTGGATCGCGGCATGTTCGATGCTCTCTATCCCGCTGCACGCGAAATTGCGGCGATCACCAAATGGTTGTATGACTACAACACGACCCAATTCAATTTCGCAGACTGGCAAGTGGAAAGCCCAAGATATGCTGTATTACAGAAACTGGAAACAGCATTGCGACACCAGGTGAATTCAGGTGCCGTAGACATCAACCATCTCTACCTCTACCTCGGCAGGATGGCAGACCAGGCAGGAAACAGAAAACAGGCGCTGGCATACTATGAAAAGCTGAAATTCGAAAAGGTCATCAACCTGTTGAGAGCAAAAGAATATGCGGGCCTTGTCAGGGACCAGTCTTTTCGCTTACTTGCTGAAGCATTGAAAGTATTCGCGGACAATAACCGAATGAACGAGGTAAGGAAAATGACAGGCATGTTCAAAAATGCACTTAATCGTTCGTCACTTTACGCCTATGCAGGTTCCGAGTTACTGACGGAAAATACGTCATCAGCAGTCGGCAAACAATTAATGGATTCAGCTAAAGCGGAATTGACGAGGGCAGAAAACACCACCGAAAGCCAGCAGAACCGGGTAAATATCGCCTATGGCCTCACCCTGGCATCGCCGGATGCCAACGCACCGGAAGCCACCAGGCTGATTAAAAACCTCGATGAAAAAGTAGTTGCCTTGTATCATATCACCAGGTCCTTTGCGCACCACGGCGAATTGTACGGCGCTATGTCCAGTATTCCCCCAAGCATATCGAGTACCGACAGGGGTAAGTTCCTGATTATGACCCTTACGGGATACAATGAGGGTGCCAAAGTTTCCGGGCCCGAGTGGAACAAGAACCTTTCTTACAGGCCACCATTTTTTTACAGCTTTATCAGATTCATAGATGAAAACAGTTGATCTGGAACGTATTTGCCCGTATACCGGCCTCCGTTCCTTCACGGAGGAAGAGAGCCTGTATTTTAAGGGTCGGGATCTGCAGACAGACCAGATCACCGCGCTACTGGAACAAAACAAGTTCCTGATGATCACCGGGGCCTCTGGCGAAGGAAAATCTTCCCTGATCTTCGGTGGCCTGATCCCCAACGCGCGTGCCGGGTTCTTCAAAGCCAGTTATACCAATTGGGTGATCGCAGATTTCAGGCCCGAACGGAGCCCGGTGACCAACATAGCCAATGCCCTGTCGGCACAGTTCAACAGCAGCCCCGCTACCATAGAAACAGAATTGAGGAGGGGCTATTCATCATTGATTGACCTCTACACCAGCTCGGAATTCTATGTAGATGAAGACCAGTCGGAATGGAACGAACTGAGCGAACCCGACAAAAAACAAAAAAGAAGACAGGCCGCCAACCTCATGATCCTGGTTGACCAGTTTGAAGAATTCTTTACCAACCCGGAGAACTTTTTTAATGAATCACCATCGCGGGATTCCCAGATCGTCGTGAACCTAATCCTCGAAACAGCCAGGATAGCCCTGAAAAAAAACCTGCCGGTCTATGTGGTCTGCACCATGCGATCCGATTATATTGGACAGTGTTCCGCTTTCCGTGGCCTGCCCGAATACATCGGGTTCTCCCAATTCTTCGTACCCCGGTTGAAAAGGAAAGACCTCAAACAGGTAATCGAAGAACCTGCCATTTTGAGTGGCAACAGGATCTCACAACGATTGATAGAAAGGCTGATATACGATATTTCCGAAGGCGTGGACCAATTGCCCATCTTGCAGCATGCACTCAGCCGCATCTGGGCGGCAGCAGACCGCGGCGCACTGGAAATGGACCTGATCCACTATGCCATGGTGGGCGGCATGCCGGCAGATGACTTGCCAGACGAAGACATTCCCATATACAGGGATTGGTTCAACACCCTGCCCGAACATGAACGAAAGTTTTACCATGAAACCGGACTGCATAAGGTAATCGATATCCACGCCAACCTATTGTACGAAAACGCCTGGGAGTATTATAACCGCAACAACCCCGAAAATCCCATCACCCAGCAGGAAGCCAAAAGGATCATCGCCCTGAGCTTCAGTTGCCTGACCAAGATTGATAACAGCAGGGCTGTGCGGAACAGGATGACCCTGGGCGAAATCGCCAGCATCATCAATTCACCGCGACTAACGCCTACCGTTATCGGAGGGGTTTTGAATGTATTCAGGGAAGAAGGAAATTCATTTATTCGGCCATTCAAAACACAAGAACCTGAAACCCACCTGCTGTCAGCATCAACGGTGCTCGACATTACCCATGAAAGCCTGATCCGAAACTGGAATAAACTGAACCAATGGGCCAGCCGTGAATTTGAATTTTATTCCACCTTCCAGGACTTCCGGAAACAACTCGAACGCTGGAAGAACAATGGCGAAAGCCGGGATTACCTGCTGCCTATAGGCCCCCTTACTTATTTTGAAAACTGGTACAACAACTGCAAGCCGAACAAAGGATGGATACGGAGATACGCTGAAGTTCGCGAAGATCCGCGCGAAGCCGATCAGGAAGCAGAACTGGTGCTGAACGACACCAGGGAGTTTCTCAAGAAGAGCGCAAGAAATGAGGTATTTGCGAGGCTTTTTATTAAATATGGCCCGAGGAAGATCGCCGCTGTTTCCGCAGCACTGATCATGCTGGTGCTGACTGGATTCTACTGGTATGATGCCAACGAAAAGAAGAATGACAAAGTGATCGATCGCGTCAGGAGCGAATCAAAAATGCTGTTGAAAAGCAATGAAGTCAAAAATCAGGAGAAAGCGGTTTTCCTGTTGGCCGAAGAAAGGTACAACCCGGGCTCGCTGCTTCCCTACCTGACTCAACTCGAGCCGAAAACATCCTTAAGCCTCGGAATAGAATTGTATTCCACCCTGCTGGTAGTTGATAAGCGGCAGGAGTCGGCACTGAAAGCAGACCTGGTCAGACTTCTAGCAAAAGATATGACCAGTTCGGCATTGGCCGCTGACCCGGCGCTTCAATTGTCTGAGAACAACAGGTTCCTGATCTTGCTGACCAGAGACCATTACTATACGCCTTCCCCGGAGAAAGAGAAAACTGCCAGGAGCACCGCCAACCGGGCTTATGACCTGCTGTTGAAGTTTTATCAGAACGACACCTTATACCGGCAGTCCGTTCCATTTGAATTGAATATGGCCCTGCACCTGTGGCTCACAGCAGGTGATGCCAGTTCAGAAAAAATCAAGGCGCTCGTTAATGCGATCTCCCCGCTGGCAGGCCCCAAGGCAGAAGCTTCCTTTAACAAATATTATCCAAAAGGCAGTTTCGAACCCAATGGAAGGATTGGTATAGATTTCAATGGCGGATACCATACCCTGGCATCCCTGTATGCGGCACTGGGCGACACTAAGAATATCGCATGGAGCTTTTCCAGGATACTGGAGAATAACCAGCGCGATTATTTCGACATGCCCAGGCTACTGAATAACCACCTCAACGTGTTAAGCTACCTATACCAGTTCGGCCATCGTGGCATCGTTCCGGAAATATTGAACTGGCTGATGGCAAACACGCAGGAAAATCCCCCTCAGACCATCCTGAGAAATATGCTTCTCCGGTCCGGCTATATGTCACATATGTCCATGATCAACACATACCGGAACGTTTACCGGTCATACCGTGGATACCTTTTCCCGAATCTTTACCTGATCGACAGGACTGTATTTGATCAGATCAGCGAGGATTACGAAAAAACAATTGCCGCACTGGGCAATCGGAATGAAAGCCTTTACCTGAAAGCCATGCACGAGAAACGAAAAGCCATGTTCTATTTCAAATACTGGTACGACAGGCAAATGCCCATCGATTCAGCGAGGCTTGACCAGTGGCTGGGGAACGCGGTCAATATCTATGGCTCGATCGACAGCAGCTTCATGGAAGAAAAAGTACCTTCTACACTCGTTTACTATTTAGACGGTGTGCGTACATCCGATGTCAGCCGACGCGAATTATTCGTCTATCCCGACTACCGCGATGGCTGGTTCAGTGTAACCTATCATGGCGATTATTTCTTCAATTACCTGCGCAGGAACAAACTGATGAACCGACTCTATCGAAGCGCCAACGACCTGAACGGCCTGCACCTATGGGTAGCCAAAGCCTATGAATGGAAGCCCCCGATTTCAGACAATTCCTATGCACACAAACAGGAATTACCCGACGCCGCATTGGAAACCATTGTGGAATTTATCAGCCAGCACCCGGAAGGCAGAACATTCGACATCAACCTGCATTACCTGATCCTCGCCAATCACGCGTTCGAGCGCGGCGACAGTACAGCGGGATTGAACTACTACCACAAAATCGATCAGGCCAGGCTACCAGGCTCGCTGAACCGATATGAATACCTGGAAAAGACCTTCCTGGTCAATATGTGGGATAGACTTGCCTGTCAACTCGCTTCGATTGGGATGACGGAAGAGGCGACTACGCTGGTGGAAAAAATGCCGCAGGACGCATATCGTGCGTTCAGCTACGCGCACCTTGCGAACAAAGTATATACCGCCAATACTGATCCCAGGACATTCGTATTCCTGGACTCTTGCTTTGCCAAAACCGAAAACCTGGATTTCCAGACCTTACCACCGGCACTGAACTCCACGTTTGAACAAATCATGGTCCTTTCAGAGATTGGAAGCAGCCGATTGAATGCCAAGGCAGACGAACTCCTCAGGGATATCCCCGAAGGCCCAAAAATACAAGGCATTAAAGCAAGGGTCAATGGCATTGCCAGCGAGGGTAATTATTTCAGGGCAAGGATGGCCATCCCCAATACCCTCACTGAAACGCAAGACCTCATTTGCCGGACCATGATCCTGCTGGAGGCCGCACGGGAAAAAGAAGCAAAGACTGGAAACACATCCTGGAAACCCATGGATGAATTCATCAACAGACCATACACTTATGTCTATTATTTTCCAAACTGATGAAAAGCTATAACACTATATACTTCCTGCTACTGGTACTGCTGATCCTGGGGGCTTTTGCATCCATGGCCCAGAACAGCTATGGCATGACCATCCTGGGCATCGTTGCCGGCTCGTTCAGCCTCCTGTTCTTTTACAGGCTATTGATGATGCTCAAAAAAGGAAGCAGGGACAGGATCAGGCAGGCAGAAGTCCTTTGCCTTGGCCTGCTGGCATTGCTCATTGCCCTGCGGATCCTGAACATCCATAGCCGTGTCACGGAAGCTATTTTTGCCGGGGCAGGGCTTGTTCTTGCAGGCATCTATCTCTGGAAAATGAAAGAGAGCTTCGATCGCTCACGGAACCAACCTGTTTCGATGAACATCATCGTCCCTTTCTTTTACCTCAGCCTTTCCCTTTTCCTGCTGTCCATGATCACCTTCTCCCTGCTGCCTCTGCCATCATTTATACTCACCGTCCTGGCATTGCTGACACTCGTAAGCTTCCTTATTATGGCGGCATTGAAAAAAGACACTATTGTTGAAGGGGAACCCTACTCTGCCCTCAATCAGATCGCAGCCCGGAAAGACCAGTCATTGATACTGATGTCCATGTTCATTCTGTTTTTCCTGCATATGGCACTGAGTAATTTCGGCATCCTGCCAAAGCTCTATTCCGACCAGTTTCCCCAGGCCTACTATCGATTGCTGAAGAATGCCGAATCAAGGAAAGAAACGGCAGTGGATGGAAAATTCAGGCATGATGAATTCAAGAAGGAGTATAATACCTTTGTTGATCGACAATTGAAAAACCAGGAGTAAGTACAGCCTATTTTGGATGGCGGTCATCTATGAATATTGCCGCCTGAATATCTCCCCGGGAAAAAAGTGATCGGAAAGCGTATTTTTATTCCATAACCAGACATTACCGTCTGAAAAGGTCATTTTTTTCAGTACACTAGCAAAGGGAGGCAAATGAAGATCACCTTCTTCTTTTTATTATGCATACTGCCTGTGTGGGGTTATGCACAAACAGGACTTTTTGATTCCGATTCCGTGCTTGACCTCAGACTTTCCGGCGACATCCGCGGCTTGATGAACGACCGTAGCGACAATCCCGGCGATCATAACATTACCCTGACTTACCTGGAAGCTGGAGTAGAGAGAAGCATCCCCATCTCTTCGCGCACCCGTGGAAATTTCAGGAGAAAACTGGGCGATTGCATTTACCCACCTGTCATGCTGATCTTTAAAGGGTCCCAGAACGCAAACACGCTATTCCATGAACAGCAAAAACTCAAACTGGTTTTACCTTGTAAAGACGACGATTATGTAGTGAGAGAATATATGGCATACAGGATCTACAATCTGGTAACCCCTAAGAGTTTCAGGGTAAGGTTGGTGAAGCTGACCCTTGACGATACCAGGAAAAAGAAAGTCCAGGAGCCTTTCTACGCCATGTTGCTGGAAGAAGAAGACCAGATGGCGAAACGGAATAATGCTATCCCAATAGAGAAACAAATCCCCGCAGTACTCGCCAATACGTCATCATTTTTGAATATGGCCGTGTTTCAATATATGATTGGTAATACAGACTGGTCCGTGGAATACCTGCAGAATATAAAACTCATCACACCTGATTCCTCTGCCGCACCATTTGCCGTACCCTACGATTTTGACCATGCCGGCCTTGTTGATGCCCCCTATGCCAGGCCTCCCGAACCCCTTAAGCTATTCTCGGTCAGGGAAAGAAGATTCCGGGGCTACTGCCTCAATGACCTGGGCGAATACAAGCCCAGTTTTGAGCTATTTAATAGCCTCCGGAATGATATCCATCTATTATATCAATCTGCTCCGTATCTTAATACCGGCTATAAAAATTGGATCCGGAAATACGTTGATGATTTCTATACTACCATCAACGACCCGGCTAAAATGAAAAAAGATTTCAGCTATCCTTGTGATCCGACCGGCACCGGTAACATCATCATCAGGGGTTTGAAAAGTGAAAAATAAATCGGCTATAACACCATGAGCGCGGCACCCATATTACTGATTATCATTGTAGCACAACTCAGACAGATCCTCAAAAAAGAAAAAGCAAGTCCGGAACTGCAGGAAATCCTGCGCAGAAGCCTCTTTGTATCCATTGCCTTATTGGTACTGAACACGATCCCGTTTGTTGGTCCCTTCGCCAAATGGGTGATCAATGCCGGCCTACTGTTGGTCATCTACACCGTTTACAACCGGGAAGAACTCCAGCGTTTCCGAAATTACATGTACGCCTATATCCCGCTGCTGCTGGTGCTGATCACAAACGACTTGGTCTCACTTCTTCCGGTCGCTTGGGAAGACACCATCAGCGATTACATGAGCGTAGTACAGGGCTTTGCGATCATCTGGATGATAGCCATGCTGTTCATTGCTAATAAACAAAACAAGGCCCTCCGGACAGAAGAAGCAAAGCGGGAAGTAGAAGAAAAAATGAAACAGATCGCAGAGGAGAAAAAAGCTGAACTGGAAGTGCTGGTGGCAGAACGTACCCGGGAGCTTCACAAGCAAAAGGAAGAGTTGCAGCAGGCCGTTGAAGATCTAAAGTCCACGCAGGACCAACTGATCCATGCTGAAAAAATGGCCTCACTGGGAGAACTTACGGCTGGGATCGCCCACGAGATACAAAACCCGCTCAATTTTGTCAACAACTTCTCAGAAGTGAATATGGAACTGGCCGCTGAACTGAACGAAGATGTAGACAAAATGAATATCACGCCAGAAGATAAAACACACCTGATCTCCATGGTCAATATGATCAGGCAGAACCAGGATAAGATCAACTACCACGGGAAACGGGCAGACAGCATCGTGAAAGGAATGCTGCAGCATTCCAGAACAGGAACCGGTATAAAGGAACCTGTTGAACTCAACAGTCTGGTAGATGAATACGTTCGCCTGAGCTACCATGGACTACGCGCGAAGGACAAAGGATTTAATGCCACTCTCGACATTCACCTTGACCCCGCCATCGATAAAGTCATGGCCCTTCCCCAGGATCTGGGCCGGGCCCTGCTCAATATCCTGAACAATGCGTTTTACGCGGTAAATGAGAAAAAACAGGAAGGCATAGAAAGCTATTCCCCTACTCTTACCGTGCATACCAAACTGGTGGATAAAGGCAGGAAATGGGTCTATATTTCCATCAGGGATAACGGAAATGGTATTCCGGATTCAGTTAAAGACAAGATCTTTCAGCCCTTCTATACCACCAAACCAACAGGAAAAGGAACCGGGCTGGGCTTATCTTTAAGTTACGATATTATCAGCAAGGGGCACGGTGGGGAACTCAGGATGAATTCCAGGGAAAAAGAATACACCGAATTCATCATTAAACTCCCCCTCTGATCTTTTGATTTTTATCTTTCAAAACACTAAATGTTAACGTATGAAAATACTTGTGGTAGATGATGAAAAAGATATCCAGATGCTTTTTGAACAGCGGTTCAGGAAAGAACTCCGAAACGGTTTGATCCAGCTCGCTTTTGCTTTTTCTGGGGAAGATGCGCTCAATTATCTCAGCCAGCATCACCATGAAGCCGTACTTATCCTGTCAGACATCAATATGCCCGGCATGAGTGGGTTGGATCTGCTTTCCCATATCAAGAAACGCTATGAAAACCCGCCGCCCATCGTGATGATGATCACAGCCTACGGCGATGCGGAAAACTATAATAAGGCCATGGAACTTGGAGCCGATGATTTCCTGACAAAACCCCTGGATTTCAATATTCTCAAGGAAAAACTTAAATTGAACTAATGGCGAAGATATTAGTTGCTGACGATGAAGCGGATCTGGAATTTCTGATCATGCAGAAATTCAGGAAACAGATCAGGGACCAACAATACGAGTTTGTGTTCGCGATGAATGGAAAGCAGGCATTGGAGCGGCTGGAAGAACATCCGGATATTGATATCGTACTCAGCGATATCAATATGCCCGAAATGGACGGGCTCACCCTGCTCTCAAAACTTCACGAGAACAGCCCGCTTATCAAGGCTGTGATCATTTCTGCCTACGGTGATATGGAAAACATACGGTCGGCCATGAATCGCGGCGCCTACGATTTCCTGCTAAAGCCGGTTGATTTTGCAGACCTCGAGCTCACTATGGATAAAACCCTGGCCCATGTGAAACAGATCAGGGAAACCCTCAAAGCGATCAAGGAGAACAATATCCTGAAAATGTATGTGGATGTTGCAGTACTTGATTACATGAATACGCCCGGCTTTGAAAACTCCGTTACCCGTAACGAACATATCGACGCAACGGTCATGTTTGTAGACATCTGTGGCTTCACCTCCATTGCAGAAACTCAACCCGTTAAGGACGTTGTTGAAATGCTAAACCGCTATTTTGATGTCATTGTAAAAGAGATCATTGAGCAGGGTGGTCATGTAGATAAGTTCATGGGCGACGCGGTGATGGCTGTATTCCGCGGCGATAACCACCTCAACCGGTCCGTTCAGACCGCCCTGGGCATCAGAAAGACCATCGATGCACTCGGGGTATCTGATGAAATCAACTACAGGCCCAAAGTATCCATCGGCTTAAATACCGGCGACCTGATATCGGGAAATATTGGATCCGCCAGCCTCAAGCGACTGGACTATACCGTGATCGGTGATGTGGTGAATACGGCACAGCGTCTGCAGTCAGCAGCCAAGCCGGGTCAGATCATCATCAATGAACATACCTGCCAATTGTTGAAGGACAGGTTCAATTGCGAAAAACTCGGGGAAGTGCCATTAAAGAACAAGTCCCTCCCTGCCATCATATACAACGTGATCGAGTAAGATCCGGAAAACCATTTTTTCTTTAAAGTCCCGTGAACCACGGGGCTTTTTTTATGCCTCCTCCAAAAAAAATGAATCCTTACTACCTAAAATCAGGTAAGGAGCAAATGACTGGTTATGCCAATTTTCCGGCTGACTATTACCCTTAAAAATTGGTGTTACAAAAAATTGTCCGAAAGGGGGGCGACTTTTAAACCGGCATTCGTGCCGGTTTTTTTATTAGATACAGGCTGCTGCCGAGAAAATCTGTTCAATCAATGGCTCACCCAGCAGCGCAATGGATGAGTACCCTACCAGGGAAAACATACCCGATTTCTTCAACGAACTGATGAGCTTGGACATGGAAGGCAATTCACTCTTAGCCAGGATGTTCCGACGATGCGCATAAATCGTCGACTTTGTAAGCCCTGTTTTCGCTGCAATTTCCCCGGTAGTGGAACCGCTGTAAACCAGGCGGAGAATTTCAAGCTCCCGCAGGGTAAAACTCGTCAGCTTATCTTTCACCAGTTCATCATCGGTAGACTCAAATAAATGAAGTACCTCACCGTCGTGGTTGATCGTGATCAATGGTTGGCCCAGCCGCTTGATGTGGGTAATATCTACAAAATAACCGCCGGTAATGGCCATGCATGGCCGCTTTCCAAATGGCAAGATAAAAAAAAGCCATTCCGTAGAAACGGAACGGCCTCAACGATTGCTTGCCATATAAAAATCTTACTTCTTCAAAGTGTCAACGACAGCAGCAGCAGCAGAATCAACAACAGCAGCAGCAGAGTCAACAACAACTGGAGCAGCAACTGTATCTACAGTTGTAGCAACGGCAGTGTCAACAGCAGCTTCAGTTGATTCAGTGGATCCACCGCAAGATGCGAGGGCTGCGATAGCCAGGATTGCGAAAACCTTTTTCATTCGTTTGAATTTTTTGGTAGTGATTAATGATTGTGTTGATTAATACGTCCGCCTCATAAAAGGTAACCTACCTTTTTAAAATTTTTTTTTCGTTGTTTTGGGTTACAAAAGCCCCCAAAAAGTATTAATATCCGGCAGGTGAGCAAATACTACAAAGAAGCAGAGCTGTTAAAAAGACTGGCGAAGAACGAAAAAGCGGCCATCGAGTCCATTTATAAGGATAATTACAAGTTGATCCAGCAACTGATTATCAATAATAATGGTAGCGAAGATGACGCCAGGGATATATTCCAGGAAGCGCTCATCGTTCTGTATCAAAACTCAAAATCGGAAAGTTTTGAACTGAACTGCCAGATTCGAACCTACCTCTATTCCGTATCCAGGCGCCTGTGGCTCAAGCGTTTACAGAGCAGCAGACGGTTTGAGACCCCGGTAGACAATTTTGAGGAGGTGGTACATGTGGAGGACGATATGGCGGTCCATGAGAAGCTCGACAGGCAGTATGGGATCATGAAAAGTGCCCTCGGGAAGATCGGGGAGCCCTGTAAAAGCCTGTTGGAAGCGTTCTACATCCATAACAAGAATATGCAGGACATTTCCTCATTTTTTGGGTATACGAACGCCGATAACGCCAAGAACCAGAAATACAAGTGCCTGATGAGGCTTAAGAAGCTATTCTTTGCTCAATATAAAAATGGTAATTAATGGACCAGATCCTTTTACTGGATGCCACCGAACGCTATCTGAGGGGTGAAATGAATGACCAGGAAAAGGCCAGTTTCGAAGATTTGCGCAAAACAAATCCCGAAGTTGACCAATTCGTTGTGGAACATCATTTTTTTACCGAAGAACTTAACCGATACGCCACAGTCAAACGTTTTAAGGCCAACCTGTACGATATTCACCATACCCTGAAAGAAACCGGGGACATCAGCGACGTAAAAGCCCCGGAAATGGGGAAACTGGTTCAATTCTGGGAGAAATACCGGAGGACCATTGCGGTGGCCGCCTCAATTGCAGGCTTGACCGCCCTGCTGATCAGTGGTCTGACCCTTTTCTTCTCGCCCAAGGCCCCTATCCGGGATATCGAGGAACTGCGCAGGAAAGTGAATAAGCTTGAAGTCAGAACCAATAGCCAGGACGTACAACTGAACGATGTTAAGAAGAAGATCGACCCTAATGCCTCGGTGACTTTTGGAGGAACAAGCTTCCTGGTGGACCCGAAGGGCTATTTGCTGACATCTGCCCACGTGATCGCCAACGCGTCCCAGGTCTTCGTGCAGAATGTAAAGGGACAGGATTACCGCGCTACCATCGTATATACCGATAAAACCAGGGATCTCGCGATCCTGAAAATAGACGACGCTGATTTCCGTCCGTTGACGAGCCTACCCTACGGATTCAAAAAATCATCTACGGACCTGGCAGAACCTGTGTTCACACTTGGTTTTCCCAAGGATGAGATCGTATATGGAGAAGGTTACCTCAGCGCCATGACGGGCCTGAAAGGCGATACCATGTCCAGCCAGATCACCATATCCGCCAACCCGGGAAATAGTGGTGGTCCCGTGCTGAACCGAAATGGCGAAGTGATCGGGATCCTGAACGCCCGCCAGACCACCGCCGAAGACGTAGTATTCGCGATCAAATCAAAACATATCCTCAAAACCATCCAGGAATTGAAAGAAGCGGATACTGCGGCCAATATCAAGGTACCCGCGGCATCTTCGATCCGCGGAATGGAAAGGGTTCAACAAGTGAAAAAGATCGAAGACTGTGTGTATATGGTGAAGGTGGTTCTGTAATCATCACTCGAACCGATAAATAAAAAAGAGGCTGGAAAACCCAGCCTCTTTTTTTTATACTCAAAATTTAGAATTAACTGCCGACCTGACGGATTACCCAATTAGCCAATTAGCTAATCAGCCCATCATTTAATCCCACAGCCCTGCCGGATACTCCCCGCTGCTGACCAGTTCATCAATACTTTCTTTTACCGCTGGGGCATCTTGCTTATAGGTAACCCCAAACCATGAAGATGTAGTAGGTATCACCTTAATGACTCCCTTCCCGTGGCTGATGAATTCATCTGCAACAATAGGTATGAAAAATTCAGATTTAGGCACATTGATCTGATTATCCAGAAACTCGCTGAAAAGTGCCTCTGAAAAATCAAAGACGTAGGGTGAGAAACACCAGAAGTTCATGGACACTTTCGAATCCCTTGAGATCTCCCTTGGCTCCAGATTGTCGTCACAGATCACCTTCCCATTCTGTTCGCTGATATTGATCCGCTCCGCAATGGAAGCCAGGTTGCCTTTTTGATCTACCTGGCAAACGCCCCTGTTGACGGTGCCGTGCTCAGATAGCGTCTTCATCAGTTCATACCCTATGATGGACCAGGTACTGTTGTCACACGCTGTTGTAAGGAACTGATGCGCCTTTTCGAAAGCATCCCTTCCATAAAAATCATCTGCATTGATCACCGCAAAAGGCTCCTTCACAGCGTCCCGGGCGCAAAGAACAGCATGGGCCGTACCCCAGGGCTTTGTACGATCGGCCGGTATGGCACGCCCCCGGGTGAATGCCGTCAACTCCTGGTACACATAATCTATTTCAACCCTTCCCTTTAGTTTGGGCTCAAAGATATTCTTGAAGTTCTCAGCGAACTCTTCCCTGATAATGAACACCACCTTGCCAAACCCCGCTCGGATCGCGTCATAAATGGAATAATCCATAATGGTTTCACCGGAAGGGCCAAATGCTTCTATCTGTTTCATTCCACCGTAACGGGAAGCCATTCCGGCAGCAAGTATCAAAAGGGTTGGTTTCATCTTTATTTATCAACTTTGGACGGCAAAATTACACATTAATGCATTCAAAACGATCTTTCGATGCTTTAGCATGGCTTGACACCATGGCCAGTGAAAAGATCAGGATAGAAACTATCTTGAATTCGTTTTATGATAGGACGGATATAAATTGGGACATTCTTCGCACCGACCTCTTGCATCCGGTTTGTTCCGGCAATAAGTTCTTTAAACTCAAATACTACCTGCTCGATGCGGTTCAAAAAAACCACACCACCATTCTCACGTCCGGTGGCGCATGGTCCAACCATATTGTGGCCACCGCTTTTGCGGCCCGTTCCTGCCAGCTCCGGGCCAAAGGCATCATCCGGGGCGAAAAACCCCTAAAACTTTCCCAGACCCTGCAAGAGGCCCAATCCCTGGGCATGGAACTAGAGTATGTCAGCCGTGTCCATTTTAAGGACGGTGAAAACCCGTCTCCGGAAGAATACATCATTCCCGCAGGGGGGTACGGCCAACTCGGCGCCCGGGGCGCCGGCGATATGCTGAATCATGTCGAAGCAGCCAACTACACGCATATCCTTTGTGCCGTAGGCACAGGAACCATGCTGGCTGGCCTCGCCCAGGCTGCGCCCAACTGCCGGGTGATCGGTATACCCGTCCTCAGGTATGAGGCAATCGGAGAAGAGATCCGGCAGCTGGCCCCTCAAACGAACATTACCTTATTGCATGAATTTTATGAAGGCGGCTACGCAAAAAAAACGCCACAACTGGTCAAATTCATGAATGACTTCTATGTAAGTACTGGTATACCTACGGACTTTGTCTATACCGGCAAATTGATGTTTGCCATTCTTCAACTCATTCACAAACAGTACTTTCCGCCCGGCAGCAGGATACTGGCCATCCACAGCGGTGGACTACAAGGCAATAAATCCCTAAAAAAAGGATTACTGGTATTTTAAGAAGTCATCTCGGTTATATTTGCATTAGCAGTAATAACTGAGTTCCCAGATACGTTACCCAACATCATGGTCAGAAGTTTTGTGCTTATCCTCCTTATTGCCTCTATAAGCTATCCCGTTGTTGCCCAGGATAGCCTGCCAAAACTTTCCGTGAAAAGTAAGTCCGGCAGAGTAATTCTCTCATGGCAAAACCCCTTTAATGATGTTGTACAGATCAATATCCAACGTTCGTACGACTCCCTGAAAAACTTCAAGACCATCCTGAGCGTGGCAGATCCCTCGGCAGTCACTAACGGGTACTTGGACAGCAAGCCCCCCGACATCAGACAGTTCTACAGGCTCTATGTACAACAAAGTGGCGGAAAATACTTTTTTACCAATTCCTACAGGCCGGTACCGGACACGGCCCGCGCAGTTGCTAAAGGCAGGCCTGGGGAAAAACAGTCGCCAAAGCAACGCACAACTCTCCCCGCCGGCACCAGGCAAACCGATGGGTCCATGGTCTTAGCCAGTGAAGATGAGTTCCTGACAGAGTCGGGCGCTCCGAAAAAGATCGAGAAAAATTCAACCGCCAGAAAAAAACTTTCCAATACCCGCCAGGTGGGCATTGACACTACTAAAGTAAATGCGCCGGATCTCCAGGAGATCAGCGTGCCCTCTGTATTTGTACATACAAATAACCAGGGTCATGTGGTGGTTGCGTTGCCTCCGGAAAAAACAAACCAGTACACCCTGAAGTTCTTCAAGGACGATGGAACGCCATTATTCACCATGAATAAGATCAGGGAAAGCCAACTCACCATTGATAAAACAAATTTCATCAAAGCCGGCTGGTTCAAGTTTGAACTCTACGAGAACAACCAACTGAAAGAGAAAAACAAGTTCTTCATCCCCAGGGAAAGCTTTTGATCAGAACAACCTGAAAAAGGCTTTCCTCACTTCATGCTTGACATCCTCCAAAGGCAGGTCATTACCCAACTCCCGGGCCAGAGAAGTCACTTTCTTGTTTTCGATACCGCAGGGTATGATGTGATTGAAATAACTGAGATCTGTATTGACATTGAAAGCAAAGCCATGCATGGTCACCCAACGGCTGCATCGCACGCCCATGGCACAGATCTTCCGCTCCTTTCCGGGTTTGTCCGGTTCGATCCATACCCCGGTTTCCCCCGCACTGCGTTCACCTTTTACCCCATAAACGGCAAGGGTCTCTATGATCACTTCCTCCAGGGTTCTCAGGTACCGGCCGATATCCGTATAACATTTCTCGAGATCAATGATGGGATAGCCTACGATCTGCCCGGGCCCATGGTATGTTATATCGCCACCCCTGTTGGTGTGGAAAAAAGAAATCCCGCGCGTTACCCTGTCCTCCTCGCTGATCAGCACATGGGCTATATCACCGCTTTTCCCAAGCGTATACACGTGTTCGTGCTCGCAAAACAACAAATGATTCACCGTGGGCAGATCCATGGCTCTCACCTCTCCCGCAGCTCGCGCAGCGGCTTTTATACGTATGTTTTCGCGCAACAATTCCTCCTGCAGATCCCAGGCCTCCTGATAGCCAATGACCCCCAGATCCCTGAACAGTATATCCATTCCGTCAAAATTAACCCTAATTAGTAATTTCGCAGATGCATATTCAGGACGATCCAGAACTCGAACAAGGCGGCGGGGAAGAAACAGAAGAGCTTTACGAACGATTATCCATGGTAGTGGATAAGGGTCAGGAGCCCCTGAGAATAGATAAATTCCTTCAACAACGGATCGTAAAGGCAACCCGGAACAAGATCCAGAAGGCCATTGAACAGGGTCATGTGCTGGTGAATGACAAGCCCGTGAAGGCCAATTACAAGATCAGGCCGGGCGACTCGATTGTCACTTATTCTGAAAATGTTCCTGAATCCTTTGAAGTATTGCCTGAAGAAATGCCGCTAGATATCGTTTATGAGGACAATGACGTGATGGTGATCAATAAACCTGCAGGGCTCGTGGTTCACCCCGGCAGCGGTAATTACAGCGGCACCCTCCTCAATGGGATCGCATGGTATCTCAGGCAACAGCAACCAGACCTCGACGAGAATGCGCTCCCCAGGTTTGGCATGGTGCACAGGATCGACAAAAACACGAGCGGTCTTTTACTGCTGGCCAAATCAGACAAGGCTGCTGTTGACCTGGCCAACCAGTTTTTTGACCATACCGTAGAGCGAAAATACCTGGCCCTGGTCTGGGGCAATTTCGACGAAGACGAAGGCACCATTACGGGGCATGTAGGACGGCATCTGAAGTTTCGAAAGATCATGGACGTATTCCCCGACGGCGAACACGGTAAAGATGCCACCACCCATTACAAAGTAGTGGAAAGATTCAACTACGTCACCCTGATAGAATGCCGCCTGGAAACAGGAAGGACACACCAGATCAGGGTGCATATGCAGCATATAGGTCATTCGCTGTTTAACGATGATACCTATGGCGGTGACCGCATTGTAAAAGGAACCATCTTCACCAAATACAAACAATTCGTAGAGAACTGTTTTGATATCTGCCCCCGGCATGCCCTGCACGCTCAAACCCTGGGATTCACGCACCCGAGGACAAGGAAACGAATGGTGTTCAACAGCGAGATACCGGAAGACATCCAGGCTGTCCTCGAAAAATGGAGAAGGTATACTACCGCGAAAAATCAAATAACGTAGCCGTAAACACGCCACGCTCGCGCTTTTTAGTGATCACATTCCACTGCCCGTTATAACGGATCAGGGAAGGAACGAGCAACTCCTGGAAACGGGTTAGCTGAACTTCCATGTCCACATGGAACGCATATACCCCCGCGCTGTAGCTTAAGGAATAAGTTCTGGAGATAACGTCAAATGTGGTATAATCGAACCAGGTGCTCATCTTATCGATCACCAGTTTGTCGGGGTCTCCACCCTCGGCTTCTGTTTTCCCGGTCACGTTAAACACATAGTAAGGCTTACCGTTCTTCTCCCGGATGTCTATATCGAAATGATACCAGCGCGACATATCATCGTCAAACATCGCCGCTTTATCTCCCATAAGGGGAATACCAGGGATCTTCATGCCCGGGTTAAAAAAAAGCATCTTCAGCTGTTCCTTATGTTTCTCGATGCCCGACTTATTCCTCAGTGTTCTGTCCGTCCCCTTCACAATACTCGTTTCACCACAGACCGTATCAAAGGCAAAAAAAAGCGATGCATACAGCTCTGCTGTGTAATAACCATACCCGCCATTCTTATTGTAAAAATCACCCGTCGCTTCTTCAGCCTCTTTCTTCGTGTATCGGCAACCGTTATCGGCGTACTGGCGCGTCCTGCTGTTGAGTGTTGCCTTAGTTTTGCCATTTTTATCCATCATCCGGATATCATTCAGGGCAGCAAAATTCAGGATGCGAAGATTTTTGAAGGCCTTGTAAAAACTGGTATCCAGCTTGACCTTGTTGACAAAGCCCCTGACATCCGTATTGCTCCTGATGATCACTTCGGAGAGGGTGATCACGCGGCCGTCAATGGTATCTTTCTGTTGGGCTTTCGCCCTGCTGCACAGCACCAGTAAAATCACCGGCAGCAATATGGGGCCAAGCTTTACGTGCATCCTTATTTTTGAAACATCATGCGGTAATCCACGCGAACCTTACCCCTGGAGATATCTTCAAGCTTGCCTTTAATGAGTTTTCTTTTCAGCAGTGAGATACGGTCGATGAAAAGCTTGCCTTCTATATGGTCGTACTCATGCAGGATGACCCTTGCCGTAATGCCATTGAAGGTCCTGGTATAGGTGTTGAATTCTTCATCCTGGTACTCAAGCACCACTTCCTCATTGCGGGAAATATCTTCCCTGACCTTTGGTATGCTGAGGCAACCCTCATTGTACAACCACTCCTTCCCGTTAAGACTCACAATGCGAGCATTGATGAATACCTGTTTTACACCGGGGCCGTCAGGATAATCCTCCTTTTCGTCATCCTCCATGTTCTCGAAGATCTGCGTGGAATCGATCACAAAAAGCCTGATCGCGCGGTTGATCTGGGGTGCAGCCAAACCAACGCCATTGGATCCATACATGGTTTCCCACATGTCTTCGATCAGTTTGTCCAACTGGGGATATTCAGGGGTAATGGGTTTTGCCACTTCCCTGAGAACAGGATGACCATAAGCTACAATTGGAAGTATCATGGCGCAAAATTAATGAATCAACGGGAAAATCAGCGTCCATGGAAAGGGAGTATGCTTTACTGTGTCCTGCTTTCAAGGTATTCCTGCAAGAGCAGGGTTGCGGCGATCTCATCCACATTGGCCTTGTTGCGGCGATCTTTTTTCTTCATCCCCATGTCAATCATGGCCCGGGAAGCCATCTTTGAACTGTAACGTTCATCAATGGTCACAATGTTCACCCCTGGGAAATGCCTTTTAAGCTTTTTTACAAACTCGGCTGCAGCAGCCGTTATATCCGTGGCAGAATCGTCCAGGTTCCTTGGATCTCCCACTACAATGGTCTCCACCGCTTCTTTCCCGAGATAGTCCTTTAAAAACACCAGCGCCATATGTGTTTCCACGGTGGTGAGTCCCTGCGCAATGATCTGCAAGGGGTCCGTTACGGCCATACCCGTTCGCTTCCGACCGTAATCAATGGCAAGTATCCTCATGTCAGGTAAATAGATCGGTGATCACAAATATCGCAAATACCACACTGGCAATACCGTTTGCCGTCATGAAAGCCAGGTTCACTCGGCTAAGGTCTGCTGGCTTCACAATACTTTGCTGGTATACCAGCATGCCGCAGAAAACAACCACGCCCATCCAGTAGAGATACCCAAAACCACCATACCAGCCAGCGGCGATTACAAAAAGTGAAGACAGTACATGCAAAAACCTGGACACCCGCAATGCATTTCTTTTGCCTACGGAAGCGGGGATGGAATAGAGTTGCTGCGACTTATCAAATTCCTCGTCCTGGAGCGCGTAGATGATATCAAATCCACTGACCCAGCAGATCACAGCCAGCGAAAAAAATATGGGCAGCAGCGCAAAATGCGCGGTGACCGCGAGATAGGCACCGATGGGGGCCAGCGATAGCCCCAGGCCCAGGATCAGATGGCATAAGGGTGTAAATCGCTTGGTATAACTGTAGCCCAGGATCACCAGCAAGGCAACAGGCGAGAGGAAAAAACAAAGGGGGTTGATAAACCAGGTGAAACCGATAAAGAGCAGGCAGTTGACGATGGTGAACTCCAGTGCATTGCCGGGCTTAATGATGCCGCTGGGGATCTCACGAACCGAGGTCCTGGGATTCTTTGCATCATAATGCCTGTCGAGGTACCTGTTAAACGCCATCGCCGCCGTTCTGGCGGTAACCATGCATCCCAACACGAGCAGCAGCAGAACCCACATATCGCCCGAGAAAACATCGGACAACTGGCCTTCTTCCCTGATCACGTTGTGGCTTCCGCTGAAGGGGATCTCGCCGTACCGTTTATGGAACAAACCGATGAAAAACCCCACGAGTGCAAATGGCAGGGCAAAGATGGTATGGGAAAATTTGATGAGGGACAGGTAATTCTTAACGGTTGTCATGCCCGGCAAAGGTACGAAGAGCCAACTACTATTTTGGCTGCCCGGGAGCCACCAGCCCTTTTTTGTGCATCTCCCATAGAACGATCCCCGCTGCCACGGAAATGTTCAGTGAATGCTTCATGCCGGCCTGCGGAATCTCGATACAGGCATCGCAAAGGGCGATCACGGTATCCTGCACGCCTTCTACCTCGTTTCCAAAGATCAGGGCCGTTTTCCGGTCGTTGGGGACATCAAACGCCTGCAGCGCCATGCTGCCTTCAGCCTGCTCCACGGCGCAGATCAGGTAGCCCTCTGCTCTCAATTGACCAATCAGCCTGATGATGTCCGTCTCATAGGACCATCTCACCGTTTCCGTTGCGCCGAGCGCTGTTTTATGAATGTCGCGGTGCGGCGGGCAGGGTGTATACCCGCACAGGAAAATGGATTCCACCAGGAAAGCATCGGCGGACCTGAAGACTGAGCCCACATTATGCATGCTCCTGACATTATCCAAAACCACCACCAACGGCGCTTTGTCGGCCAAATGGAATTCAGCAACAGATTTACGCCCAAGTTCCTCCATGGACAGTTTTCGCATGATGCAAAGATAAGCGGCACCATCGCCCGAAAGCAGCTATTTTCTTTTCCACAATGAGGATAACACAGGCCATGCCAATTGACCTATCCCTATTTTTGCCGGCGTTATAAACATGTCAAAAACGGCCGACACTCCACTGATGCAGCAGCACCGGGCGATCAAACAAAGATACCCCGACGCCATCCTGTTGTTCCGCGTGGGTGACTTCTATGAAACTTTTGGAGAAGATGCCGTGATCGCTTCAGGCGTTCTGGGTATTACCCTCACCAAAAGGAATAACGGATCGGCCTCATCGCTGGAATTAGCTGGTTTTCCGCATCATTCGCTGGACACCTACCTGCATAAACTGGTTAAAGCCGGTTACCGGGTAGCCATATGCGACCAGTTGGAAGATCCCAAACTAACCAAGGGAATCGTAAAGCGCGGGGTAACGGAAATGGTTACACCGGGTGTAGCCACCAATGACAAATTGCTGGAACACAATTCCAACAATTTCCTTTGTGGCATACATTTTTCTGAAGAACAACACGGAATAGCTTTCCTTGATATTTCCACTGGCGAATTCTTTGTGGCCGAAGGCAACACGGAATACATCGATAAACTTTTGCAAACGCTGAAGCCTGCAGAAGTGATCTACCAGAAAAACCAGCAGAAATTCTTCAAGGAAACGTTTGGCGCCCGTTTTTATACCTACCCTCTTGAAAGCTGGATCTTTGATGAAGCGTACGGGGAAGAACAGCTTTTGAAACAATTCAGCACCCACTCCCTGAAAGGATTCGGTGTGGAAGACCTGCATGCGGCGATCACTGCTGCCGGTGCAGTTCTCCATTACCTGAAAGACACGGAACACCCTAACCTCCGTCACATTACCGGCATCCAGCGCCTGGCCAGGGAAGATTACCTCTGGATGGATCAATTCACCATCCGCAATCTCGAACTGCTCGGCAACGGCCAGCGTGAAGCTACATCCTTGCTCAAAACGCTGGACAATACCGTTTCCCCTATGGGCGGCAGGCTGTTGAAAAGATGGATCCTGCTCCCCATCATAGACATCGACAGGATCAATGAAAGACTGAACGTGGTGGAACACCTGATCAGGAGCCCTGAGGAAAAAGATACCCTATGGCAGCACATCAAACAATGCGGCGATATTGAAAGACTGGTCAGCAAGATCCCGTCGGGGAAGATCAACCCCAGGGAGATGAAACAACTGGCCAGGGGTTTATACCATATAGAAGAGATCAAAAAGATCTACGCTTCCTCAGGAGAACCTTACCTGGAGAAAATGGCCGCTACCCTGGACTTCTGCCCGCTCATCCGGGAAAAAATACAGCATTACATTGTAGAAAATCCGCCCGCACTATCCGGAAAAGGCGGATTGATATCAAGCGGCATCCATGCCGAGCTGGACGACCTACGGCATATCTCCACTTCCGGTAAGGAATACCTGCTGCTGCTGCAACAGAAGGAAATCGAACGTACCGGTATCTCGTCGCTGAAGATCGGGTACAACAACGTTTTTGGATATTACCTGGAAGTCACCCATTCGCATAAACAGAAAGTGCCGGCGGATTGGATCCGGAAACAGACACTGACCAGTGCGGAACGGTACATCACGCCCGAACTAAAGGAATATGAAGAGAAGATCACCGGCGCAGAAGAGAAGATCGTGAGGATAGAAGCGGGGATCTTTGAAGGCCTGATCCGCGATCTTTACGAGTATATCCAGCCCATGCAAATCAATGGCCACGTGCTTGCGGTGACCGACTGCCTGGCCTGTTTTGCCTACGACGCCGTGCATTACAATTATCGTCGACCGCTCCTGCACGAGGGTGATGAACTCGAACTTACGGAATCAAGGCATCCGGTGATCGAAAGAAATCTGGCGTCTGACCAGGCCTATATCGCAAATGACATCCTGCTCAACAAAGGCCAACAGCAGATCATCATCCTCACCGGGCCCAATATGAGCGGTAAGAGTGCAGTACTCCGACAAACGGCCCTCATCACCCTGATGGCGCATATGGGTTGCTTTGTACCGGCACAACAGGCCAGGATCCCGCTGACCGACAAGATCTTCACCCGGGTAGGCGCCAGCGACAACCTCAGCGGTGGCGAGTCTACCTTCATGGTGGAAATGAATGAAACCGCGAGCATCATCAACAACATATCGCCCCGCAGCCTGATCCTGCTCGACGAGATCGGCAGGGGCACATCCACATACGATGGCATATCCATCGCATGGAGCATTGTTGAATTCCTGCAACATTCGCCGTCAAAGCCACTGACCCTTTTTGCCACCCATTACCACGAGTTGAATGAACTGGAAAACATCCTCCCCGGTGTAAAGAACTTCCATATCACCAACAAGGAATCCGGCAACAAGATCATCTTCCTGAGAAAACTCGCCAGTGGCGGAAGCACGCATAGCTTTGGTATCCATGTGGCGCGCATGGCAGGCATGCCTCCCTCCCTGATCGACCGGGCCAACGAGGTGTTGAAAAAACTGGAAGAAAACCGGGGCAGCGACGATATCAGTAAAACCGCCGAACAGCTGGTGGCGCCAAAGGTCCAGCTTTCTATTTTTGATGCACATAGTGATACGTTCAGCCAGATCCGGAAACTGCTGGAAGATACGGACATCAACAGGCTCACACCCATCGAAGCCATGATGAAGCTGAACGAGATCAAAGGAAAGCTGAACTGATATAGCGTTTAAACAAACAAGCCCCTATCCACCCCAGACCAGGAACAACTCAATGACCAGGGCATTGATCAGATCGATCAGGAAACCACCTACCAGCGGCACGATGATAAATGCATAAGGCGAGGGACCAAACTTCCCGGTCACCGCGCTCATGTTGGCCATGGCCGTAGGAGTAGCACCCAGCGTGAACCCAATGAACCCTGCCGAGATCACAGCAGCGTTATACGTACCCTTCAGGGACCTGAATACAACGAAGATGGTAAACAGGATGATCACCAGCACCTGGGCAAGCATGATCAGTATGATCGACGCAGCCATGGAAACTAGATTCCATAACTGCAGGCTCATAAGCGACATAGCGAGGAATAATGCAAGGCTGATCTCTTCAATAAAGCCCAGGCTTGCATGACGCGTAGGCCAATCCAAAGATCTCCACACATTTGGAATCGTATTGCTCAGCAGGATGCCGGAAAACATGGAGGTAACGTAAGGGGGTAGCCGAAAATTGGTTTCCTTCAACAATCCGTTCAGGTAGCTACCCATGGCAATGGCCACCCCAATGATCAATACGGTGTACATAAAAGAATCTTCCGATATGGGCTTTTCTGTACCATGCGACACCTCCACGCGAAAGTTCTGGTCCCCTCCGGCTCCAGTTTGTTCTTCCTGATCAGGAAGGCCGATACAGGACCACCAACAAAACCTCCGGCAACCAACCCGATCGTTGCGCAAGCCACACCGATCTCCACGGCATTCATGGTTCCATAATAGGTCTGCAATGTTTTCCCCAGGCGATGGAAGTACCAAGTCCGCCAACCAGGGAGATCGATCCTCCCAGCAGTCCGATCCTGGAATCAATACCCAACATACTGGCAAGGGTGACCCCTATCCCGTTCTGTAAAAAGATCAGTACGGTTGACAATACCAGCAGGATGACGAGGGATCAGCCACCTTTAAACAACTCGGCAACACTGGACGACAATCCCACACAGGTAAAAAAAACAACCAGCAACACATCCCTCAGGAAAAGATCGAAACTGATGATCGACCCCGTGACTATAAAATAGAGGGTGATTACACTGGACACGATGACACCGGCAGAGACCGGCTCGGGTATATCATACCGGTTCAGAAAACGAAACCTTCGGTTCAGTTCGCGACCCAAAAAAAGGACCAGGATGGCCACCATCACTGTCTGCCAGGAATCCAGTTTGATTTGTTGCATGCAAAAAATGCAAGAAGTTAGTTGTTATCACCCTAAAATCGCCTGCCCCCTGCTATTTCAACAGCCAGGCTGTGACATCTGCCAGTTGCTGATCGGTCATCTTATTGGTAGCCGGATCCGGCATGAGGCTACCTTGTTGTTTTTCCTTTTTTGCGATCTTACTGACGGCCAGGGTACGACTGGTACCAGCGACATCCTTGAGCACAACGGTATTGTCATTTTGTGACATCATGAATCCATAAAAGGATTCACCGCCTTTCATGGTCACCAGCCAGGGCTCATAACCGAAAACAATGGCAGCAGAAGGATTGATGATGGCATCCAGCAATGCAGTTTTGTCGAACTTGCCCTTGATCGTTGTAAGCTCCGGACCCAGGGCCCGGCCCTCATCACCCTTCTTATGACAGGAACCACAGTAGGTGGAGAATACCATTTTACCTTTATTGGCATCCCCGCGCAACGCGGAAATTTTCTCTATGGAGTATTGCACGTCATTCCCCGGCTTCCGGAAATATTTTCCCGCCTGCACCCTAACCGTTACATCAGGGTTATTGAAGATCCTCTCACCCGCATAGTTGCTGAGCTCAGGTGTAAGGCGATTCTCTTCGGCCATCGAGATCAGCATTTGTCCGCCTATGGAATCAGCAGCCATCTCCCGGATCTTTCCCCTACGCTCATCTGCGCTCTGCCGATCATCCAATACGATCTCCCGATTCACTTTCATCCTCGCCAGCTTTCGCTGATAGGCTGTGTTGAGGTCCACAGCAGACCAATCCATCAGCTTGAACCATTCGTTCCCCTGCCTGAATGAGAGCCAGTAAGAAGAATGTTCCGCTACATCCTTTAAGGGTTGCTTCGACAGCTCGATCATGGCCCTTACTGCATCTGGATGATGGATGAATGATATGGCCGTTAACGCAGCATGGCGATCGGCAGGCTCCAACCTGTCGGAGGCTGCCCTGGCTTTCAGGTCATCCAGTGACGACAAGGGATGAAGCCGCCACGCGAGCTCAGCCATCTCCTTATTCCACTCCAGCGGTCCCCTGCCAGCACCAAATATTTTCTTTGCTTCGGCATAATACGCTGCTGCATCCTTATCCATGGCTGCACCCAGCGTCTCAAGGTTCCAGCGGTCACCTGCCTTGTACCCCTTCATCAATTGCACCAGCAGGGGCATGGCACCCTGTGTAGGGATATCACGCAGCGAAGCTGCCACTTCCCGCCTTACAAATGGCGAAGGATCATTGACCATGTCCGTTGCCAGCACCAAGGTATCTGTTACACCCAGCAGGGCCTTATAGGCCACTGCCCTCATTTGCTCATCTTTATCCTTCAGGATACTGCGCACCTTCGCCACTCCACCCTGACCCAGCTGCGCCAGTAACCATACCGCTCTCGCACGGATATAATGGTTGCCGTTATGGAGCAACTCACTGACTGCAGGCGTCACAGCGTCCCCTTTCTTCAGCAGCAACTCAAAGCCCAGGTTCCTGACATTGATGGCGGGGCTCATCAAGGCGTCGATCTGGCCCGGCGTGCTATTCAGATCATACCGGGGTCGTTGAAGCCTTCTATTCTTTGGCGTAATGCGGTAGATCCGTCCATAGCCTTTATTGTCTTTCATCTGGTGCCCGCCCACTACGGGATCGTACCAGTCTGCCACATACAGGGCACCGTCTGTTCCTACCGTAACGTCGCTGGGCCGGAACCACATTTCTTTCTTCCGATTGAATGATGTGTCGTTCCAAACATATCGTTCATTGTCTTCCTTCAAAGACGTTACCATGTTCATTCGTTTGCCCAGATCAAATCCGGAGAGGCTGGCCTTTGGAAGAAATCCAAAAACTGTATTACGACCGGCATCGGCACTCATGAACATGCCGAGATATTTTTGTCCAAGGGCATCCGTTTCAATAACCGTAACCCCCGTTGGCGCGCCTGAGCCCGTGTTGTGGCCAGCCGGCATCACCCCCGGATCTTCCTGGTGCCAGTGCGCCTGAAAAATATCCTGGCCAGGTCGCTGATCCGCCTGCCAGTATCGCGTTCCATCCGTGCTGAAAAAGCCCGCATTACCGCCTTCCATCAACCAGGTAGCACGACAAGTAACCACCTGGTCGTCGTTATCGTTCTGCCATAACTGACCATATGAATCCGGGATCACTTCGTAGGAGTTCCTGAAATTATGACCCATCACTTTCAGCCCCCGGCCCTCTTTATCCATCCTCAGCGCCAGTCCGCCGACCCAAACCTTTCCATCGTCCGACTTCATATTACCCTGGTTGGATTGATTATGCGGGGAACCGCCCGTATAGATACTGCCCGAACGAAGGGTCCATCCAGCCCTGTCAGTCACCACATGCGGACCAGCATTGCCCGCGTTAAAATACCAACGGCCATCGGGCCCCGCATACACGGCATGCAGGGAATGATCGTGGTCGAGGCCGCCAAATCCTTTCAACAGGATCTCTTTCTTGTCCGGCACATCGTCACCGTTCTCATCGGTATACACAATCAAATTGGGAGAACATGAAACGATGACCTTGTTCCCGATGACGGCAATACCAACCGGTGACACCAGATCTTTATCCTGTACAAAAACAGTTGACTTGTCTGCCTTTCCATCCTGATCGGTATCCTCGAGGATCATGACACGATCTCCTTCCTGGTGATGGAGTGCTTTCCCCGGATCATTGTTGAAATTCCTGTAGTTCACAGCTTCGGTTACCCACACCCTGCCCTTCACATCCACGTCCATATTGGTGGGATTGTAGAACATGGGAGATTCCGCCCACACTTCAGCCTCCAGATCGTCTGGCAGGAAAAGATCAGCATTTGCAGCCTTCCCGGTAAATAATGGAAGGGAAAGGAATATGATCAGGAAATACTTGAGCACGGTCAGGATTTAAAAGGAGTAAAATGGGAAGCAAGAAAATCTTTGTTATGCCTGTAGGCGGTCAGGAGATCGAGATCGCCCGGCATGGCGCCTTCTATCTGCATCCAGTGGTCGCCCCAGTACCCAAGATCTGAGAGCATGTTGCTAACCCCATTCCAGTCAACACTTCCCTTACCCAGCAGGTAACCGTTCTCTTTCATATGGAGTTCACAGATCATATCCTTCCCGAGTTTCCTGAACTCGGCAATAGGATCATGCCCTGCATCTGCAGTGTTCCGGAAGTCATAGTAGACCTTGACACTGGAAGAACCAACGGCATCAATGATCCGCATATGCCCCGCTGCATCAAGGTAGGATTCAATGCCCAGGGTGATGCCCTTCTTCTCCGCCTTACCCGAAACTTTCTTCAGGCGGGAGATCACCTCCTTCATCCCTGCCTCATCATTCCTCAGGTCATTCTTCGAAAAAAAAGCAAGCAGGATAACGGTAACGCCTAAACGCTCTGCAACGTCAATGGAATCATACACCCATTGCTCGGTCCGGGGATCCGATTTATAGGGAACATTGTTGAGCTCGCCGATGGCGATGCTCGAAATGGCGATGCCCGATTCTTTTGAAGTTCTCAGAAAGAGATCCTGGACCTCTTTCTTGCGCAGGTGCAGGTCATTCTGTGCCGAGCCCATATTGACCATGATGCCCGAAAGCCCTATATCTTTTGCTAGACCAAATGCCGCGGGATCGCTGCTTTTACCCAGTGACCAATCGCAGGCGCCAATGCGGAAGCCCTTCTTCCTGAAACTGGCAAGCTCCCCGGAAACAAGCAAGGGGGCCAGCGAATACTGCAGAAAATCGCGTCGGGTGATCATAATGAAGCAGAAATTAAGCAGTAATTAGCATAATATCAAAACTTCATGGACCAGTTTTCGCTACTTCTTTACAAAGCGCATCATGTCCACCCCTTTGGACTTCAACAGGAGCTTTCCGTTTTCAAATCCATAGCTATCGATCGCAAACAGGGTTTTTAGAAAGGTCTGCTCTCCATTTCCGGGGCAGGCCATCATCGTAGACATCCCCGGTTTAAACTGCACACCGGCGTTGCCGCTGGCCACCAGCTTACCGCCCATGCCATTACAACTGCTGTTGCCCTTGTAATCATCTCCCCCGTCGTACACAAGCACCGGTTTCTTATCTGGGTATAGTCCCTCAAACGCGATCCGCGGACCGCTGATAAACTCCAACTCCCAGGTCCCTTTGAAGGCCTCGGGCAGACTGCCGGAAATATCCGCTGCCTTGAAAGTAGCCAGCAAGGTGCTGCCGCCATAAAGACTGAGAATATTATCGTTAATGCTCCAATAGGTCACCTGCTCTAGCGCCTTTAAAAAAGGCTGCTCTGTTTCATTACCCGGGCAAGCCATTCGGGTTACGGCCAAAGGCGAAAACTTCATGCCGTGGCCCTCCTTCAACTCCACTGAGCCATTCATCACATTGCATCCCGTGTTTCCTGTCACTTTCGATCTTTCGCCCGGGGCAAAAAGAAGTTTGGCATTATTCTG
>Ga0315904_10001483_pt1 | contig 37411 bp, 26 predicted proteins | sample LakEriMetagenome_6_FD_203529 | JGI IMG/M metagenome (GOLD analysis project Ga0315904, IMG submission 203529) | Freshwater fungal communities from buoy surface, Lake Erie, Ohio, United States - Buoy 12 MA120 | ecosystem: Environmental > Aquatic > Freshwater > Lake | place: USA: Lake Erie, Ohio... | reverse complement strand
TTATGCCATGAGGGCCTTGACGACTTTGCTGCCGGGTTTGGCGACATTGGTGAGGCGGAGGGGGACGCCGTTGAGGGGGTAGGTGAAGCGGAGGTGATCGAAGCCGAGGAGGGCGAGGACGGTGGCGTGGAAGTCGTGTGGGCTGACCTTGTCGGTGATGGCTTCGTAGCCGAGTTCGTCGGTGGCACCGTGGGAGTATCCTGGGCGGGCACCGCCGCCGGCCATCCAGATGGTGAAGGCGGAGGGATTGTGGTCGCGTCCGATGAAGGACATTTCGCGACCGCCGCGGTTTTCGCGCATGGGGGTGCGGCCGAATTCGCCGCCCCAGATGACGAGGGTATCATCGAGGAGACCGCGGCGGCGGAGGTCGGTGAGGAGGGCGTGGCAGGGTTGGTCGATGCTGCGGCATTTGTCCTTGAAGCCGTGGTTGAGGGCTTCTTCGCGTCCGGCACCGTGGCTATCCCAGCCCCAGTCGAAGAGTTGGATGAAGCGGACGCCGCGTTCGGCGAGGCGTCGGGCGAGGAGGCAGTTATTGGCGAAGGATTCGCGGCCGGGCTGGGTGCCGTAGAGGTCGTGGACTTCCTGAGGTTCGGTGGAGAGGTCGAAGGCGTCGGTGGCGGCGAGCTGCATGCGGAAGGCCATTTCGTACTGGGCGATTCTGGTCATGGTTTCCGGGTCGCCTGTTTCTGCGGCGGTGCGTGCATTGATGGTGGCGAGGGCGTCGAGGCTGAGGCGGCGGAGTTGGCGGTCGATGCCCTTGGGGTCCTTGAGGAAGAGGACGGGTTCGCCGGATGAGCGGCATTGGACGCCCTGGAAGACGCCGGGGAGGTAGCCGGAGCCCCAGACTGACTTGCCGGCGTCTGGGTTTTTGCCGCCGGAGGTGAGGACGATGAAGCCTGGGAGGTTATCGTTTTCCGAGCCGAGGCCGTAGGTGGACCATGCGCCGAAGCTGGCGGCACCTGGGGTGGCGGTGCCGGTGTGCATGACGAGCTGAGCGGGGCCGTGATTGAACTGGTCGGTGTGCATCGATTTGACGATGCAGAGGTCGTCGGCGGATTTTGCGAGGAAGGGGAGACGGTCGCTGAGCCATTGGCCGCTTTGGCCGTGCTGCTGGAAGGGGTATTGATTTCCGAGCATTTTGGGGATGCCCTGGATGAACGCGAATTGTTTGCCTGCGAGGAACGAGGGAGGGCAGTCGCGGCCGTCGAGTCTGGCGAGGTCGGGTTTAGGATCGAAGAGTTCGAGCTGGCTGGGGCTGCCTGCCATGTGGAGGTAGATGACGCGTTTGGCGCGGGCGGGGAAGTGGGGTGGGTTGGCGCGCAGTGGCTGGGCGGGGTCGTGGCTTGGGGTGGCGGGGTCGCTGGCGTGGGTGCGGGAGCCGAGCCAGAGAGCGGCGAGGCCGAGCGGGCAGTTTCTGAGGAAGTGCCTGCGGGTGGGGGTGAGGAGGAGGTCGCGGTGGTTCATCGGTTCAGCGGTTCAGCGCGAAGTCGGAATTGAGGAGAGTATTGGCGACGAGGGTGAGGGCGGCGGCTTCCGGGGAGGCGGCGAGCTGGGCGGCTTCGCTGGGATGCTGGCGGTAGGCGGCGAGGGCGGCGTCGTAGAGCTGGACGAGAGGAATGACGATTTCCCCTGGTGGTGGTTCCAGCGTGATGAGCGAGACGGCGTGGGTGATCTGATTGCGCGGGGAATGGCTGGTGGAAGCGACTCGGGAGGCGAGAGCGCCGGCCATTTCGAGGAAGGCGGGGTCGTTGAGGGTGACGAGGGCCTGGAGGGGCGTGTTGGTGGGGAGGCGGCGGGGGGTGCAGAGGTCGCGTGCGGGGGCGTCGAAGGCGAGGAAGCCCGGGTAGCCGCTGGTGCGTTTCGAGTAGGTGTAGAGGGCGCGGCGGTAGCGGTCCTCGCCAGTGGAAGTTTCCCAGCTGGCACCGCTGTAGACACTGCTCCAGACGCCGTCGGGCTGGGGCGGGAAGACGGGAGGGCCGCCGGATTTCTCCGAGAGGAGACCGGAGATGGCGAGGGCGTGGTCGCGGATCATTTCGGCGGTGAGGCGCTGGCGTGGTCCGCGGGCGAGGAGGGAATTGGCTGGGTCGCGGGCGACGAGGGCGGGAGAGGCGGAGCTGGACTGGGCGTAGGTGGCGCTGAGGGCGAGTTCGCGGAGGAACGACTTGAGAGACCAGCGGTGGTGGCTGGAGAGGCGGAGGGCGAGGTGGTCGAGGAGTGGCTGATTCGAGGGCAGGGCACCGCTCGAGCCGAAGTCCTCGAGGGTTTCCACGATGCCGCGGCCGAAGAGGGCGGCCCAGAAGCGGTTGGCGGTGACGCGTGCGGTCAGGGGGTTGCGGTCGCTGACGAGCCACTGGGCCATGGCGAGGCGGTTTGGATTTTCCGGTGATGGTCCGAGGGTAGCGGGCCATGCGGGGGGCTGGGCGGCCTCGCGGGAGAGGCGGTTGCCGCGGGCGTAGAGCCTTGTTTCGCGGGGAGCCGGGCGTTCGGTTAGGACTGGGACGGCGGGGCCCTTGATTTCAGCGTAGGCAGCGCGGGTTGCGCGCCATGTGGCGATGAGTTGCTGGCGTTCCGGGCTGGCGAGCGGGGCTGAGGAAGCGTCGAAGGCGAAGTGGCGGGTGGGGGTGCCCTGGAAGCCTGAATTGACGGGGGCGTTGTGTTTGAGGGTGACCTTGAGGGTGCTGTCGGCGGCGAGGGGTGTGGCGAGCACGAAGACGGCCCAGCGTGGTCCGTCGAGGACTGGGTAGCCACCGAATCCGGCGAGGTCGCCACCGCCTGCGAGGGCGAGCGGGCGGTACGGGCCTGACTGGTGGTCCGCGATGACTTCGGCGATGGGGACGGGGATTTGGGAATTGTTTCCGGTCGAGGCGGCGAGGCTGCATTCCGTGATCATGCAGCCTTTTTCCGGCCATGTGGTGGGGTCGTTGCTGTCCGGGAGGATGCGGAGGCGGAGGGCCGTGAGGCCCCTGGGGGCGGGCAGCGAGATTTCGTATGAGACGCCGATGGGCATGGTGCCCGAGGCAGTGATGGTGTTTCCTTCTGCGGCGATGGTGAGTTGGCCGCCGCTGGCGGTTGCCGCCGAGGGATTGAGAGGATTCCAGTCGGGGGACTGCTGGCAGGCTGCGGTGCCTGCGGCTGTGATTTCGCGGAGAAGGTGATTGGCCTTCTGGAAGAGCGCGGCGGCCTGCGGGTTGGGGCTGGCGGTGAAGCGCGGGAAATCGTCGTTCTGGTCGCAATCCTCCGTGGAATTGAAGAATGCCTTGAAGCGGTAGTAATCCTCGTGCGGGAAGGGGTCGTACGGGTGGGCGTGGCATTGGACGCAGGCGAAGGTGGTGGCCTGCCAGACAGTCCATGTGGTATTGACGCGGTCGTGGACGGCGGTGTCGCGCCATTCTTCATCGTCTGTGCCGCCTTCCGAATTGTTCTGGGTATTGCGGTGGAAGGCAGTGGCGAGCAGGTCGTCGTTCGAGGGATTGGGGAGGAGGTCGCCTGCGAGCTGGCGGATGGTGAACTGGTCGAAGGGCAGGTCGGCATTGAAGGCGCGCACGACCCAGTCGCGCCATGGCCAGATATCGCGGTGGGGATCTTTTTCGAAGCCGTAGGTATCCGAGTAGCGTGCGAGGTCGAGCCAGAGCGCGGCCCAGTGTTCGCCGTAGGCAGGCGAGGCGAGGAGTCGGTCGACCGCCTTGGTGCGGGCCGTCTGCGGGTGGGTGGCGAAGTCAGCGGCGAAGGTCTTCCAATCTTCCGGTGACGGGGGTAGTCCGGTGAGGTCGAGTGAAGCGCGGCGGAGCCATGCGGCAGGGGTGGCGTCCGGAGACGGCGTGAGGTTTTCGGCTTCGAGTCTGGCGAGGACGAAGGCATCGAGGGGCTGGCGGGGCCAGTCCTTGCGGGTGATGGGGGGAACCGGAGGGTTGGCTGGTGGGATGAGGGACCAGTGTTCCGACCATGGGGCACCGTCTGCGATCCATTGGTGGAGGGTGGCGGTGTCGGCTGGGCTGAGTCTGGGGCCGTGTTCCGGTTTGGGCATGACCTCGTCGGGGTCGCTGCTGGTGATGCGGCGGATGAGTTCCGAGGCATCCGGCTGGCCTGGGACGATGGTGCGTTCGCCTGATTTGCCGGAGGCGAGGGCTTTGTCGCGGTAGACGAAGGAGACACCGCCGGCTGCCTTGACTCCGCCATGGCAGGCTGTGCAGTGTTTTGTGAGGATGGGTCGGATGTCCCGGTTGAATTCCGTGGCGGCGAGGGTGCTGGCGGGGGCGAGCGGGAGGGTAGCGGCGAGAAGGGCGAGGGACGGAGCGCGCATGAGATTCCTTGTGAAGGGAATTACGTCGCTGGCGCTCCGGTTTTCGCGTCAAAGCGGCACGCCGTGGTTCACGAAGCCGCTGGTTTTTCGGAGGAACGCCGGAAGAGGAGACCGCTTTTCGGGCTGAAGACGAGGGCGAGGAGGAAGACCGCGCCGAGGAGGGCGGTGATGGCGGCTCCGGCCGAGAGATTGGTGAAGTGGGCGAGGATCATGCCGCCGGCCGCGCAGACCGCCCCGAGGAAACCGCCGCCCCAGAACATGGCGCGCGTGCTGTTGGTGAGCAGGAAGACGGTGGCACCAGGAGCGACCACGAGTCCGAGCGAAAGCATGCAGCCGACTGCGCGGAGGGCCGAGACCATGACGAGGACGAGGAGCGTCATGATGAGGTACTGGACGGCGCGGACCGGGACCCCCTGGGCAGCGGCGACCGATGGTTCGAAGAGTGTCACGAGGAAAGTCCGCTGCAGGGCCGTGCAGAGCGTGAGGGTGAGCAGACCGACGCCGAAGGCCACCCAGACATCCGTGGCGTCCAGCATGAGGAGGTCGCCGAAGAGATAGTCCTCCAGTTTGACCTGACTTCTGACATCGCCTGGCAGGTAATTGAAGAGGATGAGACCGGCGGCGAAGGCGACGGTGAAGATGACGCCGAGGGAAGTTCCCTGATCGAGGCGCGAGACGCGCGAGACGGCGAGCGAGGCGAGGACCACGATGAGGGCAGCGAAGAGAGCCCCGAGGAAGGAACTCCAGCCCGTCAGTTTTCCGGCCACCATGACGCCGAGGACGATGCCTGGGAGGAGGGCGTGGGAGAGCGAGCCCGCGACGAGGGCACCGCGGCGCAGCACCACGTAGGCGCTGAAGCAGCCATTGGTGAATCCGATGATGAGGGCCGCGAGGAGGGAACGTGCGAGTGACGGGACCGAGAGAAGATCGTGGAGCCAGGAGGGCATGAGAGCGGGAGGATCAGGCGGTGGCGGCCGGGGCGTAGGCGGTGGCGAGGGCATCCGGCAGGAAGGCCTCTGCGACCGTGCCGAAGGCGACCGTGCGGCGGTTGAGGATGAGGACCTGATCGAAGAGGTCGGGTACGGTATTGAGATCGTGGTGTGAAGCGATCACGAGTCTGCCTTCGGCGGCCAGTCTGCGGAGGAGGACCGAGAGATTCTCCTGAGCGGGCCGGTCGAGTCCGGTGAATGGTTCGTCGAGGAGGAGGACGTGGGCTTCCGAGGCGATGGCGCGGGCGATGAAGGCGCGCTGCTGCTGACCGCCCGAGAGCTGGCTGATCTGGCGGGATTCGAGTCCGCCGAGGTTCATGAGGTCGATGGCTTCCTTGACCTTGCGGTCGTCTTCCGTACGCCAGCGCCGCCACCAGCTGAGTTGGTTGTAGCGGCCCATTTCGACGAGACCCTGAACGGTGACGGGGAATGACCAGTCGACTTCCTCGCGCTGGGGGAGGTAGGCGAATTCGCGGTGCCATTTCTGGACGGTGGCTCCGCGCCAGCGGATGGAGCCCGACGATCTGGGGAGGAGGCCTGCGATGGCCTTGAGGAGTGTGCTTTTGCCGGCACCGTTGGGGCCGATGAGGGCGACGCAGTTGCCGCAGGAAGTGGCGAAGCCGGCGTTTTCGAGAGCGACGTGCGAGCGGTAGCAGACGGTGAGTCCGCGCACTTCCAGTTCGTGGTGGTGGGCGCAGTGGTCGCAGTGGGAATCCGGGGTCATGGGGCGGCGGTGCTGGGCCATGAAGTGCTGACGACTTCCTCGGTGGTGGGGGTAGTGGACCAGACGTTGAGGGTGCGGGCTGCGAGGCCATCGGGTTCGATGGTGATTTCGGCCATGGTTTCCGGGGTATTGTCTGGCCAGCGGATGGCGATGGTGAATTCCGTGCGGAGGTTTTCGATGGGGAGGTCGATGGAATCTTCGAAGGCGAGGTCGTGGTCCGGGTTGGACCATGCATGGAGTGGGTGTCCGGCTGAGGAGAGGGTGATGGATTCGGGTGCGTGGACGCAGCGGATGCGGACCGAGCTGGTGAGGGTCGGTGTGCTGGTGGTGTCGGCTTGGTTGTCGGGGGCGGCGGCGGGTGGAGCGGCGACGCGGGTGGCGCGCCAGACGAGTGGGCCGCAGCAGCCGAGGCCGAGGGCGAGGCAGAGCAGGAAATTCAGCAGCGGGAAGCCTCGCATGGGAAGGGCCTTATGGTTTCAGGGCAGCGGTGATGGTGCGCACATTGTGGGCGAAGGATGCTTCGAACGTGGCGAGTGGGCCGGTGCCATTGCCATCGGCGACCAGTTCGCCGCCGACGCGGACGCCGGTTTCGCGGGAGAGCTGGGTGAGGTACTTGGCATTGACGCCCTGTTCCGGGAAGACGGCAGGGACGGCCTGGCTGCGGATGGTTTCGACTGCCTTGAGCAGCTCCGGGGAGGAAGGGGCGACATTGTGATTGAGGCCCTGGACAGGGACGAGGCGGAAGCCGTATTCTTTGGCGAAGTAGCTGAGGGCGAGGTGGGCTGTGGCGATTTTGCGGCGGTTGGCCGGGATGCCTGCGAATTCGGACTTGGCCCATTTTTTGAGGCTGGCGAGGCGGTTGCTGAAGGCAGCGGCATTGGCCTTGTAGATGTCCTTGCCGGCTGGGTCGGCCTCTGTGAAGGCGGTGGCGACGACGCGGGCGGCGCGCTGCATGTTGTCGATGCTGTTCCACCAGTGCGGGTCGATGGCACCCTGGGCGTGTTCCGGGCAGCAGAGGAAGAGCGAGCCGTCTCCTGCTTCGATTTTGAGGGAAGGGATGGTGCGGCCTACTTCGATGATCTGCTGCTGCGGGGAGAGATTGCTGCGGAGTTTGTCGAGGTAATTCTCCATGTGTTTGCCTGCGGCCAGGATGACGCGGGCTTTGGAGAGGCGGCGGACGTCCGAGGTGGTGGGCGAAAAGTGGTGAATGTCGCCGCCTGGCGGGACCAGTCCTGTGACGCTGACGCGGTCGCCGCCGACCTGACGGGCGAGGTCGGTGAGGACCGGGTGGAGCGTGGCGGCTTCGAGGGCGGCGGGGGCAGCGGCGCGGGCGGGAACCAGCGGGAGACTGGCGAGCAGAGAGAGGAGGAGGCGGCGCTTCATGATAGATGCAAAATGATTGCAGGAATGAGCGCGTCAACCGTGGGATGGGAGTTGGCTGTCGGCAACCATTGACAAGGACGGTGGGGAGCGCCTTGTGGTGGATTTCGCATGCTGCAGCTGGCCAACATCACCAAATCCTTTGCGGGGCGGATGCTTTTCCGTGACGTATCGTTTCAGATCAACCGGGGGGACCGGACTGGGTTGGTGGGGCCGAATGGGGCAGGGAAGTCGACTTTGTTTTCGATTATTCTTGGCGAGCAGGGACCGGACGAGGGGAAAGTGACGATGGAGCGGGGGATCAGTTTTGGATTTCTGCCGCAGGAGAGTGCCCCGGCTGGTGATGAGACGGTGCTGGAGTTGGCGACGATGCATGCGGCGGAGCACAGCCGGTGGGAAGTTGAGCCGAAGGCGCGGCGGATTCTGCGGGGGCTGGCGTTCCGGGAGAGTGACTTCGATCGTCCGGCGCGGGCCTTGAGTGGGGGATGGATCATGCGGGCGCATTTGGCGCGCTTGCTGGTGCAGCAGCCCGATCTCCTGCTGCTGGACGAGCCGACGAACCATCTGGATCTGGAATCGCTGCTATGGTTTCAGGAATATCTGCAGGGGTATCCGGGGGCGATTCTGATGATTTCGCACGACCGTGAATTTCTCAATGCTTTGATTGGGAGGGTGGTGGAGATTGCGTGGCAGCGGCTGCATGTGTATGCGGGGAACTACGACGATTATCTGCGGGAGAAGGAAGCGCGGGCTGAGCAGCATCGTCAGGCCTATGAGAACCAGCAGAAGGAGATTGCGAAGCTGCAGGATTTTGCGGATCGGTTCCGTGCGAAGGCGTCGAAGGCGGCGCAGGCGCAGAGCAAGCTCAAGCAGATTGAGCGGATGGAGAAGATCGAGGCCCCGCTGGAGCAGGCGAAGACGGTGGCGTTCCGGTTTCCGCAGCCGCCGCGGAGTGGTCTGCGGGTCATGGCGCTGCGGGGGGTGGATTTTGCGTATGGGGACCTGGTGGTGTACCGTGGGTTGGATTATGAAGTTGAGCGTGGGCAGCGGACGGTGCTGGTGGGGCCGAACGGGGCTGGGAAGAGCACGATGCTGAAGCTGCTGGCTGGGATGCTGGAGCCGCAGGGCGGGGAGCGGGTGGTGGGGCACAATGTGCGGGCTGGATATTTTGCGCAGAACCGGACGGAGATGCTGCAGCCGAACCGGACGGTGCTGGCGGAAGCGATGGATGTGGAGAACCGGCAGCCTGAGCAGTTTGTGCGGACCCTGCTGGGGAGTTTTCTGTTCAGCGGGGATGACGTGCTGAAGCCTGTGGCGGTGCTGAGCGGGGGCGAGAAGAGCCGGCTGGCCCTGTGCAAGCTGCTGCTGGATCCACCGAATTTTCTGCTGCTCGACGAACCGACCACGCACCTTGACATGGCGAGCATTGAGGCGCTCATTCAGGCGCTTGCCGGTTTTGAGGGCACCTTGGTATTCATCAGTCACGACGTGCATTTCATCCGCAAGGTGGCGACGACCGTGCTGCATGTGAGTGCCGGGGAGGTCACGCCGTATGCGGGTGACTATCAGTATTATCTGGAGAAGAGCCGGGCGACTTCCGAGCGGGCGGCCCTTACGAGCGGGACGAAGCTGAGTGATCAGCGGCCTGAGGATCAGGCAGTGGCTGGGGAGGGACGGGCGAAGGTTTTTCTGACGCGTGACGAGAAGAAGGCGCTCGCGCGGGAGCGGGAACTGCGGTTGCAGGCGAAGCGGGAGAAGCGGAGGCAGGTCGCTGCTCTTGAAGGGGAGATTGCGAAGCTCGAGGGGAAGCAGCGGGAATTGTCGGAGCGGCTGGAGCAGCCTGAGACCTATGACAATTCGGCGCTCGCGATGGAATTGAACCGTGAGCTGATGGGGGTGAGTGATTCCCTTGAGCGGCTGGCGGCCGAGTGGGAAGGGGCTCTTGCCGAGGTGGAGAAGATGGAGGGCGAAGTGGCTGAGGCTTGATGGCGTTGGCCGGGCCGGGGCGGATCAGGTTTTCCGGCAGTGGTAGTTCTGGGCGACGAGGCTTTCGAGGGCGGCGAGGCCGTAGGTGATTTTCTTGAAGAACGAGGGATTGTGGGGGACGAAGATGAAGTTGGGGTGCTGCTGCCAGAGTTGGCGGAGTCTGAGGTCGAGGGCGACGGCTTCGTCGTTGGATTCCGTGCGGGTGGGATTGCCGCCTTCGATGCTCATGCCGCCGGCGGCGGCGGTTTCGAAGAAGATGACGGCGTCGTAGCGGGCGAGTTCCTTTGCGGGAGTGGTGCCGAGGCGGCGGAAGAAGCCTTCTGGTTTGCCGGGCCAGTAGGCGGCTCCGTCGATGGTGCCGCGGTCGCAGAGGAGGACGCGGTCCGGGTAGCTGGCGTGCTGAATGTCTTCGAGGTGGCGTTGGACCTGATAGATGGCGCTCTGGGAGGCTTCGATGGCGAGCCTTGTTCCGCCTCTGGGGAAGCCACCTGAGAAGAGCATGGTGGCAGCCTCTGGAACGACGACGACCCTGTCGCCGATTTCGCGGCGGAAGAGGTCTGCTGCGGTGGTTTTTCCGCCGCCGGGGCCGCCGGTGAGGACGATGCAGCAGCGGCGGGGGGCGGGTTTGCGCGGAGATTTCGTTCCCATGGCGGGAACCATGGGGTTTGCGGGTGGAAATTGCAAACCTGCGCTGCCGGGTGGGGGGCCTTATTCCAGAAGGCTTCGTTGCGCCGCAGTCGAAGGTCAGGGTTTAGCGGGTACTGTGGCCGGGAGAGGGAGCATGACTTCGTTGCGGCGCATGGGTCCGGGGGTCCATGGGGGGTCGAAGTAGGCGAAGACTGGTTTGCCTGAGCTGCTTAGTTTATTCTGGGACATCCATGTGCGGAGGTCGGCGAGGGCGGCGGCTTCCGATTTCGGCGAGGCATTGCCACTGAAGCGGAGGACAGCCCAGCGGCCGGCTGGGATGGTTTCCACCTTCACGTCGTTTGCCTTCGGGCTGGGAGCGCCTTTTTTGGCGACGTCCGAGGGAACCACGAAGCTCATTTTGCCTTCTTCGCCGTTGGCTCCCATGAAGACTGGAGTGGTCATGGCGATTTTCTCGCTGCGTTCGTTCTGGCCCGAGATGTAGCGGAAGAGCCGCATGAAACCGCCGTCGCGGCCTGATGACGAGGCGTCGCCCGTGCTGGCGACGACCAGTTCCGGGTAGTCGCGGACCTCGCATTTGCCGTCTGTCTGCGAGACCGTGTAGGGGGCGGATTCGTAGCCGGCCCGGCTGGCGGTGCAGGCGGCGAGGAAGACGAGACCGGCGAGGCCTGCGGTGACGAGGAGGTAAGTTTTCATCCAAGGGTAACGCGCGGCGGGTGGTGGTGGAGGCAGGCGGCTGAAAACGGGAAAAATCCGAAATTTGATGTTGCCAAGGAATCGGGCTTCCCCCTAGTCTCGGCGTACTGTTCCCTCTTTATGAAGAAACTTCTCCTGATTCTCCTCACCGCTGGCATTGCCGGGATCGGCACTGCGGACATTCAGTCGCCGCCGGCCTATAAGCATGGCATGCTGCGCAAGCTGAGCCGTGCCATTGCGAACATTGGATTTGGCTACACCGAGATTCCGGTGCAGTGGGCCCGTTCGGAAATCGAAGGGGGAGCGAGCGAGCAAGTGGCCTATGGAACCGTGTATGGCACTGGCAAGACGGTGGCCCGCCTCGGCTATGGCCTGTTTGAACTGGTGACCTTCCCGTGGCCTGCGTACAAAGGGACCTACCGTCCTCCGTATGCTCCGCAGCTCCGCGAAGAATATCACCCGAGCACTGGTCTGCTTGAGTTCCCGCCTGAAGTCGGATTTATCTCCGGCGTGGTGCACAACCGCAGCCAGATTCAGTGACGGGTCGGGCTTGCGCCTGATGACAATTTGGAAACCTCCTCCGGGCGACCGGGGGAGGTTTTTCTTTTTGGGGAGCCGGGATTTCCTGGCCCGGCATGATTTTTCTGCGGTGGGCTGGGGGGTGGGTTACTCCACTTCGCTGACTTCGCCTTCGCGGTCTTCGAAGCGCATGAATTCCTTGAGGAAGGTGAGGGGGATGCCGCCGGTGGGACCGTTTCGTTGTTTGGCGATGAGGAGTTCGGCGATGCCGCTGTTTTCCTTCCGTTCGTCGTCGTCTTCGGCGTAGTATTCCGGGCGGTAGAGGAGGCCGACGACATCGGCGTCCTGTTCGATGGAGCCTGATTCGCGGAGGTCGGAGAGTTTGGGTTTGCCGCTGCCGCGGGTTTCGGGTCCGCGGTTGAGCTGGGCGAGGACGATGACGGGGATATTGAGTTCTTTGGCGAGGGCCTTGATGCCGCTGGAGATTTCTGCGATTTCCTGCTGGCGGTTATCGGCGGCGCGTTTGCTGGTGGAGCGGCAGAGCTGGAGGTAATCGATGGCGATGAGTTCGATGCCGTAGAGTTTCTTGAAGCGGCGGGCCTTCGAGCGGAGGTCGAGAATGGAGAGGGCGGGGGTGTCGTCGATGACGATGTTGCTTTCGGCGAGCTGGCTGGCGGCGCGGGTCATCTGCTGGAAGTCGCCCTGGTTCATGAAGCGGCCGTTCTGGAGGTCGCGCATGTTGATGCGGGCGCGGGCGCAGATGAGGCGCTGGACGAGGCTGTCGGCCGTCATTTCGAGGGAGAAGACGGCGCAGGGTTTGTTGAGATTGACGGCCACGTGTTCGATGATGTTCATGGCGAGCGATGTTTTCCCCATGGAGGGACGGGCGGCGATGATGATCATTTCGCCGCCTTTCATGCCGCCGGTCATTTCGTCGAAGCGGCGCAGGCCGGTGGCGACGCCGCTGATGGCGTTGGGATTGCTGGCGAGCGATTCGAGGTCGTCGATGGCCTTGAGGACGCGTTCGCGCATGGTGAGGCTGCCTTTTTTGGCTTCCTCGGCTTCGCGGATGCCGAGGATACGGGATTCGACTTCATCGAGGAGGGGGCCGACATTTTCCTGATCGTCGAAGGCGCGGCCGATGCAGTCCGAGCAGGCTTTGATGATATTGCGGAGGATGGCCTTCTGCTGGACTTGTTCGGCGTAGTGGGAGACGTGGGCTGGGCTTGGTGCTGCGGTATAGATTTCCGAGATGGTGGCGGCACCGCCCATCTGGCCGATGATGTCCCGGTCGAAGAGGACCTGGGTGATGGAGACGGGGTCGACGGGTTTTCCTCCGTCGAACTGGCGGACGATGATATCGTAGAGGGAGGCGTGGGCTTCCGAGTTGAAGTGGTCCGGGGTGAGCCGTTCCATGGCGAGGCCGACGGCGAAGTCGGGTGCCTGCATCATGCAGGAAAGGACGCAGCGTTCCATGTCGAGGGCCGAGGGCATGGGGCGGCCGGGGTCGTAGAGGGCGCTGGCGTCCGACGGTTTGCGTTTTCCGGGGCCCTGGAGTTTCGGGCTGTCGCTTCCGTTCTGGGATTTGCCTTGGTTGCTGGTGGGGTCGGCCATGGGGATGCGTGCTTGAGGGGGGGAGGATGGGGTGTGGAGGCGGTGGGCTCAAGTGGGCAGCCGGGAAATTGGCTAGCCTGATGTGAATGGTGTTGTGAATATCCTGGGGACAGCCGGGGAATGGCCGGGGGACATCCTGGGGATGAGCGGGGAAGGCTGGGGGGTGGGGTGTGGGTGGTTGAAATCGGTTGCAAAAGGGGAGGTGAAGCGGAAGACGGGAGGGAGACGAATGATGCCCTCCATGAAATCCCGATTTGCCCTTTTTTGTTCAGGAATTGCCGTGGTCTGCACGCTGAGCTGCGAGCAGCAGAGCTATGAGGAGACGAAGAAGTTCAATCAGAAGAGCAGTTTGCATCATGGGGATGCGGCTGGTCATGGCGAGGTGAAGTCGGCTGGTCATGGCGAGGCTGCGAAGCCTGAGGCTGGGCATTGAGAGTGCCTGCTGGTGGGTGCGGTGGCTGATTCCCGGGGATTTGGCTGGCCATGGTGGGCTGGCTGTGGGAGGGTGGGGATGGGCCGTCGTGCCGACGTGAACTAACCGGAAACAACACATGAAACTCCAGCACATTGCTTTAGCCTGTCTCTGCACCCTGCTGGCGGCGGGGGTTTATCTGACGATCAAGTCGGATATGGACGCCCAGTTGGAAGAGCAGAAGGCACTGAACCGGCAATTGGTCGAGCAGATGCGGAATCTGGACCGGAAGATGGAAGAGAAGACGGAGGTGGCAGCGGAGCCTGCAGCTGCGGTGAAGCCTGAGGTGGCGAAGGCGGCAGCGGCGGTGGAGCCTGCGGTGGCGGTTGGGCCAGGGGATGGTGTTCTGGCGGATCCTGGGGTGCCGTCGGCGTCGGCGGCGGTGACGGTTCCGGTGGAGCCTGGCCGTGAAGAAATTGATCCGGCGTCTGAGCCTGGGGTGACGGTGCGTGGGGGGGCGGCGGTGAATTCGGTGAATGCGGGAGTGGCTCCGGAGGCTCCCGGGGTGGGATTAGAAGGAGAGAGGGAGCGTGACATTCTGAATACGTCGCTGCCGGAGACTGATCGTGCGGCCCTTGAGACGGCGGACGTGCCTGATGCCGGGGTTGCGCCTGGCAAGCGGCTTACGAAGACGCAGCAGATTGTGCTGGCGCAGCCGGCCATTGCGAGGATTTCGCAGAACAAGGAAGATGCTGGGTTTGTGGTGATTGACCGGGGGAAGCGGGCGAATCTGGTGAAGGGCGACGCCTTTGCGGTGCGCCGGGGGACTGCGGTCATTGGCCGTGTGGTGATTGGAGACACAGTTGAAGACGAAATGGCCGTGGCGGACATCAAGAATGTGGTGACCGGCATGACCTTTGAGATCGGCGACGAGATCATCAAATTCGATCAGCAGTGAGCGGGAAAGGAGCGACGGGGGAGGCGCCATGAAGTCGGACGATCCGGTGCGGCGCGAGCGGGAAGAGGCATGGATTGGTGATTCCGTGCTGGGTTTGTATGCGCGGAAGTGGATTCTGGAATCGACTGGAGCGATGGACGCCGGGGTGTTTGCGGCGATGACATCGAATCAGTTTCTGAGCACGATCGGGAATCCGACGGCGGTCGAGGCGCGCATTGGGCGGGAGTATGCTGCGTCCGGGCTGGAAGCGGCCTTTGCGCTGATTGAGCGGGAGATTCTGCCGCGGTTTGCGAGCCAGCAGCGGCGGAGGCAGCCCATGCCCGGGCGGCGGGTTGGGAGGAAATGAAGGTGGTCGGTTGGAAAGCGTAGACAGCAGCGGCGTGGTTCCGCTAGGTTTTCCGGAAATCTGCGGGCCCCCTCCCCTGGGTGCGGCTGCGCATTCTGCATTCCAACCCTAACTGATCTAATTGGCATATGAAATCCTGCGGACTGAATTTGAGACTTCCTGTGGCCCTGGTATCGGCGTTGGCGATGGCCGAGGCGGGAGCGCAGACGAGCTGGCTGCCGTTTCCGGCGGATGGGAGCTGGCAGAATCCGGCCAACTGGGATTTCGGGGACGTGCCGGACACGAATGTGGAGCAGGTGATTTTCGGGGCGAGTGCGATCAGCACGGTGGGTTTGTCGGCTCCGGTGACCGTGAAGAAAGTGACCTTTGGGTCTGATTCCGGGGATTACACGCTGTCGGGCAGTCCGCTGACGGTTGATCTTGCGGATCCTGGGACGGCGGTCCTGGAAGCCGTGGCGCTCCAGGCTGGCTTTGGCACGGTGACGCTGAGCAATCTGCTCAATCTGAATGACGCTGGTGGCGGCAACAACAGTCAGCCGGTCATCAATGTGGGTGATGGGCGGCGCATCGTGCTGGCTGGCGGGGCATCCAGTGCGGCCGGGAACCGTAACCTTCAGGTCATCGGGAATGGTCCCGCGGATTTTCTGACATCGCTGACGACCGGAACGGGGCAGCTGCAGCATTCCGGGAATGCGACGATCAACCTGTTTGTGAATCCGTCGGCGACCCAGCAGATGCGTTCATTTTCCAATGGCGGGGGCGGGATCCGGATTCATGCGAACAACACGAGGCCGATCGGGCTTGGGGTCACGGGTTCGGTTACGCATGTGGGCCGGGTTTTTCTGGCGGCGAATGGGGTGACGACGTCCGGGGCGATCACGACGACTGGGGCGACGGTGGCGGGGACGCATCGGATGGATGTGACCTTTGGTGCGGACATTCCCGGGGCGGGCGTGGCGGCGCACAGTGGGACGATGGCGTTCGGGGCCCTGACGGGCAGTGCGGCTGGCAATGGCTCGGACGCCTTCATCCGGTTGTTTGCGGGCGAGCAGGATGTGCTGACGATGAGTGGGGTGGTGAGTGGCTATCCGACAGGCTATGCGAATCCGGTGCTGCGGAAGGAAGGCCTTGGGACCGTGGAGATGACGGCAGCGAACACGCATACGGTGCCCATGGAAGTGGCGGAGGGCACGCTGACGGTGACGACGCTGCAGTTGGGTGGCGGGGCTGTCACGGTGGCTGACGGGGCGGTTTTCGGGGTGCGGGTGGCGTCGGCGGGGACGACCTTGCTGGCGAGTGATCTGACGATGGGGTCGGCGGCTGGGGGGACCCTGCAGCTGGAGACCGGTCTGACGGGGAATCCGCTGGCTCCGGTGGTTTCCGCGGGGAATTTCAATGTGCAGGCACCGACGGTGGTGAAGGTGAGTGGCAAGCTTGGGGTGACGGCGGCTCCGGTGCCCCTGATTGGCTACAGCAGTCTGGGTGGGCTGGCTGCGGGAGCGCTGAGTCTGGCGTTGCCGTTCCGGGTGCAGGGATCGCTGGTGAATCAGCCGGCGCTGGGGGTCATTGGTCTGAACATCACATCGGCTGGCGGCATTGTCTGGCGTGGGAATGTGAATGGCACGTGGGATGCGGACGCGTCCGGGACAGGCCAGCAGGGGACGGCCAACTGGACGGCGGCCAGCGGGCCGGGGACGTATGTGGAAGGCACTGTGGGAACGGACAGCGTGACGTTCGATGACAGTGCGGGTGGCACGACGACCGTGCAGCTGGCGGGTCCGTTGTCGCCGGTCAGTGTGACCGTGGATAATTCCGTGAAGGATTACCGCTGGACTGGGCTGGGGCATCTGGCGGGAGCGTCGGGCATTGTGAAGAGCGGGACGGGCACGCTGACCCTTGCGCACAGTGGTCAGTCCACGAATGCCGGAGCGAGTTTCGTGAATGGCGGGCGTCTGGTGATTGGCGACGGGGCGACGGCTGGGGTGGGATCGCTGGCGGGTCCGGTGACGGTGGCGGCTGGCGCGGTGCTTGAGGCGAATCGTCCTGATGGTGTGGTGCTGCGTTCGCTGGCGGGGGATGGATCGCTGCGGTTGTCGTCGCCGGCGACGGTTTCGGCGGGAGGCATTTTCGGTGGAGTCATTTCCGGGGCTGGGGCCCTGACATCTGCGGGAGGGAATCTTCAGCTGACGGGATCCGAGGCCAATGCCAACAGTGGGCCGACCACGGTATCGGGTGGTCAGCTGCAGTTGGCCAAGCTGGCGGGGGTCAATGCGATTGGCGGGGATCTGGTGATCACTGGTGGAGCGACGCTGGCGCTGCAGTCGCCTGAGCAGATTCCGGATACGGCGCAGGTGATTTTCACGGGGACGTCGGCGGATTCCCTGCCGGTGCAGACGGCGAGTGAGACGATTGGCGGGGTGCTGGTGCAGCCGCCGGTGGCGACCGGGCAGTTCATCATGAGGCAGAACATGGTGGTGAACGGGTTGGCGGATGTGCGGAGCGGGATATTTGCGGTCGCGAGCGGGCATTCGGCGACGGCGCGGGAGATTGCGCTGAGTGCTGGGGCGATTGTGCGCATTGCGGGGAGTTCGGGTCCGTCGGTGCTGTATGTGGGGCCGGGGGGGATCCGTGCGGCTGGCGGGGACATTCAGGTGAAATTCAATACGGGGGCGCAGGATGCGACGCTTGATCTGTCCGGTGATTTCACGGCGACTGGTGATGTGACCATTTCCAATGCGGGCTATGGTGGTGCGAATCTGAATGTGGTGCTGCTGAATGGGGCGCGGACCTTCCGGATGGCGGAAGGCACGACGACGACTGTGGCGGCCGATGTGAGCGGCAGTGGCAGTCTGCTCAAGGCTGGACTGGGAACGCTGAGCCTGCTGGGGTCGTGTGCGGCTGATCCGGCTGGCGGAACTGAAGTGGCGGAAGGACTGCTGGCGGTGCGCGGTCAGCTGGGTGGCGGAGTGGTGCTGGTGAAGTCGGGTGGTGTGCTCGGAGGCGATGGCAATGTTGTTTCCGATGTGACCGTGCCGAGCGGGGGTCGGGTTGCTCCTGGTACAGGTCTGGTGGGATTGGCGGATCCGGCGGTTCTGAATTTCGGGGCTGGGCTGACCTTGGCGGCGGGGTCGCGATTTGTGGCGGAAATCACTGGGCCGGGAGCCAATGACCGGCTGGCGGTTTCCGGTCCGCTGGTGACCTCGGGAACGGTGGCGGTGGTTCTTTCCGGCTATGTTCCGGTGGCTGGGGATGTGTTTGATCTGGTGGATGCGACGCTGCGGAGCGGGGTGCCGTCTTTTGATTTCTCGGGTGCTGTGCTTGGTGCTGGGCTGGCGTGGGACACGTCGTTGTTTGTGGCGGAAGGCGTGGTCCGGGTGGTTGAGGGTGGGGGCAGTGTGTATGACAGCTGGGCGGCGGGCTATGGGCTGAGCGGGGCGGATGCTGCTGCGGGGGCGGATCCGGATCGGGATGGGGTACCTAACGTCATGGAATTCGCGGTGGGTTCGCATCCGGTGCGTGGTGGGTCGGTCCCGCAGAGTTTTGCGCGGGTGCACGAACTGGCGGGTGGCCGGGCCTTGACCTTCACGGTTCCGGTGCGTGCCGGGGCGGTCTTTGCGGCCAGTGGGGCGCGGCAGACGGCGGTGCGCGATGGGGTGACCTATGTGGTGGAGGCGTCGGACGACCTTGTGGTCTGGAACGCGGTGGTGGTGACGAAACTCGGTGCGGCTGACAGTGCGGCGGTGCAGGGTCAGTTGTCTCTGCCGGGGCTGGAGGCTGGCTGGGAATGGGCGACGTTCCGGACTGATGGCGTGGCGGGCACAGATCCGGCGGATTTTGTCCGGCTGCGGGTGCAGTGAGGAAAGCTGGCCGGGGGTGGTATTTCCGGATTACTGCCAGCGGTTCACGAGGGCTGCGAAGGCGGCCGTCTGGAAGATTCTGGGGTAGAGACGTTCGTGGTACCAGAGTCGGGCGAAGTAGAGGCCGATGGGGCTGGCGGGAGCTTCGCGGCCATGAGCGGTGAGCCGGAGCAGGGCATCGGCTCCGCGGCGGAGGGTTTCTTCGTGTTCGGCATGCCGTGGCAGGGCTGAGGCCAGCGCGAGGAGAGCGATCGCGGTTTCCTCGATGGAGGATGGGCCATTGGGTTGGCCTGCGCCTGACCATGAACCATCGCGGCGCTGGACCGACACGAGGTAGGCGGCGGCGCGCTGCTGCAGCGCTTCGGTTTCCGGGATGCTGCGGAGGTGATGGAGCACGGTGGCGGTGCCGTAGACGGGATTGGCTTCGGCGGCTGCGTGTTCATTGCCGAACCAGAGGGGGATCCACGAACCGTCCGGCTGCTGCGATTGGGAAAGGAAGCGGAGCATGCCTTTGCTGGCTTTTTTCGTGCCCGGGACCGCGAGGTGTCGCCATGTGTGTAGAGCGGCGAGCGCATGGGCGGTGATTTCCGGGGTGCTGCGGTCGAATGGGAGCGTGCCCCAGCCGCGGCAGAACGTGGGGATGCCGCCGTCGCGGTTCTGGATACCGATGAGCCATGTGAGTCCGCGGGCCGCGGCCTCATCGTGCTGGCCCATGCCCGGGGCGGCCAGCGCGATGATGGCACCTGAGGTATCGTCTGCGTCCGGAACCCCGCCCGGAAGGTCCGTCCATGCCCAGCCACCGGGAGCCGAGAGTGTGTAGGCATGGATTTCATCCGTCTGCTGCGCCCGCAGCCAGTCGGCCACCTGGGGCCGCGTATCGAATGGCGCGCCCGGGATGGCGGCGAGGGCATTGACCGACAGGGTGGTGACCCATGTGGCGAGATTGGTATCGATGGGCCATGATCCATCGGGCCGGGCTGAAACCGTGAGGAAGCGGAGCGCGTTGCGGACGACCGGGTGGCGGCGTTTTCCGGCTGAGGCGAGCGCCATGGTCACGAAAGCTGTCAGTGGGGTTGCTTCGAGGTAGCCACCGCTGGACGGCTGGATTTCGGTGAGGAGCTGAAGGGTCCGCTGCCGCTGCGAGCGGCGCAGTGGATTGAGCGGGTGGGGATTCTGCTGGTGGTGGAGCCGGACGATGCCAATGGCGATGAGGGCGGGGAGGGCGTAGCTGACGACGGGGAGCTGGAGCGTGGCGAACCACTGGCGTGGGAGAGCTGCGAGTTCGAAGGGGAGCTGGGGAACGTGCTGCCAGCAATCCGGGGCCGGTCCGAGGACGCCGCCGATGGCGCAGGCCATCAGGATGGGTACCGAGAAGGTGTGGTCGCGTCCGTAGCGTTTTTCGAGGGCCGCCGCGAGATCGGCCGGCGAGAGACTTCCGGTCCTTTGTTCCACCCATGTGCGGGCGCGGGCGATGGTGTGCGCATGCGAGGCGTCGCCGCAGAGCTGGAGGGCCGAGAGGACCAGCAGGGTGGTTGAGAGATTCGGGAGGCTGAGCGTGGTGTCGCCCCAGCCGCCGTCGGTTGTCTGAGTCTGGCTGAGCCATGCGAGGCCTGGTTTGATGAGGACCTGTTCGAAGGGTCCACCTGCCAGCTGGAGGGCGATGATGGCCGTGGCTGTCGAGAGGGCGCTGCCGGAGAGTTCACCTTCCCACCAGCCACTGGCGGCGCGTTCGGAAAGCAGGGCGCGGGCACTGGCATCGCGTGCCTCGGTCAGGGGAGCAAGGAACTCAGCGGTCATGGTGGCAGGGAGGGAAATGTGCGACAGGCCGTTCCCGGCGAAAGAGAACGGCCTGTCGTGTCAGGGTGCGTGGCGGAAGGGCTCAGGCATGGAGCCGGGTCCATGCGGCATTGGCCTTGGAGGAAGCGACGACTGCTTCGATGAAGGCCATGCCGCGGATGCCGTCCTCGATTTTCGGGTAATCGAGGGTGATTTCATCCGGGGTGGTACCGGCTTCGAAGGCGCGGATGTGATTGGCGAAGCTGCGGTAGATATTGGCGAAGGCTTCGAGGTAGCCTTCCGGGTGAGAGGGAGGCGTGCGGGTGGCGGCGGCGGCATTTTTGCCGAGGTAGCCATTGGCCGTGCGGTAGACCTGCATGGGCTGGTCGAGCCATTTCACGAGCATGGTATTCGGTTCGTTCTGGTGCCATTCGATGCCGCCGAGTTCGCCATAGACGCGGATATTGAGGTTGTTTTCCTCGCCGACGGAGATCTGGGACGAGTGGAGGACCCCTTTGGCTCCGTTTTCGAAGCGGAGGAGGACATTGGCGTCATCGTCGAGGAGGCGGCCATCGACGAACGAAGTGATGTCGGCGGCGAGTTCCGAGATCTTGAGGCCGGTGATGTATTCCGCGAGGTTTTCGGCGTGGGTACCGATGTCGCCGACGCAGCCACCGGCACCGCTTTGTGATGGGTCCGTGCGCCAGCCCGCCTGTTTCTGGCCGCTGGCTTCGAGCCGGGTGGCGAGCCATCCCTGGGGGTATTCGACGACGACCTTGCGGATCTTGCCGAGTTTGCCGGCGCGGATCATGTCGCGTGCTTCCTTCACGAGGGGGTAGCCCGTGTAGTTATGGGTGAGGCCGTAGAGCCGGCCGCTGGACCTGATGATTTCCCCGAGGGCCTTGGCTTCTGCGAGGTCGAAGCAGGCAGGTTTGTCGCTGAGGACATGGAAGCCGTTTTCGAGGGCGAGTTTCGCCGGGGGGAAGTGCATGTGGTTCGGGGTGACGATGGAGATGAAGTCCATGCGTTCCGAGGCCGGGAGGGCCTTTTCCTTTTCGATCATTTCCTTGAAGGTGCCGTAGCAGCGCGAGGCCGGCAGGAAGAAGTCGGCTCCGGATGCCTTCGAGCGTTCCGGGTCCGAGGAAAAGGCACCGCAGACGAGTTCAATCTGCTGATCGATGGCGGCGGCGATGCGGTGAACGGCGCCGATGAAGGCACCGCGGCCTCCGCCGACCATGCCCATACGGATTTTTCGGCTCATGATAGGGTGTTGGATTTGGGGGTTGTGAAAGGTGAGGTGCCCGGGGTGCCGGGCTGGGGAGGGAACTAAGCGGTCGGGCGCGGTGGAGGCAAGGGAAACCCGTATCCTCAGGAGCCTGCTGAAAAGGCGGGCCCGGCAGCGGATCCGGGGTCCCGGCGGGAGGCGGGTCTTATTCCATGGGGCTTTGCTGTGCTGCAGTCGAAGTTCTCAGGGTCGGATGGGAGGGAGCCCGTGCTGCTGGCGGGTGGCTTTGAGGGTATTGCCGATGAGCATGGCGATGGTCATGGGGCCGACGCCTCCGGGGACTGGGGTGATGGCCGAGCAGAGCGGGGCGACGGCTTCGAAATCGACATCGCCGGTGATGCGGTAGCCGTTTTTGGCGGTGGCATCGGGGATGCGGTTGATGCCGACGTCGATGACGACGGCTCCGGGGCGGATGAATTCGGGGGTGACGAAGCGGGGGCGGCCGATGGCGGCGATGAGGATATCGGCTTCGCGGCAGACGGCGGGGAGGTCGCGGGTGCGGGAGTGGGCGATCGTGACGGTGGCGTCGCCGCCCGGGCCGCGGGCCATGAGCAGAAGGGCGAGAGGTTTGCCGACGATCATGGAGCGGCCGATCACGACGACGCGGGCACCGGCCGTGGGGATCTGGTATTCGAGGAGGAGGCGCTGACAGCCGAGCGGTGTGCAGGGGACGAAGGCGTCGGGCGATTCCATGGTGAGTTTCGCGACATTTTCCGGGTGGAATCCGTCGACGTCCTTGTCCGGCCGGATGGTGCGGACGATTTCCGCTTCATTGATGTGAGGTGGGGGAGGTGACTGGACGAGGATGCCGTGGATGGCGGGGTCGGCATTGAGCGAGTGGATGACGGCGAGGAGATCGTCCTGGGAAGTTGCGGCTGGGAGGGCGATGTGTTGAGAATGCATGCCGAGGTCGCGGCAGGTACGGACTTTCGAGCCCACGTAGGCCTGCGAGGCGGGGTCGTCGCCCACGATGACCACGGCGAGTCCCGGGGTGATGCCTGAGGCTTTGAGCGAGTCGATTTCCGTGCGGCATTCGCCGAGGACTTTGGAGGAGATGGCTTTTCCGTCGATGAGAGTCATGGGGGTCAGCGGGGATGGGAAACTGCGGAGGCGCTACACTGGGCGGGGCGGGTGGTCAATGTGCGGCTGGGTGGATGCGCCGCGTTGCAGAGTTGGGGAACCGGGTTATGCGGGAGGGATGCTTCCGTGGCTGACAGGATCCCGTGCTCCGCTGTATCTCGCTCCGATGGCGGGGGTGACGGATTTTGTCTTCCGCCGTCTCTGCAAGGAACTGGGGGCGGATGTCATGGTGACGGAGTTTGTGAGCAGTGAAGGGATCATCCGGCGGGACGACCGGACGCGGAAGTACACGGAATTTGATGATGCGCAGCGTCCGCTGGGCGTGCAGTTGTTCGGGTCGAATCCCGAGGCCATGGCCGAGGCGGCGCGCAAGGTGATTGACTGGAAGCAGCCTGATTTCATTGACATCAACTTCGGGTGTCCGGTGAACAAGGTGGTGGCGAAGAATGGGGGGTCGGCGATGCTGCGGGACTGTCCGGCGCTGGCGGCGGTGGCCTTGGCGGTGGCGCGGGCTGTTCCGGTGCCTGTGACGGCGAAGATCCGGATTGGCTGGGACGAGCAGAGCATCAATGCGCTCACTGTGGTGAAGATTCTCGAGGATGTCGGGATGGCGGCGGTGACCGTGCATGGCCGGACGAGGGCTCAGGGGTATGGTGGGCTGGCTGACTGGGAAGTGATTGGAGCCTGTGCCGAAGCCGTGCGGATTCCGGTGATTGGAAATGGTGACCTTGCGAGTGGTCGGGACATTGAGGGACGGCTGCGGAGCACGGCGGTGCGCGGCGTCATGATCGGGCGGGCGGCGATGGCGAGTCCGTGGATTTTCCGTGATGCGCGGCGCTGGCTGGAGGATGGGGTGGCTCCGGTTCCCGTGCCGGCCGAGGACCGCTGGGCGCTCATTCTGCGTCATTGCCGGATGGCCCTGGAGCATGGTCGGTATGGCCCGGAGAAATTCACCCTGCAGGCCATGCGGAGCCGGCTCATGCATTACAGCAAGGGCCTGCCGGCCGGGCGGCAGCTGAGGCAGCGCTTTGCCGTCGTGCAGTCGCTCATGGAACTGGAAGATCTCGCTGAAGAATACCTGAGCCATCCCCGGCTGGCCCAGTCGGTGGCGGAGACGGATGCCGACGGTGGCGTGGTTGTGGAGGAAGTGCCGCTGGGCTGAGGGCCGGGCATTCTGCGGACGGTGGATCAGAAGATATCCGGTTCTGGATTGGGGGCGTGGGTGGCGAGGAAGCGGAAGTCGCATCCTTCGTCGGCCTGGGTGATTTCGTTGAGGAAGAGCTGGCCGTAGCCGCGGGAGAATTTCGGAGGTGGGGGCGACCACTGACTGCGGCGGTGTGCGAGTTCCGAGTCACTGACGAGGAGTTGGAGCGAGCGGTTGGGGACATCGAGCTGGATGAGGTCGCCTGTCTGGACGAGGGCGAGTGGGCCACCCGCTGCGGATTCCGGTGCCACGTGAAGGATGCAGGTGCCGTAGCTGGTGCCGCTCATGCGTGCGTCCGAGATGCGGACCATGTCGCGGATGCCGGCTTTGAGGAGTTTCTTCGGGATGGGGAGCATACCCCATTCTGGCATGCCGGGGCCGCCGAGTGGGCCGGCATTGCGGAGAATGAGAATGGTATCCGGGGTGACGTCGAGGTCGTCCGAGTCGATGACCTTCTTGAGTTCCGGGTAGGAATCGAAGACGAGGGCTGGGCCGGTATGTGTGAGCAGGTCCGGGTTGGCGGCGGCGGGTTTGATGACGGCTCCGTGTGGGCAGAGGTTGCCGCGGAGGATGAAGGTGCCGCCTTCTGGGGCGAGCGGGTTCTGGGGCGACAGGATGACATCGGGGTGGAAGACTTCGGCGTCTGCGATATTGGATCCGAGTGATTGGCCGGTGACGGTGAGGGCGTCGGTGTGGAGGAGGTGGCGGATCTGGGCGAGGGTGGCGCGGAGGCCGCCGGCGTCGTGGAAGTGTTCCATGAGGTGCTGGCCGGCTGGGCGGAGGTTGGCGATGACGGGGGTGCGGCGCGAGATGCGGTCGAAGTCTTCGAGGACGAGGGGAATGCCGGCGCGGCGGGCCATGGCGATGATGTGGACGATGGCGTTGGTGCTGCCGCCGAGGGTCATGAAGGCAGTGATGGCATTTTCGAACGAGGCCATCGTGAGGATGTCCGACGGGCGGAGATTTGCCCAGACCAGATCGACGATCTGGCGGCCGCAGGCGGTGGCCATGCGGGCATGGGCGGCGTGGACGGCGGGGATATCCGAGGCACCGGGGAGGGAGAGTCCGAGGGCTTCGGCGACGCACATCATGGTGGCGGCGGTGCCCATGGTCATGCAGGTACCGGGGCTGCGGGCGATGCCGTCTTCGAGTTCTGACCAGCCATGGCAGTCGAGGTTTCCGGCGCGGCGTTCGTCCCAGTATTTCCAGACATCCGAGCCTGATCCGAGGGTAGTGCCTCGCCAGCATCCCCGGACCATGGCTCCTGCTGGAAGGTAGAGGCAGGGGAGGTTCATGGTGATGGCACCCATGAGGAGGGCCGGGGTGGTTTTGTCGCATCCGCCCATGAGGACCGCGCCGTCGAGTGGGTGGCAGCGGAGGATTTCCTCGACCTCCATGGCGACGAGATTGCGGAACATCATGGACGTGGGCTTCATGAACATCTCGCTGAGGGACGTCACGGGAATCTCGAGGGGGAAGCCGCCGGCCTGCCAGACGCCGCGTTTCACTTCCTGGGCCCGTTCGCGGAGGTGGGTGTGGCAGGTGGCGAGGTCGCTCCATGTATTGAGGATGCCGATGACTGGTTTTCCGGCGAAGTCGGCTGTGCCGTATCCCATTTGTTTGGTGCGGGAGCGATGGCCGAACGAGCGGAGGTCATCGGGACCGAACCAGCGGTGCGAGCGGAGATCGTGAGGGAGGAGGCGCCTTTCCATGAGGTGGGGATGATGGGGTGGCTGGCGTGCTGGTGCAATGCGGGGATGCGTGTGGGCGAACGGGATTCGGGGCTTGTCAGAGCGGACCGTTCCTGATTCGTTGAGAGTGAGGCCCGGCGAAATTATCCCTGAATTCCCTGCGGTGGAGCCGGCTGCGCAGACAACTTCTGATTCCTTATGAACAAGCGACGAATCCTCTGGTGGGCCGTGGTGTGCGGCATGCTGACGAGACTGGGAACTCTTGCTGGCGTGCTGCCGAATCCGACCATTACGGCATCGGCGGCGGCCTTCAGTGCTTCCTTTCCGGCGTCGAATGTCATTGACGGCACGATGAATGAATATGCGTCGGCTGGGCGCGGGGCGGGCGCGGCATTTTCGACGGCGGCGGGCACATGGATTCAGTTTGATTTCGGAGCGGCGGTCACGGTTGATCGTTTTGTGATGGTGGCGCGGGCGAATGCGGCTGACATCATAGGGGTTTCTCGGTTGGTTTTCAGTGTGGATGCGGTGTTTGATGCTGGGGATACGGTGCACAGTTTTGCGGTATCCGGGTCGAATGCGTCTGGGTTGGTTCAGAGTTTTCCGGCGACGACGGCGCGCTATGTGCGGTGGGAAGTGGGGACTTCGACTGGTTCGTCTGCCAATCTGGGATCGGCGGAGATGAAGTTTCTGAATACGGGGGTGGGCAAGGCAGTGCTGCCGGTGGCCGTGGTGGGGTCGGCGACACCGTTCAATGCGTCGTATGCGGCGGTGAATGCGGTGAATGGGAATGCCGGGCGCGGGGGGAGTTTTGAGTATGCCTGTTTGAGTCTGGGAGCGGGGATGTATGTGGACTTTGATTTCGGGAGTGTGCAGCCGGTGAGTGGCTTTGATTTCTTCGACCGGATTCCGGCGGTGGACCGGACGCTGTCGTTCCGGCTGATTTTCTCGAATGATGTGGTGTTTGGCGATGCGGGGGATACGTCGCTGGATTTCACGAGTGGGAGTGCGGGCTGGGGATTTGCGCGGGAATTTCCGGCGGTCTCGGCGCGTTATGTGAGGTTTGATGCGCTGACGACGGCGGGAGCGGCGAACAATTCCGGGATCCAGGAAATCGTCTTCTACCGCGATGTGAATCTGGATGCGCCTGCGGTGGTTGCGGGGGCCGCGTCGGGGGTGACGGCGCAGGGAGCTGAGGTGGGTGGCGAAGTGACGAGGGTGGGGATTGGTGTGCCCGAGGTTACCTTGTTTTATGGTCCGGTGGATGGGGGCAGCGAGCCTGGATTGTGGGCGAATTCTGCGGTGCTGGGTCCGCAGAGCGGGGTTTTCCGGGTGCCGCTGAGCGGGCTGCAGCCATTCACGCGGTATTGGTACACCGTGCGGGCAGTGAATGCGGCGGGGACCTCGTGGGCGGCGGCGTCGCGGGATTTTGCCACCGCGGTGGCGGCTCCGGTCATTGAGAATCTGGCGGCCTCCGAGGTGACCGTGAGCACGGCGCGGTTGGGTGCGCGGGTGGTCAGCACGGGCGGGCGGGCTCCGGTGGTGACCCTGTATTATGGATCCACCGATGGCGGCACCAATGCGGCGGCATGGCAGCAGCAGGTTCCGCTGGGAGCCGTGGCGGCCACGGGGACCGTGGTGATTGGCGGCCTTGGTTCCGGGCGTGATTATTTTTACCGTGTTTTCGGGGTCAACGAAGCGGGTGGAGTGTGGTCGCCAGCGTCGGGTCGTTTCACGACTCCGGTGGCTGCGCTGCCTGTGGTCGAGAATGGAGAAGCGAGTCAGGTGAATGCGTTTTCCGCGCGCCTGTCGGGTCGGGTGGTGTCCACGGGCAATGCGCCGACGGTGGTGCGGATCTTCCATGGCCCGGCGGATGGCGGGACGGATGCGGGGGCGTGGGCGGCGTCGCTGGACCTTGGGCTGCAGAGTGGCGATTTTGAAGCCCTCGTGACAGGGTTGGCGCAGAATGCGTCGGTGTATTTCCGGGTGCGCGGCGAGAATGCGGCAGGGGTGGCGTGGGCTTCGGACAGCGTGAGGTTCACGACGACCGCCTTTGTGCCGGTGACGGTGCTGCTGAATGAATTTGTGGCGGCGACGGACAATGACGATCCGAGGCCATTCTGTGATGCTGATGGGGAACCGCAGGACTGGATGGAGCTGCACAATCCCGGGGCCACGGCCATTGATGTGGGTGGCTGGTATCTGAGCGATGCGCCTGGCAATCTGCGGCGCTGGCGTTTTCCCGAGCCGACTCTGATACCTGGCGGTGGTTATCTGATGGTGTTTGCGTCCGGCAAGAACCGGGTGGTGAGCGGACGGGAACTGCACACGGATTTCCGTCTCGCGGGGGCTGGGGAATTCCTTGCGCTGGTGCAGCCGGATGGAGTCACCGTGAGCCAGCAGTGGTCGCCTGCGTATCCTGTGGTGCCCGAGTACTGGTCGTATGGGATCGTGCCCGGGACCGGAGCGTATGCGCCGTTTGCCGTGCCGACGCCTGGAGCCGCCAACACCACGGCGGCGGGAGCACCGGCCGGCGACGTGATCTTCAGTGAACCCACGCAGACCTTTGCGGGGGCTTCCGTGACCGTGGCTCTGAGCACGGCTTCGCCCACCGCGCAGATCCGCTACACGCTCAACCGGAGCGAACCGACGGCGTCGTCGACACTGTACACCGGACCGATCACGGTGGCGGCCACGACCATGGTGCGGGCGCGGGCCTTTGAAACCGTGCCCGGCTTTGCGCCGGGACTGGTACGGTCGGAAACCTATGTGAAGCTCGGGGCTGCGGCGGCCACCTTCCGTTCGAATCTGCCGGTGGTGGTGGTCGATAATTTCGGGGCTGGCCGTCCTGATGCGAACCGTCCGATGTACTGGACGATGTTCACGCCTGATGTGGCCACGGAGAACCGGACAGCGCTGACGAACCGGCCGGTGCTGGCGGTGCGTGGCCGTATGGTGGTGCGCGGGTCGTCATCGGCTGGCTGGCCGAAGTACAGCATGAACATCGAGGCGTGGGACGAGAAGGACGAGGACATGCCTGTGCCTGTGCTGGGAATGGCGGACGAGGCCGACTGGATTCTGCAGAGCAATTATGATTTCGACCGCGGGATGATCCGGAATCCGTTCATGTATGAACTGAGCAACCGGATGGGGCGCTGGGCTCCGCGCTGGAGGTTTGTGGAAGTCTTCGCCAACACGAATGGCGGGGCACTTGATTATCCGGGCGACTACATGGGGGTGTATGCCATCATGGAGAAGCCCGAGCGGGGGAGCGAGCGGATTGCGGTGGAGCGGCTTGATAAGAACGACCTCAGCGGGGACGATGTGACGGGAGGGTACATTGTGAAGGTTGACCGGCTTGATCCCGGGACCAATGGCTGGGTGACGTCGCGGAATTTCCCGCTCACGGAACCATTCGGGAGCGAGGTGCGGCTGAACTATGGTTATCCTGAGGAAGTGCCCCTGCCGGGACCGGTGATTCCGGCGGCACAGTCGGCGTACATCCGGAATTACGTGCAGGCCTTCGAGGATGCGGTTGTCCAGCCCGACCGGAAGAATCCGGCGACGGGACTGCACTATACTGATTACATTGACCGCGATTCGTGGGTGGACCACGGCCTGCTGAACATTCTCGCGGCGAATGCCGACTGTTTCCGGCTGAGCACATACATGCATAAGCCGAGGAATGGAAAGCTGGTGGCCGGGCCGATCTGGGATTTTGACCGGACGATTGGTTCGACCGATTCGCGGAGCACGAGTCCGCTGGGCTGGAGTGCGGCGCAGCCGGCTACGGACATTCTGACATGGGGATGGTGGAAGTACCTGTGGACTGATCCGGATTTCTGGCAGGCGTATACGGACCGCTGGTTTGCGCTGCGCGATGTGATTCTGCAGGATGCGGCGCTCACGGGACTCGTGAATGAATTCGAGGGGCAGCTGAGCGAAGCGGCGGTGCGGAACTATGCGAAGTGGACGGCCACGCCTCCCCGGGATGGGCCTGATGCGGGCACGCAGGGATCGTTCCGTGACGAGATGGACATTGTGAGGGATTGGCTGAAGCGGCGGACGGTGTGGCTTGATGCGCAGTTTCCGGTGCGGCCGCAGCGTGTGCCGGCTGGCGGACAGGCTGCCTCGGTGGTGCTGACGGCTCCGGCTGGCGGAGTGATTTACTGCATGCTGGACGGCCGGGATCCGCGGCTGCCGGGCGGCGGGGTGCGGCCCGGGGCGCTGGAGATTGCGAGTGGTGCGGCGGTGCCGGTGAGCGGAAGTGTGCAGCTGGTGGCCCGGGTGAAGCAGGCGACTGGGTGGAGTGCGCCCTCGACTGGATATTACTTCGGGGGACAGCCTGCGGCGGCAGCCAGCATAGTGCTGAGCGAACTGCATTATCATCCCGGCGACCCCACGCCTGGCGAAATGGCGGCAGGATTCCGGGACGCCGATGACTTTGAGTTTCTGGAGCTTCGGAATGCGGGTGCGGAACCCGTCGATCTGTCCGGCAGCCGCTTTACCGAGGGCGTCGATTTTGTGTTTCCTCTTGGAACCGTGATGGCTCCTGGGCAGCGGGTTATCGTGGTGGCGAACCGCGCCGCCTTTGCGGTGCGCTATCCGCAGATTGGCTTCGGTTCGGTGGCTGGCGAGTATGCGGGCGACCGTCTCAGCAATGCCGGGGAAACCGTGACCCTTGTGTCCGCTTCCGGGGAAACGATTTTCCGGTTTGCGTACGGGGTGGCTGGGTTGTGGCCTGCCGAGGCTGATGGCGGGGGACGAAGTCTGGTGAGGATCCGGCCCGATCCTGCCTTGCCTGCGGGCGATCCTCTGGCGTGGCGGCTTTCGGCTCAGCCGAACGGTTCGCCGCTCGGGAATGATGGCGACGATTATGGATCGTGGAAACTGGCCGGCGGCATCGTGTCGGATGAGGAAGACCGCGATGGAGACGGTCTGGGTGCCTTGCTGGAATATGCCACCGCATCCGATCCTGCCGTCCCTGGGATTGGGAATCTTCCGGTCGCGCTGCGCGGAACGGATGGGTCCTGGGATGTGACCGTGACGCGCCGCCTTGCGGGCGACGACGTGGAATTCCTGATGGAGACCTCGCCCGACGGAAGCAACTGGACGGCTGTGCCGTGCACGGTGCTGAGCCGGGCCGTTGCCGGGGAACGGGAACGCTTCGTGTGCCGGATGGCAGGCCCCGGGGAAGCCGCACGGTTGCTGGTGCGGTCGCGCTGGCGGCTGCGTCCCTGAGGGACCCGTTCAGAACATCATGAAGATGACGAGCACGATCACCGTGGGGGCGAGAGCTGCGGCGAGGAGGCCGAGGGGATTGATGCGGTCGTTGAAGTAATTCTTGAGGATGCCCTGACCGGCTGGGTTGGGGGCATTGGCGATGACTGTGAGGCCGCCGCCGGCGACCGCTCCGGTCATCACGGCGTATTTCAGGGAGTCGGTGAGGCCGGGAACCTGAGAGGCGAGGAAGGTGATGAGAGCATTATCGTTGAAGCCGGTGAGGGCGGCGGATCCGAGGGCGAGGGGCCATGGTCCGAGGCCATTGTTCATGACGGGTTCGAGCCACCATGACTGGCAGCGGCCGTGGATCACGAGGCCGGCGAGGAAGAATCCGACGAGCAGGGGGCCTTTGATGCTGAGTGCGTTCTGATGTTCGTGGGAAGCCTGGAGGAATCCGAGGAAAAAGAGGAAGCCGCCGATGAAGAGGACCGGGTAGTGGCTCGCGTAGACCGTCCATGCGAGGAAGGCGAGGTGGGTGAGGGTGACGCGCAGTGGAATGCGGGTGGTGCGTTCCCGCCAGTAGCGACCGGCTTCGCCATCCTGGATGCGGTCGTTGGGATCGCCCAGCTTCTGGAACTCCTTCCGGAAGATCAGGAAGTAGAGCGCATTGGAAATGAGGATGGAGATGACCGCGTGCGAGCCGAATGTTTTGAGCATGAAGGCGGAACTCCAGTTCCACTTGCTGGCGACCATGAGGACCGGGGGAGCGGCGAAATTGGTGAGGACGCCTCCGACCGAGACATTGACGAAGAGAAGGCCGAGGGTGGCGTAGGCGAAGGTGCGGCTGGGGCGGAGTTCGTAGAAGCGCTGGGCGAGGAGGAGAGCGCTGATGGTCATGGCGGCGGGTTCCGTGATGAGCGAACCGAGGAGCGGGGCGACCGTGAGCACGCTGAGCCACCATGCGGCCGGCGAGCCGCCGCCGAGCCGGATGGCGGGAATGGCGAGGCAGTGTTCCGCGAAGCGCACGACGGGTCGGGAGGCGCTGATGGCCATGATGACGACGACGAAGAGAGGTTCCGTGAAGTTGCAGTCGCGGTTCACGAAGGCCTGGACGGCAGTCCAGCCATGGAACCACCAGCCCGCGATGAGCAGGGGAATGGCCCACATGGCAAAGACGGCTTCGACTTCTCCGAGGTAATGGAAGAGCTGAGCCTTGAAGGAAGTGGGTGGTGGGGCATCGACAAACTGACTGCGGTGGCTGGCGGCTTCCGAGGCGTGCCATTCCGCGTGATATTTCTCCTCGGCGCGGTGGGCGAGGCTCTGGAAGATTCCGGCGGCGAAGGTGTGCAGGATGGCGCAGACGAAGATGACCGTGGCCCACACATTGAAGGGGTCCTTGCGGGCGCGTTCGGCGATGCGGGCCCCGAGCGACTGTTTGGATTCGGCCGTGGCCGGAGCGTATTGGTCGAGCGGGAGGGGGAACGAAGCGTATTGTTCGTCGCGTGATTCCGTGGCGGGCCATGCCGGGGACAGTTTCTCGGCCGAGGCGGTAGCGTGGGGGGCCGATGCAAATGCGAGCACGCAGAGGGCGAGGCGGATCAGTCGTGACACTGGGTTCATGGGAAAGACGCGCTGTGGTTGGCGGCCCGCCATCATGGAAGACGATTGCACTTGTGCAAGAGGCGGTGGTTCCGGCAAGTATGGGGATCATGCGTCCTTCCCTTCTGATCATTCCGGCGGCCCTTGCGGCATCGCTTCCGTTCGTATCCAGCCGCGCCGTGAGTACCGATGCCGAGTCGGCGGCGGCCGTGGCTGTGCAGGCGAAGGCCGTGGCGGACATGACGCAGGCTGCGAAGATCTTTCTGGCGAGTCTTGATGACGGGCAGAAGGCGGAAGCGGTTTTCCGGGCGGAGGATGACGAGCGGAAGAACTGGCACTTTGTCCCGCTCGACCGGAAGGGGATCACGCTCGAGAAGCTGCGGCCCGAGCAGGATCATCTGGCTTATGCCATGCTAAATTCCGTGCTGAGCAACGAAGGCTTCGGCAAGGCTGCGGCCATCATGAGTCAGGAGAAGATTCTCTTTGAGCTGGAGAACCGGGCCCCGCACCGCAATACCGAGAAATACTACCTCGCATTCTTCGGCGAGCCGTCCGAGACCGGGGTGTGGGGCTGGCGCTGGGAAGGACATCATTTTTCTCTCAACGTGACCGTGGCTGGTGGGAAGGTGCTGAGCATGACGCCGTCGTTCATGGGAACGAATCCCGGCGAAGTCCGCGAAGGCCCGCGCAAAGGACTCCGCGTGCTCGCCGAGGAAGAAGAACACGGGCGCCAGCTCGTGAAGTCGCTCAAGGACGATCAGAAGGCCGTGGCCATGCTGCCGGGTGACGTGCCCGCGGATGTCATCAGCAAGGAAGAGCGGAAGGCCGTGCCGCTGCAGCCGGCCGGCATTGCGGCCGACAAGCTTGAGCCCGGGCAGCGGGAAATGCTGTGGCGGACCATAGAAGAATACATCGGACGGTTCCGTCCGGATCTGGCTGGACTGGTGCGCGGGCAACTCAAGGCGGGCGGCGCGGGAACCATCACCTTTGCGTGGTCGGGCGGCACCGACGTGGGTCAGCCGCATTACTACCGGATTCAGAGCCCGGAGTTTCTGTTCGAGTACGACAACACGCAGAACAACGCGAATCATCCGCACGCCGTCTGGCGGGACTTTGCGAATGATTTCGGCGAGGACCTCCTCAAGAAGCACTACAGCGAGGCGCACTGAGAGAGCGGGCCCTGCCTGCCTGCCGCGGAGCCGCGGGTAGTCATGGATGACTGCCTTCGCTTCGACCTTCGACTGCGGCGCAACGAAGCCTTATGAGGAAAGGCCCGCCGCTCGCAGGGGGATCCCGTCACTAAACCACAGCGCAGCCGCTCATTCAACCACCTTGGATTCCGGATCCGCTGCCGGGCCCGGTTCTTCAACAGGCTCTTGGGGCGGGGTTAACGGCTATTCTGCGATGACGGCGGCGCGGGCGTTGTCGGTGCCGGTGCCGGTTTTTTCGAGGTAGTAATCGTAGCCTCCGGCGTAGGGTGTGACCTTGCCATTGTTGATGTGGAGGACGCGGGTGGCGAGGGAGCGGATGAAGTGGACGTCGTGGCTGATGAAGACGAGGGTGCCTTCGTAGCGCTGGAGGGCGAGGATGAGTCCTTCGATTCCCCAGATGTCGAGGTGGGTGGTCGGCTCATCCATGAGCATGAGGTTCGGGGGATCGACGAGGAACTTGACGAGGTTGAGCCGGCTTTTCTCGCCTCCGGAGAGGACCTTGCATTTCTTGAAGACTTCCTCGCGGCGGAAGAGGAACGACCCGAGGATGGCGCGGGCGTCGTCGTCGCGCAGTTCCGGGGCGCAGCGCTTCAGTTCATCGAGAATGGAGCATTCCGGGTCGAGCGTATCGGCGCGGTGCTGTGAAAAGTAGCCGAGGCGGGCATTGGAGCCGAGGCGGCGTTCCCCCTTGAGGATGGGGAGTTCGCCCGCGAGGATCTTGATGAGCGTGGATTTCCCGGCTCCGTTGGGGCCGACAAGGACAGTTTTCTCGCCGCGTTCGATTTCGAGATCGAGGTCTTCGTAGATCTTGCGGGAGCCGTAGGCCTGGTGCACGCCATTGAGCTGGATGATGCGCTGGCCGCTGCGCTGCGGCTGAGGGAAATTGAAGCGGAAGGCTTTGCGGAGCGGGGCGGGTTTGTCGAGCTTCTCCATTTTGGCGAGCTGCTTTTCGCGGCTCTGCGCCTGGGCTGCCTTGGAGGCGACCGAGCGGAAGCGTTCGATGAATTCCTGGATCTGTTCGATTTCGCGCTGCTGGTTGCGGTACGCCTGCATGGAGCGTTCCCATGCTTCTTCCTTCTGCTTGAGGTATTTGGAATAATTACCGGTCCACTGGGTGAGCTGGCCGTTGTCGATTTCGTAGATTTTCTCGATGATTTCGTCCATGAAGTCGCGGTCGTGCGAGATCATGAGGACGGCTCCCGGGTAGTGTTTGAGGTAGCTGCGGAACCAGAGCAGCGAGAGGAGGTCGAGGTGGTTGGTGGGTTCGTCGAGGAGCAGGAGGTCGGGTTCGATGACCAGCAGCCGGGCGAGGTGAGCGCGCATGACCCAGCCGCCGCTGAATTCGCGGGCGGGGCGGGAGAAGTCTTCTTCCTTGTAGCCGAAGCCGCGGAGGATTTTGCGGGCGCGGGCTTCTGCCTGGGGATTCTGAAGGGCTTCGTGCTTGGCCTGGGCATCGAAGTAGGCTGGCGCGCTGACGTCGCCCCGGTTCTCATGTTCCTGGAGGATGGCTTCGAGACGGTCCATTTCTCCGGCCTTGCCGGTGGCGATGTCGAGAATGGTTTCGTCGCCGACCGGTTCCCCTTCCTGGGCGAGGTAGCCAAGGGACGTCCATTCATCGCGGTTCACGTCCCCTGCATCCGCGGTATCCGTCCCGAGAATGAGGGAAAAGAGGGTCGACTTGCCGGCTCCATTGGGGCCGACGAGAGCCACGCGTTCTCCGTAGTTGACGGTCATGTCGGCGTTCTGGAAGAGAACGCGGGCGTTGAACGACTTGGCGACTTTGCGGAGGGTGAGCATGGACGGGGGGAGTGGAGGAAAAGGGCGGAGTGGTGCGCCTCAGCGGGAGAGTCCGGCTTCGATGACGGCGATGGCGTTGTGGCTGTGGATGCTTTCGAGGTTCTCGGCTTCGGCGCGCCATGCGCGGACACCGCGGAGACGGGCGGCGCGCAGGCCGATTTCGCGGACAAGGTCCTCGACAAAGACAGGATTATCGTAGGCGCGTTCCGTGACGAATTTCTCGTCCGGGCGCTTGAGGAGACTGAAGAGTTCGCAGCTGGCGGCTTCCTCTACGAGGGTAATGAGCTGATCCGGCCAGATGGGTGAAGCCGTTTCGATCGTCAGCGTGGCGTGGCCGCGCTGGTTGTGCGCACCGCGGTCGCTGATTGCCTTGGAACAGGGACAGAGGGTGCCGACGGGAACGCGGACCGTGGTGAGGAGCCGTGAGCGGCGGCCTGTGGCGACGGCTTCCCATGTGACTTCGTAGTCCATGAAGGCTTCGCGGCCGCTCACGGGGGCGCGTTTGCCGATGAACCATGGGAGCGAGAGGGTGACGTGTGCTTCCGTGGCATGAAGCCGGGAGCGCAGTTTTTTCGCAAGGCTGATGGCTCCGGCGGCATCGATTGCCTTGTGAGCGTCGTGCATTTCCTCGACAAAGCGGCTCATGTGCGTGCCGCGCTGGCTGGCCGGGACGCTGACGGTGAGCGAAGCCGTCACAATGCTGTGGAGCGAACCTCCTTCCGGTCTGGGAATGGACACGGGGTAGCGGAGGCTGCTGATGCCGGCGCGGGTGATCGCTAGATTGCGGGAATCCTTTTCGCTCTGGGTGTCTTTCAGGCTCATGAGGTGGGATCGCAGGAAAAAAATCAGGGGCGCAATGAATTACGCCCCTGATGGAAAGACTTGGACTATTGCAAACCTGCCGGTGGGCAGGATTGACCCGTTACGGGGCGAGGTTGACGGCACGCGCCCGCTTGATTTCGCGGGTGATCTTGCGGTGCATCCACGCAGAAATTCCGGTGAGGCGGCGGGGAAGGATCTTGCCGGTTTCCGTGGTGAATTTCGCGAGATACTCCGGATTTTTGTGATTGAGCTTGTCGATCTTGATGTCGAGGCGGCGGCGCGGCATGCGCTTGTTCGCCTTGCGGAAGTTGATGAGACGCTGCGGGGTCTTCGGTTGCATGGGAAAAAGATGGTTGGCTGTGAGAGGCTGTGGATCAGCGGATTTCGCGGTGCACCGTCCGTTTCTGCATGGCAGGGTTGAACTTCACCTTTTCAAGGCGGCCCGGGGTACGGACGCTCTTCTTGTTGCGGGTGGTGACGTAGCGTGACGGGTTTTTCCCGGCGGCGCGGGCTTCCGTGCATTCGAGGATGATGATTTCGCGGGGCATGAGAGAGAGTAATGAGTAGGGTCGGTGAAAAAGGGAACGCTCAGGAAGGACGACTGCACAGGAGAGCCATCCCAGGGCGGCGGGGCGGGGATGGTAGGTCAGTCATCCGACTTTTCAACTGTTTCTTTTCCGCCGTCTTCTTCCTCCTCGTCGTCGTCTTCGGAATCCATGAGACCGAAGAGGGAGCGGACGGAGCGGCGGCCACCGCTGGCGGAGACTTCACGTTCGTATTCTGCCTGACAATCAACGGTGAAGCGGGCGAAAGGGCGGGCTTCGAGCCTTGCCTGGGGGATTTTCTCGCCGGACATTTCGCAGATGCCGTAGGTGCCTTGTTCGATGCGTTTGAGGGCTTCTTCGATTTCGTAGAGGGCGTCCTGTTCCTTGGAGAGGAGGCTGAGGGCGAAGTCGCGGTCGTAGGCGTCGCTTCCGGCGTCGGCCTGGTGCATGCCGAAGGCGGAGGCTTCGCTGCCTTCTGCGCGGGCGCGGAGGGTTTCACTGGCCATGCCCGCAACGCTGTCCACGAGGGAGTCCTTCAGTTCGAGGAGTCGGGCCTTCTGCTTCTTGACGAAGGTGGCCATCGGGATTTCGGGATCCGGGGTCCATTCCTCGCGGATGACGGTCCGTCTGGCGATCGGCAATGGGTTCGTCTTGGGGAATGGGCGGCCCGAGGGCTTTGTGCCAGCTGGCTTCTTGACCGGTGCGGCGGGGGCGGTCTTCTTGGCCGGGGCCTTGGCGACGGTCTTCGGGGC
>Ga0315904_10001479_pt1 | contig 37446 bp, 25 predicted proteins | sample LakEriMetagenome_6_FD_203529 | JGI IMG/M metagenome (GOLD analysis project Ga0315904, IMG submission 203529) | Freshwater fungal communities from buoy surface, Lake Erie, Ohio, United States - Buoy 12 MA120 | ecosystem: Environmental > Aquatic > Freshwater > Lake | place: USA: Lake Erie, Ohio... | reverse complement strand
GCTCACTACTGCTTCCTTACCCATAACCGGCTCAATGGAACGTTCGATGGCCTCTACAGCTTTGTCGAGGACGCCGACGACGTCTACCTCACCAGAGCAGGACTCAATCCGGACGGTGCCCTCTACAAAATGTACAATGGGATGTCGAATCCCACCACCGACGCCATCACCGGAGTCGAAAAGAAAACCAGGAAGCTGGACAGCAATTTCGACCTCCATCAATTCCTTCAGGGCATGCACCAGCCGGGCACGGCCGCCCAGCGCACCTTCTTCTTCGATAACCTCGATGTCCCGAAGATGATCAATTTCATGGCGGCCAATACCGTCACGGGCAACGTCGACCTCCACGCCAAGAACTACTATATCTACTGCGACACCGGAAAAACCAACCTGTGGACCCTGCTGCCATGGGACCTCGACCTGAGCCAGGGCCGCCTCTGGACCTCAGCCAACAACTACTTCGATGACGGCATCTACCTGAATGCCGGCGGGACACTCAGCGGCCAGGGCCAGAACCTCATCGCGAAACTCTACGCCATTCCCGAGTTCTCCGCGATGGCCCGCCGCCGTATCCGCTCGCTCCAGGACCAGTTCTTCGGCACAAGGAACGCCGCACCTGACCTGAACCGCTGGTACGACCGCCGGGTGTCGGAAAAAGCCGCGGAAATCGGAGCACGCATCGTGAGCGGACAGACTGACATCCCGGGCAGCGACGCCGCCGCCGATTTCAGCCGCTACACCGCCGCCCAGTGGAAGAACCACACCGGCGTCACCGGCAACACCGCCAATTCCATTTACGCCTCCTACACGGCCTCCCAGGAAATCCAGCGGCTGCTCTCCTCATGGGTGCTCCAGCGCGTCAATACCATCAATGGAGACGCCAGCGTGCCGCAGCCCTACAATCTGACTGCCCTCAATCCCCTTGTGTTCACCGCAGTCGAACATTCTCCGGCCTCCGGAGACCAAAGCCAGGAATTCATCGAACTGCGCAACCCCAACACGGTCGATGTCGACCTCTCCGGCTGGCAGATCACCGGCGGTGTCGCCTTCACCTTTGAACCCGGCACCGTCGTCAATGCCAATGGCCGCATCATCGTGGCCGCCAGCCGCAACGGCTTCAAAACCCGCACCGTCAGCCCGAAGGCCGGCGAAAGCCGCTACGTCACCGGAGGATACAAGGGCAACCTCTCCAATCTCGGCGAAACGATTACGCTTACGGACCCCAGCGGCACGCCTCGCGCTACCTATTCCTACCAGGGTCAGCCTTCCCCGTGGCAATCGCACCTCGTGATCACGGAAATCATGTACCACCCGGCCGGCGATGGCCTCGCGGAATACATCGAACTCACCAACATCAGCCGCGACGTCACCCTCGACCTCACCGGTGTCCGCTTCACCCAGGGCGTTACCTTCAGCTTCTCCGGGTCAGCCGTGACTTCGCTGCCGCCCGGTGGACGCGTCCTCGTGGTGCGCGATGCGGCTGCCTTTGCCGCTGCCCACGGCAATGGTCTTCCCGTGGCAGGCGTCTTCGCAGACGCCACCCAGCTAGCCAACAGCGGGGAAATTCTCCAGCTGGAAGACCCGCTCAATCAGACAATCGCCGAATTCGCCTACGACGACGCTCCGCCGTGGCCATCCGCAGCCGACGGCACTGGGCCTAGCCTCGTGCTCATCAGACCGGAGTCGAAGCCCGACCCGGCCATCGCAGCAAACTGGAGACTCTCAGCGGCGGCGGGCAATCCCGGGACTTCGGACGCTCTCGCCCTCGCCCCCGGCACGGAATCGCAGGACCTCGACGGCGATGGCATCCCTGCCCTCATGGAATACGCCATGGGCAGCAGCGACACCGTGCCCGGTGCCGCCAGCATCGGCACCAGCCGCGGCAGCGCCGACGATGGCACCCCCTTCCTCGAGATTACCTTCCCCCGCCAGACCAACGCCGAAGACGCCACCTTGAGCCCGGAATCGTCGGCTGAACTCGCCACATGGTCAGCCGGCGGCTGGACATGGCAGGAATCCACCACCGGAATCAACGGCTCTGTCACAGAACGCTGGCGCCTCTCAGGCCCGGACGCCGCCCGCATACCTCTCTTCCTCCGCATCAAGGCCAGCCGGAAGCCGTAAGCAGACAGACGTCACTCTCCTCCTCGTCAATCGGCGTACCTCAAGGGCCGAACCCGGCCTTCATCGGAATTTCACCATGATGACCACACACTCTCAGGGTACTTTACCCGCATGAAGTTCCCCCGAGCCCTCCTGCTGCTGACCTTGCTGTCCTCAGTTTCCTCTCACGCAGCCGTCAACCCGACGAATCTCCACCGCTCGCGGTACTCCAGCAGCGTCACCATCACCGCCACCGGAACATCGGCCTCGCTCGACGGTGCTCCTTTCCCGACTGGTGTGGCCACCCCAGTGACCGCCATCGGTTACCACGAACTGACGGTCACCGATCCTGCGCTCACCCCCAGCACGCAGACCTACGCCTTCATCGTGCGCAATCCGGAACGCGGCAGCTCGGAAGACGGCATCCCCACCATGCGCCCATGGCGGATCATCATGGACGCCCCCTCGGCTTTTCAGGGGAACCTCCTCTCGGTGCTGGCTCCGGCCCAGTACCCCGTCGGGCTGCCGGTCCCTGTCATGGCCCGCCTCAGCAAGGGACCTCACGCCGGGACCGCAGCGGGCGATCCCCTCTTTCTGAATGGTCTCGTCCGTTCCACCCAGTTCCCGGCCACCCCGATTCTGCTCCGCCGCGGCTGGGGATCGACGATCCTGCCGCCCGCCAGCACAGCCGGAACCGCAGCCTACGACGCGGAAGTCAATGGCCTCAGCCAGGCAGCTCCCATCACCTTCGAAACCAATCCCAGCTGGACTGCGAAATCCGGTAATCTGGCCTCGAGCGAGAACTGGGGTGCCAATGCCCGCATTCATGTCACCGGCACCATCACCGTTCCAGCCGGCGTCACCATCACGATCGGCGCAGGTTCGGTCGTGCGCTGCGCGCCCGGAGCGGAATTCTGGGTCAGGCCCGGTGGATCGGTCTCCATCACAGGTACTGCGCAGCAGCCGGTCACATTCGTTCCCGACAGCACCAGCGCTCCCTGGGGCGGATTCTGGCTCCAGCCGGCCTCCGGTGCCAACACCGCCCAGCTCACCGCCAGCCACACTCTTTTCTGCTGCTGGGGAGCGAATCAGAACTGGTTCGCCACCGCTCCGGCTGGTGAACCCGCGAAGAACTTCCCCCGCCACCGCAACCAGCAGCCCTGTGTGGCAGTTGCTCCCGGTGCCATCTGCACCCTCACCGACTGCGCCCTCATCGGCCCGACCGGCCTCAACCAGACCCGCGGCGCGGCCTTCGCAGCCAATGGCGGATCGCTCCTTTTCACCCGTCTCCTCGTCCAGCGCTGCATCACCGGAGGCGAACAGGAAGATTGCCCGGCCTTCGAAATCGATTCCTCCGCCTTCCTCGAAATGACCGATCCAGGCACGGACGTGGATTCAGATGCCTTCATCGACGCCGACAATGACGGGCTCTACCTCGTTCCCGATGGCCGCACCTTCAACCTGCGCAAAACGGTCATCGGCTGGGTCAAGGACGACGGGGTGGACACGGGTGCCGATGGTCCCGGCACGGTCAATTTCTACGGCTGCTGGTTCGAGAATGCCATCCACGAGGGCATTTCCAATTCAGGGGTCGACCGTGTTCCCAGAAGCTACGGCGGCGTCCACTTCAACTGCGGCCAGGGCATGGAATGCGGCTACGGCGGCCCGCGCTCGCTCCTCAGCGGCTGCGCTGTCATCGGCAACATGGTCGGTGCCCGCTTCGGCGACAACTACGGTAATAACTCAGGAAGCAGCGGCTCCGGAACCAGCCAGTACATCGGCAATATCACCACGGAGGATTCCCTGCTGCTCTACAACTATTTCCGCGACGCATGGGCCATGGACTTCAGCCGCTGGACGCCCTCCAACGAGCGCTTCATCATGAAGAATACCAAGGTCACCCGCGCCCCCGATCTGGCCGCCCAGAACGGCACGGAAGACTCCGGGAATTCACTCTGGAATCCCTCAGCCGATGCCTCGCTGCTGGCTTCCTTCATGCCTGTCCCCGGTTCGGCTGTCGGCATCGATTTTCCGGTCGCCCGCCGCCAGGAAACCACAGCCACATGGCCACAGTCGTTCACGGTCCGCCTCAGCACCTTTTCCTCGCTTCCCGTGCAGGCCACCTGGAGAATCGCCGGCCGGTCCAGGCCGGAGGACCCCAGCGAGACCACGCTCGGCTCCGGCTCCCTGTCCTGGCTTCCTGGCGAAACCATCAAGTCGTTCAGTCTGGCGCTGCCGTCTCCCAATCCCCACGGTCTCATCACCGTCACCCTCGGCAACCCGCTCAACGGAGAGATCACCGGCGCACCACTCCTCTTTTTTCCCCCTTCCGGTCCTCCACCAGCCGACCTGACGCTCGTCGCAAGGGCAGCCAGCGGCTGGAGCTATCACGCCACCCTGCCCCCCACGGGCTGGACCAATGCCAGCCCATGGCCCCTCGGCGATTCCGCAGGCCGCGCATGGCATCACCCCGACTTCACGGAACCCACTGCGTGGTACCGGAACCACACGACCCCGCTCGGCTGGGGAACCATCGGAGCAACTGGTGCGACCATTGCATTCGGCACGTCGATCGCCGAACGACCCATCACGGTATACGCGCGCCGCACCTTCACCATCGCTAACCCCTCGGCCATCCGGTCCCTGCGGCTCGAATGCATGGCGGATGACGGGGCGGTCGCCTGGATCAACGGCACCCGTGTCAGCCCGACCTCGTGGGGACTCGATCCCGGTACCACGGTCGGCGGAGCCATCCACTACGACCGGCTCTCAACCCGCTTTCAGGCCAACGGAACCAACGAACACGCCTACGATGTCCTCACGCTCTCGGGGGCGTCTCTTCCTGCCCTGCTGCCCGCCCCGGCCCTCAATGTCCTCGCCATCGAAGTCCACCAGAACACATTCGACTCGAGCGACTGCTCGCTCGACGGTGCCCTCTTCGCTTCCCTGGCGGCCCCATCGACCGGCACGGCCGGCATCACTCCCATCAGCGGAACCTCATGGCTCTACTGGACGGATGCCGCATGGACCCCGGAAACCACCAGCGACCTCGGCAACTGGATCAGCCGACCCGACCTCCGCAGCCCGGTTCCCCTTCTCGACGCACCACGCCGGCAGTTCTACCGCCTGCGGACTCCCTGAACTGATCGTCCGCGGAAAGCCGGGTCGGCGAGCCGGCCCGTGACCGTGCCGACTCTGCCTCAGGTCGTGCCGAGGGCGAGCCGTGCGCGCCTGGCATCTTCGGCAATCTGAGCCTTGAGGTCATCGAGTGATGCAAAACGCACTTCGTCGCGGAGACGCGAGACAAAGCGGACATCAAGCTGACGGCCATAGATATCGTCCGCGAAACCGAAGAGATGCACTTCGAAGTGCCTTGTGAGGGAACCGTCCTCAACCGTCGGACGAAGACCAAGGTTGGCAACTCCATCGAGAATTCGTCCATCGAGAACTGCGCGCACGGCATACACGCCGACAGGCGGAAGCTGTTCGGCTTCGAGCGCGAGATTGGCCGTAGGAAAACCAAGCCGACGCCCCAGCTGGCGGCCCCTGATGACTTCGCCGAGGACGGAGTAATCCCGGCCAAGAAGCAGGGCCGCTCCGGCGAAATCGCCGGCTTCGATGGCAAGCCGCACCCGCGTGCTGCTCACAGGTTCTCCGCCCGTCATCACCGGAGCAAGCGCATGCAGCCGGAAACCAGCACGCCGCCCGACCTTCGTCAGCATTTTCACATCACCAGTCCTCCCCTTTCCAAACCTCCAGTCCTGTCCCACCGACAGACTGGCCAGCGGACGCCCCGACCGCACGAGCGCCCCGATGAATTCGTCCGGTTCCATGGCCGCCATGACCTCGTCGAATCTCAGCATGAGCACCGCCGCTACCCCCAGCCGCTCCATGAGCACCAGCTTGTGCCGCACCGATGTCAGCAGCCTCGGCTCAGTTCCCGGACGAAGCACACTGGCAGGATGACGGTCGAAGGTCAGCACCACCACATGCCCACCCACGGCCTCCGCCTCGCGCTGAGCCGTCCGGATCACTTCCTGATGACCAATGTGGACACCGTCGAAAAAGCCAGCCGCCAGATGCAGCGGACCGTCCAGACTTCCCAGTTCACCGATGGCTCCGAACGTCTTCATGTGGTCGCCGAACCCCGCGAGGCACTTACGCTCCGCGCAGCCTGCTGACATCCCGGAGAGACAGTACCTTTGCAAGGATCTCCTCCGGGGATACCTCCTTGAGCTGCGCAAATGTCAGCGCCCCCTCCACGGAAAACCGACCGCTCCTCGTGCGCCGGAGCGCCGCCATGTGGCCACCGCACCCCAGACGCTCACCGATGTCATGACAGTACGTGCGGACGTAGAAACCCTTGCTGCACACCACCCGGAAATCAATGTCAGGCAGCGCAATCCCGCGGATCTGATGCTGAAACACCGTCACCAGCCGCGGCTCGCGTTCCACCACCTGACCCTTCCGGGCCAGCTTGTAGAGCGGCACGCCATCCTTCTTGATGGCACTCACCATCGGAGGTGTCTGGTAGAAATCTCCATGGAAGTGACCGAACGCACCGGAAATCTGCTCGGCGGACAACTCCGGCACAGGCTTCGTTTCCAGCACCTCGCCCTCCGCATCCTGCGTTGATGTGCTCGCCCCCAGCCGCAGCGTCCCCTCATACTCCTTCTCCTCCGACATCAGCAGATCCTGAATCCGCGTCGCCTTGCCCACCACCAGAATCAGCAGACCTGTCGCCATCGGATCCAGCGTGCCGCAATGGCCAATCTTCCGGGTATTGAGCCGACGGCGGGCCACCGCCACAACATCGTGCGATGTCATGTCCTGACCCTTGTCGATCAGCAGGACTCCATCAATCTCCGCTTCAGGCGGACGGGCTTTAGGCGGATACGAGTGCTTCATCGATTGCTGCAAATACACGTTGGCGCGCCGCCTCCAGCGGTCCCGTCAGCCTCGCCCCAGCCGCCAGCGGATGACCTCCCCCTCCGAAAAGCGCACAGACACGGCCCACATCCACCGCAGGATTCTTCGAGCGCAGGCTCAGCCTCACCTTTCCTTCCGGACCCGCTAGTTCCTCGAACGCAGCCGCCACCACCACTCCCTCAATGCCCCGGAGATGATCAATGAGCCCCTCGGCATCCTCCGGCTGCGCAGCCGCCGCCGCCATCACCTCGCGCGTGAGACTCCACGAAGCCACCCGCCCGTCATGCGTCACTTCCATGTTCTGAAAGAGACCGCGGAGCAGTTCAACCCGCCGCCGCGGGAAATTCTCATACGTAGCCCGGTTCAGTTCCGCAACATCGATACCGGCCCGCACCAGCTCAGCCGCAATTTCGTAAGTCCGCGCGGTCGTTCCCTGATACTGAAAGGAACCGGTATCCGTGCTGATCGCCACATAGAGATTCTCGGCAATCTCACGGGTCACCGGCAGCCCGGCGGATGTGAGAAACTGATGCACGATCTCACCGGTCGCAGGCGCACCGGAATCAATGTAATGCCAGTCACCATAACCTTCATTGGAACGGTGATGATCAATGTTCAGCCACGGCCCTGCCCCCTCCAGCGCCGCACGGCAACCAGCCCCCAGCCGCTCCGCAGTCGCACAGTCGAGCGCAATCACCAGTTCCACCGGCAAGGCAGTGCCATCCGGTTGCCGGATCTGCCCACTGCCGGGCAGAAACCGGAGACTGCCCGGCACAGGATCCTCATTGAGAAAAGTCACCTGCTTCCCCGCGGCCTGCAGCGCCAGCCCCACCGCCAGGGTCGAACCAAGGGCATCGCCGTCGGGACGGTAATGCGACAGCACCGCCACCGAAGAAGCAGCCCGGCACATCGCCGCCATCTCGCCAAAAGTCGTGTTCGTACGTACAGCCATGAATTAATGCGTTCCGTTTGATTCACTCCCCCGTGGTCCGCGGCCGTTCTTCGTCCGCCGGAGCCGACTCCGCCGACTCGCGCGACGCCGATTCCGCCAGCTGTCGGTCAATCATCTCCATGATCCCGGTGACCCGGACACCCCGCTCCACACTCCGGTCGAGACGGAAATGCAGCCGCGGTGTATTCTTGAGCACAACCCGGCGGCTCAGCCGCGTCTGGTAATCGCCATGCCGAAGATTGAGCGCATCAACCACCTGCGGTCCCCGGTGCTCCGGACCAATCACCCCGATGAACACCACCGCATGACGCAGGTCCGGACTCATCTCGATGTCGTTGACCGTCACCAGCACATCCGGAAAAGCATGATCCCTCGTAATCATGGCCCCAAGCTCACGCTGCAGCAGTTCGCTCACTCGGACAACTCGGTTCTTCATGACATGCAAGCTTCGTTGTTCTCACGGAAGACAGATGAACCACAGACGGTTCCGGCCTCCGCGCCGCCTCAGAGCGACTGCGCGATCTTCTCGAGTTCGTAGCACTCGATGATGTCGCCAGGTTCGTATTCGTTGAAATCACCAAGTCTGATGCCGCACTCAAGGCCATTACGGACCTCCTGAACGTCATCATGGAAGCGGCGCAGCGTATGGAATCCACCATCGTACACCGGTTGCTTGCCCCGCAGCACCCGGGCCCGGGCACTGCGCACAATGCGCCCATCCGTGACCACACAGCCACCCACACGGCCGCGCTGAATCTTGAAGACCTGCTTGACCTGGGCATGCCCGATGACCTTCTCGCGGGTCTCCGGTTCCAGAAGGCCCAGCATGGCCTCCTTCACCTGATCAATCAGTTCATAGATGATCGAATAAAGCTTCACCTGCACGCCTTCAGCCTTCGCTGTCTTGACGGCTTTGCCTTCCACCTTGACCCCGAAACCGAGAACCACCGCGTCCGACGCAGACGCCAGCAGAATGTCGTTTTCCGAAACCGGACCCACGCCCTCAAGCACAAAGTTCAGACTGACTTTGTCCGACTTGATTTCGCGCAGCTGCGCAGAAAGCGCCTCGAGCGATCCCTGGACATCGGTCTTGAGAATCACCTTGAGGAACTTCTTCTGGCCATCCTCGGCGCTCGCAAAAAGCGTCTCAAGGGCCGCGCGCCGCGGAGTGGCCAGCTTCGTGATCCGGGCAGCCTCCAGCCGCTCCTCACCCAGACGCTTGGCGGACCTCTCGCTGTCCATCTCGATGAGTTCCTCGCCAACTCCCGGCAGCCCGCTGAAGCCAATCACCTCGACCGGAGTCGCCGGCCCAGCTTCCCGGATCGGCTGCCCGCGGTCACTCAGCATGCTCTTCACCTTGCCCGAAAACTGCCCGCAGATGAATGGCGTGCCAATCCGGATGGTGCCAATCTGGGGAATGAGAGTCGCCGTGGGTCCCTTGCCAGGTTCCACCCGGGATTCAATGACCAGCGCCCGGCAGGGAGCCTTCGGATCCGCCCGCAGTTCGAGCATTTCCGCCTCCAGCAGCGCCGCCTGCAGCAGGGTGTCGATCCCTTCGCCCTTGAGCGCCGAAACCGGCACGCAGATGGTGTCGCCACCCCAGTCTTCCGGCGCCAGCCCTTCATCCTGCAGCTGACTCTTGACCCGGTCGATGTTGGCCGTCTTCAAATCCGCCTTGTTGATGGCTACAACAATCTTGACCCCGGCCGCCTTCGCATGGGCAATGGCTTCCTTTGTCTGCGGCATGATCCCGTCATCCGCCGCCACCACCAGCACCACGATATCCGTGACGTGCGCGCCCCGTGCCCGCATGGCCGTGAAAGCGGCGTGTCCTGGCGTGTCCAGTACCGTGATCCGATGCCCGTCAAGATCGACAGAGTACGCCCCGATGTGCTGCGTAATCCCCCCGGCTTCACCGGCAGCCACCTTCGCCTTCCGGATACAGTCGATCAGGCTGGTCTTGCCATGATCGACGTGCCCCATGAAAGTGATGATGGGAGCGCGCGGCTCTAGACGTTCCTCGGGGATTTCAGCCTCTTCCGGGGCCGGAGGCGCCACGATGACTTCCTCCACCCGGTGGATGCCGCCACCTTCCTTGCGCTTCTCCCGCTCGAAGACAAATCCGTGCTTCTCGCAGATGCGGGCCGCAATTTCCGCCTCGATGGCAATCGATGGATTGGCAAAAATGTCCAGTTCCATCAGATCCTTGATCAGGACGAACACCTTCATGCCCATCTTCTCTGCCAGATCGCGCACCACGATGGGAGGCTTGATCGAAATCACCTTGTCATCCCCGGGAACGAAAGAAGCGCCGGCCTCAGCCGCCGGAACCACAGACCCATCCGGCTCTTCAGCCACCGCCGGAGCTTCCTCTGCAGCCACCTCCGCAACCGGTTCCAGCGTCCGGCGGCGCTTGACCTTTTCCTCGCCGTCAATCAGCGACAGCACCTTCTTCGCAGGCGGCAGCGGTGCCGCCGCAGGGGCAGCGATGGCAGCAGCAGCGGGAACTGCAGCTGGTGTCCGCACCCGCTTGGGCTTCTCCGAGAGAAGATCCAGTGCCGCACTCTTCATCTCCGTGGCCGTCTTGCGCACCGGTTTGGGCGCGGCGTCCGGTGGCGCTTCCTCAGCGGCGGGACGGGCGGTCTTGCGGGCTCCTGGGGAGGAACCGGCGGAAGAAGGAGAACTGGAAGATTTGGGTTTGGAAGGCATGCAGGACGTCGCGGATCCGTTCGGAACGGAAATGGCTTATGGGTAAAGGGTAAACGGTGGATCGGCAAGCCGCCGATGGACAAATCAGAAAAGCCTCACTGAGCCCGGGCCTTGGCCAGAATCTCCGCAGCAGCATCAATCGAAATCTCAAGAATGCCAGCGATGTCTTCTGCTTCTGCCGTGCTGATGACATCCGGACTCACGAGACCATTCCGGACCAGGTTCTCCGCCATCTCCGCATCGATGCCCAGACGCGTCGCCAGATCGCTCGCTGCTCCATGGACCCGGCCCTCGAATTTCTCATGCGCGCTCTCGTCGCGTTCCACCTGCACATCCCAGCCCATCAGATTCTTGGTCAGACGCACATTCTGACCATGCCGCCCGATCGCTTTCGACAGATCCTCCTCGCGCACCTTCACGAAAATCCGGCGGTTCACGGGATCCACCGTGATCTTATCGTCGGCAATCTGAGCCGGCTTGAGGGCGTCCTTAAGAAACAGCTTCGGATCATCACTCCATTTGATGATGTCCACTTTCTCGTTGTTCAGTTCACGGACGATGTTCTTGACCCGCGCTCCACGCATGCCCACGCACGCCCCCACCGGATCCACCTTGGAATCGCCCGAATACACCGCAATCTTCGTGCGGTAGCCAGCCTCCCGCGCAATCGAACGGATCTCCACCGTCCGGTCCGCAATCTCGCTCACTTCGCTCTCAAAGAGCCGCTTCACGAAATTCGGATGCGCCCTGCTCAGAATGATCTCAGGTCCACGCGCCCCATTCTCCACCGCCACCACATAGAGCCGCAGCCGGTCACCAATGCTGTAATCCTCGGTCACCACCCGCTCCTTCTTCGGAATCACTCCCTCGAACTTGCCAAGGTCAATGATCACATCGCTCTTCTCGAAACGGCGCACCGTCCCGTGCACGATGTCTCCCGCCCGATCCTTGAATTCCTCGTAAATCAGCGATTTCTCCTCCTGCCGGATCCTCTGCATCATGGCCTGACGCGCGGTCTGAGCCGCAATCCGCCCCATGTCGCTCGGCGTCACCTCAACCTCGAGTTCGTCACCGATCTCGGGCACTTTCTCGAGCTTCTGCTTCTTCGCAATCTTCCGGGCCACCGCCAACCCGATTTCCTCGTACGGCTGCGCCACTTCCTCCACCACCATCAGCTTCGCAATCGCCCGGATCGTCCCCTTCATCGGGTCAATGTCGATCCGCAGTTCTCTCGCCGGACCAATCACCTTCCGGGCGGCAGTCAGAATAGCGCTTTCAAGGGCTTCCACCATTTTCTCACGGGGAATGCCCTTCTCACGCTCGTAGTAGTCGAAGACGGCCAGAAGTTCGCTGGTCATAAAGATGATGCTGTGTAAAAAACAAAAAAACGGGAATCACTTCCCGCTTTTCTTCGGAGGGTGACTCTAATGGCCTTTTCAGCCACGTCAACACGGGAGTGAAGCCACTGTCCGGCGACCCACCGCAGCATCTCTTCGTCTGATTTTCCCGTCCCATCCATCACGGGGAACATGAGGCGGCACCGGCTAGTACCTCAACCCAAAAACCGGTGCCGCCTCAATCCCTCAACGCAGGTACGGATTGAATCCGCCCTGCTGGTCCCGGTCATATCAGCACGCGCAGGCATTTCAATTAGAAAATAAAGATATTTTCGCTTGGTTGATGATCAGGACTGCCCGGCAACCGCCGCCGCCCTTTTTTCGGGTCTGCCTCATTACGGACGGGTTTGCTCGTTGAAAGGCGGGCGCAGCCGGAATAATGGACTTCACTGATGGCTCCCGAATCTCAAGGTCCCCGCATTGTCTACTGCCGCTGCGCCTACGCTCAGGTTGTTCCCCAGGAAGTGAAGGACGGAGTGCTGGCGCAGCTCGCGGCGTCCGGGCAGCCCTTTACCGCGGTGGCCGACCTCTGCGAGATGGCCGCCCGGCGCGACCCGCTGCTGCGCGATCTTGCGGGAGGTGGTCCGCTCAAGATCGCCGCCTGCCACCGGCGCGCCGTGCTCTGGCTGTTCCATTCCGCCGATGCGCCACTCGACCCGGTTCAGACGGAAATTGTGAATATGCGCCGCCTTGATTCAACCGGGGCAGCCAGCCGCCTCGCGATCCGGGAAATCGATCCCTCCGCCGACTAATCCCACCTTCCCCATGGCCATTGCTCCCCATTTTCACGTTCTTCTTTATGAAGGAAGCGGTACCCAGCCGCTCGAAGCAGCCGTCCGGGCCGGGATTCTGAGCGCATTGCTTGACCGGGGCTACTCGGTCAGCACCGGCGGGGCGCGTGCCGGGTTGTCCGACGGCGAATCCACCCTCCTTGTTCTCGGATGCTTCGGTGGCAATGCTCCGGAACTGGAAGACGCCGCCGGAGCCCGCCGCATCGCCACCCTGGATATCTCGGCCGTGGCCCCGGAGAAGGTCGCCGACGCCGTCGACCGCGCCAGAGGCGAACGCCCGATGAACCAGCCTGGTCTCTGGAAGCCATGGTTCCCGGTCATTGATTATTCGCGCTGCACGAACTGCATGCAGTGCCTCAGCTTCTGCCTGTTCGATGTTTACGGCGTAAGTGGCGAAGGCAAGATTCAGGTCCAGAACAACAACAACTGCAAAACGAACTGCCCGGCCTGTTCGCGGGTGTGCCCGGAGGTCGCCATCATGTTCCCGAAATACAGCGGTGGCCCGATCAACGGGGAACCGGTGACCGATTCCGGCGTGTCGCGGCAGGCCATGAAGGTGGATATTTCCTCGCTCCTTGGCGGCGACATCTATTCGCGGCTGCGTCAGCGCAGCGACGAGGCGAAGGACCGCTTCAGCCGGGAACGCGACGCCGGCAAGGCACTCGCGGAACGCAAGAAGTGCCTCACCAAGATGGTTTCCGATGGATTCATTCCCGCGGATGTGCTCGCCGCGCTTCCCTCGGCGGAGGAAATCCAGCGCAAGGCCACCCTCGCCGCCGACAAGGCCCGGCAGGCTCTGGAATCGGCTCCCGCCCCCGATCCTGCCGCTCCGTAACCCTCGGAACCAACCGGATGGAATGGTGGCACTATGCCGGACTCACCATCGTCGCGATGGCGGCCGGGTTCGTTGATGCCATTGCCGGGGGAGGCGGACTCCTCACGGTCCCAGCCCTGCTCTGGGTAGGCCTCGATCCCCAGACGGCTCTCGGCACCAACAAGATGCAGTCGTGCTGCGGCACCGCCCTCGCCGTGCGCAATTACGCCCGCGCCGGACTGCTCAAGGGGCAGCGGCTCTCGGCGACAATTCTGTGGACCGCTCTCGCGGCCGCCGGCGGAGCCGCCCTGGTCTCTTCCCTGCCCGTGGACTGGCTCCGCCATGTCATTCCATGGCTGCTCATCGCCATTGCCGGATACACCGCTTTCTCTCCGCGGATCACCGATGCGGCCGCGGAACCACGCATGACCGCCGGACGCTTCGGTCTGATCTTCGGTCTTCTGCTCGGTTCGTATGACGGAGCCTTCGGACCGGGCACCGGATCATTCTGGACACTCGCCTGCGTGCTTCTTCTCGGACTCGGACTGCGCGAGGCCACCGCCTACACCAAGGTCATGAACCTCACCAGCAACCTCGCCTCGCTGGCCGTCTTCCTCGCTGCAGGTTCAGTCCGCTTCGACGTGGCCGCCGTCATGATCGGCGGTCAGCTGGCCGGAGCCCATCTCGGATCAGGCATGGTCCTCAGCAAGGGTGCCCGCATCATCCGACCAGTCCTCATCACCACGGTCATTCTCATGGCCGCGAGGCTCCTGCTCGAGCAGCGGGCAGCCGGCTAGCGGAAACCGGCAGCCGGAGACGCAGCGGGCGGCGGAACGTAATACGGCTCCGCCATGCCATCACGCCGGACCTTCCCCCGGATCCAGGTCCCCGCCCGCGAAATGCCATCGCGCACCACTCCGGCTCCCCGCCCGGCCACTTCCCTCGTGCGGTACCAGAGTTCTTCGGCGGACGATCCCGCCGCATGGCCGGCGGCTTCGTCAGGTGGATTTTCCACCACCCGGTACCACTGGGTCCGCAGCACCCTGCCCGCAGAGGCCGAAACGGCCACTTCGCCAACCGTCCGCCCCAGAGCATCCTGCAGCCTCATCTGCCAGACCGCCACCGCAGGTGAACCAGAGGCAGCCAATTGATAGTCCACCGCATGAAATCCCACGCGGGCCTGCCGCGCCGCCCCCTCAGCCAGCCGGAAGGCGGCCGTGCTGTCTGTCTTCACGGCCTTCAGCGGGATGCGGGCTCCCGCCACCGCCGCGGCCACCGTTCCCTCGGTCACCACACCGGCGGCATTGACGAAGAATTCCCGCAGTCTACCCCGGCCGTCCGAAGGATCGGACGCCACCACCCGCCAGGCTTCCGGCTGGTCGGCCCCATGCTCCCCGCGGCACTGCACCACCCGGTTCAGATAGCCAGTCCCGCGTTCCCGCACCACGGCACGGATGGCATCCATGCCCGACAATCCCTCTCCTGCCACCACAGACCATGGCATTCCCGTCAGCAGGATGATCATGGCAATGCGCAGCAGTTTCATGGCAGTGACAAACTGCATCGTCATGCAGCCTCCCGAAGCCCCTGACAACCGGAAGCACCACCCCTCAACCCGTCGTGCGCAGACCCGATGCGAGTGCATTGATCGAGACCAGAATGTCGGGAAGCAGCTGATCCGCCTTCACGGTATCTCCACCGGCCAGCATGCCCCGCCACTCCCGCAGCAGGGCAATCTGCTGACGATGCAGCATGCGCAGCGCGCCTTCCCGTATTCCCAGGGTTTCCGCCAGCCGCGGCCTGCGTTCCTCGAAGGATCCGGAGAACAGCAGCGCCAGCATCCGCGAAGTCCGGTCGTATTCGCCCAGAATCCGGCCCATGAATTCCTCCCGCAGGACCGCATCGCCCACAAGATCCGCATACGATTCCATGATCTCAAGGTTCGCACTGACGAGCGAACTCTCGATGTTCGTGAGCACATAGCGGATCAGGGGCGATTTCCCCAGCATGCCCCGCAGCAGCGCAAATCCTTCCGGATCTTCTTCCTGCAGTCTCGCCAGCGCACTGCCCGATCCATACCATCCCGGCAGATAGAAACGCGCCTGCGTCCAGGAAAAAACCCACGGAATGGCCCGCAGATCATCCAGCGAAGGCTGACCCGACCGGCGCACGGGGCGCGAGCCGATTCTCGCATTCTCCAGCGCATCAATCGGTGTCGCACTGCGGTAGAATCCCAGAAAACCCGGAGCCTCGAGAAGTCCACGGTAGGCGTCCCGGCTCCATGCCGCCATCCGGTCCATCACCGGTGCCGCATCAACCGTCGGATCGGGCATGAGCCGATGCCGCACGGCCGCCGCCGCCGCAGAGGCCACCAGCACTTCCGTGTGATACACCGCCGAATTGAGATGGGCGTATTTCTCGGCAATGGTTTCTCCCTGCTCCGTCATCCGCAGCACGCCCCCGAGCGACCCATGCGGCAGCGCCTCCATGAACCAGTGCGTTGGCCCCGCACCCCGACCCACCGTGCCGCCGCGTCCATGAAAGAATACGGGGATCCTCCCATGCGACTCCACCACTTCCGCCAGACTGCGCTGCGCCCGGTGCAGGGCCCACTGACTCGCCAGAATGCCACAGTCCTTGTTCGAATCGGAATACCCCACCATCATCTGGAAGGAACCACCCTCCGGAAGACTGCGCCTCGTCACCGGGTGCGAAAGGAAATCCGCCACAATCCCGGGCGCGCGCTCAAGGTCGCCCATCGTTTCAAAAAGCGGCACCACCGGCAGAGGACACACCATGCCGCCGTCCGTCCAGCGCATGAGCCCCGCCTCCCGCGCCAGCACATACACCGTCAGCAGATCCTCGGTGCAGCGGGTCATCGAGACAATCAGCGACCCAAGTCCATCAGTGCCATGCTGCGCCATCTGCTCCGCCAGTACCCGGTAGCAGGCGAGCACGGCGTCGGCCTCCGGTCCTGCCTGCATCCCCGGGGCCAGAAACGGACGCGGCGAATTCAGCTCGCGGTCGAGCAGTGCCCGCTTCTCCTCCCGGCTCCATTCACTGAAGGACCGGTCATCCAGCAGACCCGCGCATGCCAGCAGCTGCGACAGTGCCTTTTCATGCCAGGCCGAATTCTGCCGGACATCAAGAACCGCCGAATGGAATCCGAAGGCCGCGAGCCTTCGCCGGGCCGGAGCCACGAATTCCGCCGCAAATCCATCGGCCCCAGAGACCGCAAGGGTTTCTCCGAGCGACCGGAGATCTGCCTCCAGTTCCTCCGGATTCCGGTACGCCCCGGGTGCCGGAACTTCCTCCATGGCTCCCATGACAAGGGCCCGCATCAGATAGGCAGCCGCACGCCACGGTTCCTCGCGGTTCCGCTGCACAATCCACTCCGGATCGCATCCCGGAATCCCACGGCATCGTTCCCGCAGGCGATCTGTCAGCTCCCGCAGCCCAGCCGGCGGCTCCATGAAGAGCTGACTCAGCGGCAGCTGATAGGCAATCTGCTCAAGGGCCCGGCGATGCACCCGCAGAGCACTGAGGCGCAGCGCCGCCAGCGCCTTGCGAGTCACCTCGGCCGTCACAAAGGGATGACCATCGCGGTCACCGCCGATCCATGTCCCGAACCTCACCAGCGGCGGCAGCGCCTCCAGTGAGGCAGGATCGAAGCCGACCGATTCCCAGGCTTCGCGCAGGTGAATGTGCACGCGGCTCACAGCCTCGGGGAACACTTCCCGCAGGTAGTGCAGAGCATTCTGCAGTTCGGCTTCGATCGACGGCCGGGTCACATGAATCTCCCCCGTCCGCCACAGACTCTCCAGCTGCGTCCCCAGCATGTGCTGCATGCGCTCACGCTCCCGCGGCGTGAAGGCCGGATTGTCCATCCGGTTGAGCAGTTCGTAGATTTCCCGGTGCCGTTCCCGCACCGTCTCGCGCTTGGCCTCGGTCGGATGCGCCGTGAGCACCGGTTCGACCCGCACGGCCGCAAGGACCGGCAGAATCTGCGCCGCCGTGAGGCCCGCTTCCCGCAGCGCACGCACCTGCTGCGCCCACAGCCCCCGCTCGGCAGCGGGACCCGACTGCTTTTCGCGCTCCCGCCGCACCCGGGCCGCCGTCCGTTCCTCGACAATGTTGAGAAGCTGAAACCAGATGGAATAGGCCTGACCCAGCTTCCGTCCGGCTCTGCGGTCCGCGGGGACATCATGCCTCTCGTCCGGCAGCATCTCCGCCAGTTCCTCCTCGCCAATCCTCCTCAGCACGGAGGCAAATACCCCCGCCAGCATCTTCAGGTCATCATCACGCTTCTGAAATCCATGCTCACGCAGGGAATGGGCACCGGAATCTCGGGTCGTCATCGCAGGGTCTCGGAGTCAGCAGTTTCAATGCCGGAGGCCAATTCGTTCAGCCCGGAATGAAACGAACGTCCTTCACCCGATCGCGGCCGAAAGTTTCCTGGAGGCGGGCCAGCACTTTCCGCTTCCACTGCCGTTCCAGTTCGTAACGCACAGCCGACTGCGTCACCGATACCTCCAGCACTCCGCGGCGCAGCGCCGTGGGACGCGACTGCCCAGCGAGAAACGGCCCGACCAGTGATTCCCACTGGGCCGCCATCTGCTCATGGGAAGATTGCTCCGGCAGGCCGGCCCGGCGCAGCACCCGCTGCACCAGATCACCCACCTTCCGTTCGTACCCGCTGAGATCCGGGGGAATGTAGACTCCCCTCCACTCCGCCAGAATCCGGCGGCGCTGTCGCTCCAGAAGAACCTCTCCGCGTCGTTTTGAGGCAACGCGGGGCGGTTTGCCGTCGTCGGATGAGTGCCCGGGTTGAGTACTCATCGCGGCATTCGCCCTTTCCGGAAGTTCAGCCTGCGCTGCTGGCCGTGGGAACCTCAATCAGATCCGTCGGAGCCGATCGCCTCCACTGGACATCCCTGCATGGCTTCCTCGCACTGTTCGCGCTCCTCGTCCGTCTCCGGTTGCTTGTACACGTAGGAATAGCCTCCTTCGTTGTGCCGGGTGAAGTTTGCCGGAGCAGTCTCCCGGCAAAGGTCGCAGTCGATGCACTGGTCATCTACGTAGAAGTGCCCGAGAACGTTTTCGTTGTGCTTATTGTCGCGGTCAGCCATGGATGTCAGGTTGAGTGATGAAACGGCGGCCGGACCCTAGGGGATACTTCTTTTCTTGCAATGTCATTTTTGGAACGCTATGCCATCAGGACGTGAGCCTCAGGCGCACCGTTCCGGCCGTTGCCCCGCCTCCGGCATTCCATCCGGGTCAGTTCGCCCTAGCGGTCCCCAACTGACTGCCCAAGCCCCTCCCAGACCACCGGAATGGATACCCACACCCCTTCACCGCACGATCCAGGACCGGAAAAAGCTCCGTCCTCTTCGACCCGGCGCAGCGGCGACGACGACATCTTTGCGTTCGAAGAAAACGAGGCTCCTGCGCCACGCCATCCGGCCGAGTTTCTCCAGTCGCTTCCAGAGCAAGCCACGCCCCGCGCTACTGCGCCAGCGGCTCCCACCCCGACACCCCCGGCAACTCCGGCAACTCCGGCAACTCCGGCAACTCCGGCAACTCCGGCAACTCCGGCAACTCCGCCCGACAGCATCGACAGCCTGCTGTCGCGCCCGGTCATCAGCACAACGGAAACGTCGGCAGGAAACGACCGGCGGCCACCGCTTTCCCTGAAGGAAAAGGCCGCCCTCGCGGTGTGCGCCCTCGCTCTCGCCGCGGCCGCCACTTGGTATACCTCCACGCTCATCGCCTCGCGACCGAAAGAAGCCCGCACACCGAGCCGCCCGTGGCCGGAACTACCCATTTCCGGCGACCTCGTCCGCATCACGGAAGGTTCGGCAGCATGGCGGCACACAAGGGAAACCGACCGCGTCGGCCGCATCGAAGTCCCCTTCCCGACGCCGGGTGAGCGTTCCCCCGTGATCATCCCGGAAGTGAATTTCACCATCGCCCCGGACGGCGGCAAATCAGGATACCTCCGCTTCCTCTTCATCGATCCGGATGGACGCGAAAGCGGAGATGTCCGCGTCATCCGCGTCACCGGCGGAAAGCTCGAATCGATGAACCGCGGCGAAATCATTGCCGGCCCGGACCGCGGATCCGTCTACGCATCGCTGGGATTCCTCGACGAACCTTCCTTCTTTTCCTACACAGCGAAGCCAAGCCGCCGCTGGAGAGTAGAAATCGCAGAAAGCGCCCGCTACGATGCGCCCGACCGTGACTGGAAGCTCCTCTCGGTCTTCGACGTGCGCAACACGCTGCTCGACTGACGATCCCGCCCGCGCTGGCGGATGACAGCCAGGGAAAGCGGCAGGCGTTTCTGCCAGTCTGCCATGCTTTCTCTCCGCTGCCTCGCCTTCCTGCCGCTCGCCGTCAGCAGTCTCCGCGCCGCACCGCCCGCTGCCACCCTGTCCCTGCACGACGGAGCCACGCTTTCCGGCTGGCATGGCAACCCTGCCATCTGGAAGGTCGCCGACGGAGCCATCACGGGCGAAATCACCAGCCGCCTCGACCGCAGCGAATGGCTCTGGTGGCGCGGAACCGTTCACGATTTCGAATTCACCTGCGAATTCCGCATCTCCGGTCATCCCTCCGCCAACAGCGGCATCCAGATCCGCTCGCACCGGGCCACCGATGGAACCGCCAGCGGTCTCCAGTGCGATCTCGACCAAGGCAGAGAATCGCTCGGAAGAATGTACGACGAACACGGCCGCGGTCTGGTCATGGAACGCGGCACCCGCACCTCCATCGCGCCCGATGGCCGCAACGCCGCCGACCCTTTCGCAACCCCGGAATCATTCCGCTCCCTCGCCCCACCGGACACATGGAACCACTACCGCATCGTGGCCACCGGACCCCACACCGAAGTCTGGATCAATGACACGCTCTGCGGCATGCTGGACGATCATGAATCCGGCAAGGCAAGGCTCACGGGCCAACTCGCCCTCCAGATGCACGCCGGCCCAGGCCCAGCCAGAATCCAGTTCCGCAACCTCAAGCTGCGCCACCTCGGGGAAACTCCCCCGGTTCCCGCAGCAGCATTGGCCGCATCCCCGGAAGCCGACCGCGCCAGCCAGCCCCGCGACGCCGGAGGGTCGCCGCTGCCGCTCGATTTCGAAAGCGGTTCCCTGAGCGGATGGACCGCCACCGGCAAGGCGTTCGCAGACCAGCCCATCAAGGGCGACACTGTCACCGCCCGCGGCCGCGGACAGCGCAGCAACCACGCCGGACAATGGTGGGTGGGCGGATACGAACGCAGCCTCTCGGACGCCCCCACCGGATCGCTCACCTCCGCACCGTTCCCGGCCTCGCATGCGTGGGCCAGCTTCCTCATCGGGGGCGGCAGCGACCCCCGCAGCGTCCGCGCCGAAATCGTGGCTGCCGAAACCGGCAAGGTCTTCCATACCGCCGCGGGCAACGACGCGGAAACCATGCGCCGCGAAATCGTCGACCTCCGCCCCCTCGCCGGAAAACCCATCTTCATCCGCCTCATCGACGACAGCAGCGGCCCATGGGGACACCTGAACTTCGACGACTTTCTTTTCCATGACACCGCCCCGGATTTCCCGGAGACAGCCCGCAGCCGTCAGCAGGAAAGTCCGGTCCTCTGGCACCTCCAGCCCAACCCGGCTCCACCGGGTACCATCGGTAATCCATCCGCCCGCCAGACCGTCGCCGGCATGATGCTGACCCACGGATTCAAGGCAGAACTGATCGCGGCGGAACCCGACGTGGTCCAGCCCATCGCCTTCTCCATCGACGACGCCGGACGACTCTGGATCCTTGAAGGCCTCAGCTACCCTAACAAGAATCAGGAGGGCAAGGGGCGCGACCGCATCGTCGTGCTCGGCGATGGCGACGGCAACGGGTCGTTCGAGACGCGCACGGTTTTCATGGAAGGACTGAACCTCGCCAGCGGCATCGAAACGGGCTTCGGCGGCGTGTTTGTCGGGGCGGCCCCGGAGCTTCTGTTCATTCCGGACCGCAATGGCGACCTCGTTCCGGACGGGCCGCCGGAAGTCCTCCTCGATGGCTGGGGCTTCCAGGACACTCACGAGACACTCAACAGCTTTTCGTGGGGACCCGACGGCTGGCTCTACGGCTGCCAGGGGGTCTTCACTTCCTCCCGGATCGGTCCACCAGGCAGCCCGCCGGAACAGCGCACCTCCCTCCATGCCGGCGTCTGGCGCTTCCACCCCGTCAGCCGGAGATTCGAAGTGTTCGCGCACGGCGGCAGCAACCAGTGGGGCCTCGATTACAACGAATACGGCCACTTTTTCATGACCCACTGCCGCAGCTTCTTCGGCGGGGGCGGCACCACCTGCGTGATCCGGCATGGCCACTTCTGGAATCAGGCCAACCAGGGATACGCTCCCTTCCTGTGCTCGACCGCTCCGGATTTCGCCCCCGCCCTCCGCAACTACCTGCCGGCGTCGGCACGGTACGACAGCGGCGAAGGAGGAGCCGGAAAACCGGGCTCCACCGCCATCTTCGGCGGCCATTCCCACATCGGCACCCTCATCTACCAGGGAACCAATTGGCCCAGCCGCTTCCGGGGCCACCTCTTCACGCACAACCTGCACGGCCACCAGATCAATCACCAGCAGAATGTCCGGCGCGGGAGCGCCTACGAAACCCTCCACGCGGGAGCCGACCTCGCCTTCACCCCGGACCCACGCTACATGGGCGTCGACCTCCAGAGCGGACCGGACGGAGCCGTCTACATCATCGACTGGTTCGACCAGCAGCACTGCCACACGCCCATCGAGGAAAAATGGGATCGCTCGAACGGCCGCGTCTACCGCCTCGCATGGGCAGAGAGCGACCGCCCCGTGAAGGTGAACCTTGCCAGCCTGACAGATCAGCAGCTCGCGGAACTTCAGCAGCACGAAGACGTCTGGTACCGCCGCCACGCGCGCCGGTTGCTCATGGAACGGGCCGCCGCCGGCCGCATCAACCCCGCAGCCATCGCCTTCCTCACTTCCCTCGCCGGAAACCCGGACGCCGTTCTGGCGCTGCGCGGACTGTGGTCCCTCCACCAATGCGCGCAGCTCAGTCCCGATCTTCTGGCAGCTGCCGCCACCCACCCGCACGAAGCCGTCCGCGCATGGGCCGTCCAACTGGGCACGGAATCCTCCAGCCCCCGGCTGCCCAGCCCAGTGATCGCCTCGCTCGCCGCAGACGATCCGTCCGCCATGGTCCGGCTCGCCATCGCCTCCGCCCTCCCCAACCTCGAGCCATCCCTCGCATGGACAGTCGTCGCCGCGCTCGCTTCCCATGCCGGGGACCAGCACGACCGCTTTGTTCCGAAAATGATCTGGTGCGGACTGGCCCCGCTCTGTCCCTCGGACTGGCAGCGCGCCTTCAGCATCGCTTCCCGTTCCCCACTGCAGGAAATCTGCGACAGCATGGCATGGTTCGCCGCACAGCAGCCGGATGGCCGCGCCGCCCTCGCGGAATTCATCGCCTCCCTCCCGCCGGACGCCGCCGGACGAACCATCCGCATCGCGGCCTTCGCCCTTCAGCAGTCAGCCCCGCTGCCTCCGCCTCAAGGCCTCGCCAAGGCAGCAGCCGCCGCCGGACCGCAGCCCGCACCGGAGGTCAAAGCCGCCATGGACGAACTCGCCGCGCTCTTCGGAGATACCGCCGTCCTTGCCGGAAAACGGAAGCTGCTCGCCGACACCACAGCACCCATGCGGGCACGCAAGGCAGCCTTCGCTCTCCTTGCCCGCATGAACGACGCCGAAGCCCTGCCGCTTTTCCGATCGCTTCTCGACGATCCTGAATTCCGCAGCGAAGTGATTCCTCTGCTCGCCCGCAGCCCTGACCCGGCCACTGCTGAGGCCATTCTCGCCCGCTACCCGCAACTGCCTCCCGCCGAACGCAGCGCTGCCCTCACCACATTGACCAGCCGACCGCCGTTCGCGCTCGCCCTCGTCAGCGCCATGGCAAAAGGCACCTTTCCGAAAACAGATCTCACCGCCCTCCACCTCCGCCAGATGCAGCAGCTCGGCAGCCCGGAACTCAACGACGCCCTCACGAAAACATGGGGCCGCTTCAACCCCACCAGCGATTCCGCCAGGGCCACCGTCGCCCGCTTCTCGAAAATCTTCCGCGAAGCTCCACTCTGGGCCTACGACACTGGCAAAGGCCGCGAAGTCTTCCAGAAAGTCTGCGCTTCCTGCCACGCCCACGGCGGCGGTGAAGCAAAAATCGGTCCGGACCTCGGCGGCACATGGAGCCATGGAGCCGACTACTTCCTCGAAAACATCGCCGACCCCAGCGCCGTCATCGGAGATGCCTATCAGCTCACTACCGTGACCCGAAACGATGGCTCCGTGACCGCCGGAGCCATCGCCAAGGAATCCCCGGAATCCATCACCCTCCGCACCATCACGGAATCAGTCACCATTCCCAACAGCCAGATCAAGTCGCGCGAAACCCTCGCCCAGAGCCTCATGCCCCCGGGCCTCCTCGAAGCCCTCTCCGAACGCGAGGTCATCGAACTCCTCAAGTTCCTCACCGCAACACCCTAGAAACCTCGCGGCGGAATCCTCGAGCGCGCCCGGGCCCCACCCCCGGCCCCCGCGGGACTTCAACACCGGAAAAACAAACAGGCAGCGAGGGACGCCCGCTGCCTGCATGCAATGGAATGGCTTTCCTGAAACTCTCAGTGGCAACCGCAGCCGGTTCCACAGCTTCCACCCTGCGAAGCAAAGTCGGATTCAGCAGGCACCCGGCCGAGTTCCAGAGTCCGGCCCACATAGGCCGTGATCATGCCCTCGATTTCCTGAAGGGTATTGCGGGCCTCGCCAAACGCCTGGACCGCAGGATCACCCAGCACGTCGCGGCGCATGGCTTCGAAGCGGTCCGCTTCTTCCTCGCTGATCTCCTCACCTGATTGCTGCTTCTGATGCAGCGTTTCCCCCAGATTCGCGAGGGCGGCATAGCCACGGGTGGCCTCCGGGTTCTGCAGGAAGCGCTCGACCCGGTTACGGGCGTCGATGACGCTTTCGTCCTGAAGCAGGGCTTCGCAGAGTTCACGGATCTTCTCTCCGAGGTCGAGCCTCGGCTTCACGTCGTCGTCAGCACCAATGATAAGCATGCCCCGATTGTACCCCCCCGGATGCCCCTTGCCAATCGCCATTTCGGCCCCTCGTGAATTTTCCTCACCGGTGTTGTCACAAATCGCCAATCCCGGTAGTCTCCGGGTGACATGCGTAACCTTTTCCCATCCGTGGCCCTGCCGCTCGCAGCCGCCGTCCTCGCCGGTCTGCCTGCCTCCAGCGTAGCCCAGCTCCCGCCGAAGGCCGCCGGAGCGCCCGCTCCACAGACCGCCCCACCCGCCAAACTGCTCGACGAAGCCGCCGCCGCCAAGCTGCTCGCCCAGCTCGAGGAAGTGAACCGCAGCATGGAGGAAAAGAAATACGGATATAATTCCGGCATCATCCGCGACCTCCGCGACGCCGGCACCTCCGGGGACAAAGCCTTCGGCCTCTGGCTCGACTGCATGAAACTCCTCGAATTCGAGGAACGCGGACGCTCAGGAGCGGATTTCTCGGAATGGAAGCGCAATCAGACAAAGTCGGCCAACAACGAACGCGACGCCAGCCTCCAGCTCCAGGTGCAGTGGCTCACGGTCGTCGTCATGGAAGCCAATGCCCGCACGCCCTCGGCCCGCGCCGAAGTCGTCAGCAGCGCGGTCGCCTACATCGATAACCTGCTCGCCTTCATGAAGAAGAACGACGGGAAGGGCGTTCCCGGCGGCGATGTCATCGGCAGCGTCTTCGGGCGACGCTACAAACTCGACGTCACCGTCGGCCGCCAGGAAGGCGGAGCCACCCGCGACCCCGGCGACATCGGCGGAATCTACGAATCCGTCATCTTCCCGTATTACCGCGAAAACCGCATGGCCTCCAGCCTCATGCAGGCATGGACGAAACGGATCGCCCAGGAAACGGAAGCGGCCGCCGCCCCCGGTTTCCGGGAGGCCGAGGAGAAATTCGTGGCGGAACGGCTGCCCCGGCTGCGCTGGGGACAGATGCGCGAACTCTTTGCGCTCGGCCAGCAGGAAACCGCAGCGGCTTCCATGCTGGCTCATATCAAGACCAACATGGCCCATCGCGAAGCCGGCAACTGGATCGAGGAACTCCGCAATCTCCTCGCCAACGACAGCAAACCCGCCGCCGCTCCCGCCAAGGCCCCGGCCGCCACCGTCACCCCGGCCGCCGCTGAAACCCCTGCGGCCCCCGCTGAGACCAACGGAGAAGTCGCAGACCCCTTCGGCGGAATCGGGGAACCCGAACCCGCCCCGGAACCGACCACTGAAGCAGAAGCGCCAGCTGCCGCGAAGCCGGCGGCCCCGGCAGCCGGTGGCCGTCCCGCCCCGGGGAACCGACCCGGCCCGGCCTTCCCGGCTCCCGACAGCCGCGCCCAGAAGCGCTGAGATGCCGGCACGCTGAAAGAAGTTGCGTCCCGCCCGCGTGGGATCAATATCAGGAATCTTCCCGAAACCCACTTCCACTAATCTTCCCATGAAACGCACCATCAGCACCCTGATCCTCGCCGCCAGCGCCCTGTTCCTCGCAAACTGCGCCTGCCCCAGCGGTTCTTCCTGCTCGTCCTGCACCGCAGGTTCGCAAGCCAAGTGCTCCAGCGCCCATTGCTCGGCCTGCTCGAAAGGCAAGTGCTGCGGAAAATGCGGGGCCTCCGCCGCTGCCTGCAAATCCTGCAACTGATCCCAGCGGGCCCCATCCGGGCCTCTCCCCCTTCACCGCCGCAGCGGCCCCGTGCCCTGCGGCTTTTTCATGCCCGCTGGCGGTCGTCCAGCGTGATGACGCACTCAAGGTGCTTCGTCTGCGGAAACAGATCGAATGGCTGCACCCGCACGGCTTCGTAGCCACCGTCCATGAATTCCCGCAGGTCGCGCATCTGGGTGGCCGGATTGCAGCTCACATAAACCACCCGGCGCGGCCGGAAGGCAAACAACTGCTGCAGAAATACGGAATCCGTCCCCCGCCTCGGAGGATCAATCACCACCGCCGATTCCGGACCAGGCAACGCCATGCCTCCGAAAACCGACTCGGCACTGCCCGCCACAAACCGGCAGTTGGCCAACCCATTGCGGGCCGCATTCTGCGCCGCCCGCGCCACCGCCGTCTCAGAAATCTCCACGCCCGTGACCGACTCGAAAACCCGGGCCGCAAACAGACTGAAGAGACCGCTGCCGCAGTAGGCATCCACAAGGTGGCGGGCACCCGATTCCCTTGCCTGCTCCACCGCGTACGTCACGAAGGGCTCGAGAATGAATGGATTGTTCTGGAAGAAATCGCCCGCCAGAAAGCCGAAGGTCAGCCCGCCCACGGTTTCACTGGCCTCCTGCCGGGGATCGGTCACGACCGTCCCTCCAGCATCGCGCAGCAGCAGCGTTGCACCCCGCTTCCATGTCTTTTCATGGACCGATTCCCGTACCGCCGGCAGGGCGGCGTTGATGGCATCGGTCGCAATGGCACAATGCGGCACATCGACCAGTTCCTGGCGTCGTCCGTGCCTCAGAAAACCGATTTCCCCGGCCCGGCCTTCCCGGTCGGGAGCGAAGTGCGGCGTGATCTTCGAACGGTAGCCATACGCACGGGGCGACGGAATAACCGGCTCCACCGGCAGTTCCACCTTTGCCATGTGGTGCAGCAGTTCCGCCACCTGCCGCTGCTTCCAGCGCAGCTGTTCCTCATAGGCGAGGTTCTGATACTGGCAGCCGCCACAGCTTCCAAACAGCGGACAGCGGGGTTCCACCCGATGCGGCGATGGCACCACTGCGCGCACCAGATCCGCTTCGCTGAAATTCCGGTCGTTGCGGTACACCCGCGCGGTGACTGTTTCGCCGGGCAGCGCAAACGGCACCAGCACCACCCAGCCATTCACCCGCCCCAGCCCCTGCCCCATGTTAGTCAGGGTAGTGATCTCGACGGTGATCTCCTCGTGATAGGTAAACGGATGCGGAACAAACTTCCGCGGCGGCCGGGATGCTTCCTTCATGCCTGCGGCCGGGTTCCTCCGAGCCTCATGCTCACAAACTGACCCACCGTCGCCCACAGGGAAATGGCCGCAATCACCGCAAACAGCGTCCCCTGGTACCAGAAATGCCCTTCCTTGGTGCCCGCCGAAACCGCCTTGGCAATGCTGAATGCCTTGGGCCCGCTCTGCGCCAGCAGGAGAAAGCTCAGAATCAGTCCAGCCCAGCGCGCCCATGGCACCCCGGCAGTCACCAGCCGCGCCATGGCCACCGCCAGCACTGCCGCCACTCCACAGACAATCAGCCCCGTCTTCCCCTTGAGATAAAGGGCCACGGCTCCCTGGATGGGATCGTAGAGCACGCTCGCCAGGCCGGGAATCAGCAGCAGAAAGGCATATGCCAGCAGGATCTTCGATTGCGTCTTCATCCGGAATCCCTGCCCCGGAGCAACGGTGCCCGCAACCGGCTCTTGCAGCTGCCCGAAAGAGCTTCGCCCGCCTCGCTGTATCCTGTCAGCAAATCATTCAGCCCTTCCGCACCCGCCATGAATCCCCGCAACGCTTCCCTCAGCCGGCGCCAGCTTCTCCAGAAGGCCGGTGGCGGATTCGGCTGGCTCGCCCTCCAGTCCATGCTCGCCCGCACGGGAATGGGAGCTTCCCTCAATCCCATGACCGCGCGCGCAGCCCAGCGCGCCGCCAGCGCCAAATCCGTCATCTGGATCTTCGCCAACGGAGGACCCAGCCACGTCGATACATGGGATTACAAACCGGAACTGCAGAAGCGCGACGGCCAGACTCTCGCCGGCTTCGATAGCAAGACCGGATTCTTTCCGGATGCCGTCGGCCCTCTCATGGCCTCGCCCTTCCAGTGGGCCCAGCACGGCAGCAGCGGCACATGGGTAAGCGACCTCTTCCCGCATCTCTCCCGCCATGTGGACAAGATGGCGTTCATTCATTCCTGCCACACGGAAAGCAATAACCACAGCCCGGCCCTCTTCATGATGAATACCGGGTTCACCCGCATGGGCTACCCCTGCGTCGGCTCATGGGTCACCTACGGCCTCGGCTGCGAAAGCGACAGCCTTCCGTCGTTCGTCGTCATGAGCGACCCCCTCAACCGCGGCCTGCCCAAGGGAAATGCCAGCAACTGGGGAGCCGGTTTCCTTCCCAGTGTCTACCAGGGCACCTGGCTGCGTCCGCAGGGGGAACCCATCGATAACCTCCGGCGGCCGGAATCCGTCACCCCGGACCGCCAGCGCGCCCAGCTCGACCTCCTCGCCAGCCTCAATCAGTCCACCCTCGCCGCCAGCCCGCTCGAAAATGAACTGGCGGCCCGCATCGAAAGCTTCGAACTCGCCTACCGCATGCAGTCGGCCGCCCCCGACGCCTTCGCGATCGCCTCGGAACCGGAACACATCCGCACGCTGTACGGCATCGGGGAAAAACACTGCGGGCATTTTGCCTCGCAATGCCTGACGGCCCGGCGCATGGTCGAACGAGGAGTCCGCTTCGTTCAGATCTACAGCGGCGGCATGGAGAATCAGCAGAGCTGGGACTGCCACATGGATCTCGTCGGCAATCACCGCGGCTTCGCTGCCGAGGCCGATCAGCCGGTCGCTGCCCTCCTCGCCGATCTCGACCAGCGCGGACTGCTCGACAGCACCCTCGTCATCTGGGCCGGCGAATTCGGCCGACTCCCCGTTTCGCAGAAGGGCGGAAAACCAGGACGCGATCACAATCCGCACGCCTTCACCGCATGGCTCGCGGGTGGCGGCGTCCGCGCCGGAGTCCATTACGGAGCCACCGACGAAATCGGCCACAAGGCCGCCGTCGACAAGGTTCACGTCCGGGATTTCCATGCCACCCTGCTGGCTCTCCTCGGGCTGGATCACGAGGCCCTCTCGTTCCGCTTCCAGGGACTCGACCAGCGGCTCACCGGCGTGGAACACTGCCGCGTCATCCGGGAAATCATGGCCTGAGGAATGCCGACCGCTCTCCATTGCGGGATTGTCAGGCCCATGGCCGCGTGATAGGAAACGCCTTCATGCGACTCTCTGCCCTGACCGCCTCTCTGCTCGCTGCTTCCGCGTCCTGCGTGGCCGCCGCCGACTATGCCATCGTGGTTTCCTCCAGAACAGCCGCGGATCCCGCATGGAGTGCCGTGGTCTCAGCCCTCGCGGAAAAGCGCAAGGCCACCGTGCTCAAGTGGGAGAAATCCCCGGAAGATGTCCTCCCCGCCCTCGCCGCCCAGCATCCGCAATTCACCTGCTTCCCGGCCACTCCCTCCGAAACCACCAAGGCCTTCGTCAATGCCATCCACCGCATGAGCCGGAAACTGGACAGCGATCCATGGACCGATACCCGCTGGGGCATTCTGACCGGCCTGACCGCGGATGACGCCATGAAATGCGTCGCCGAAAAGGATCCTCTGACCATCCGCAGGGTGGGCTCGGGCACAGAACTGGCCATGGACCGCATCGTCGAAGGCACATGGTACTGCGAACTGCGCCAGGGCCACATGGTTTCGAAAAAACCGGGGGGCGATGCCTCCGAAGGCAAGGCTCCGGACGACACCACCGCAGCCCTCGTGTCCCTCATGAACGAAGGCCAACCGGACCTCTGGGTGACCTCAGGCCACGCCACGGAACGCGACTGGATGATCGGATTCCGCTACCAGAATGGCTTCTGGAAAAGCAAAGGCGGGAGGCTCTTCGGCGAGGACACGGGCGGCCGCACCTTCGATGTCCAGAGCCCCAATCCGAAAGTCTACCTGCCCATCGGCAACTGCCTCATGGGCCACATTGACGGACCCGATGCCATGGCGCTGGCCTACATGCATTCCGCAGGGGTCCGCCAGATGATCGGCTACGTGGAACCGACATGGTACGGCTACATGGGCTGGGGCATGCTCGACTACTTCGTGGAACAACCGGGCCGCTACACGCTCAGCGAAGCATTCACCGCCAATAACATCGCCCTAGTCCACAGGCTCCAGATGGCCTGTCCGGAAGCCCTCGCCGTCACCACCTACGGCAGCATGGGACAGACCAGAACGCCCCTGAAACTCTCCGCAGCCGGCAAGGAAGCGGGACTCGCCGCCATGGATGTCAGCGGCCTGCTCTTCGACCGTGACATGGTCGCCTTCTACGGCGATCCGGCATGGGACGCCCGCATGGCCGAGGGCAAATGCAACTACAGCCAGACCCTCAGCGAATCGGACGGCACATGGACTCTCACCATCACTCCGCAGGCCGGGGACGACTCATGGAAAACGGTGAACCGGAATGGCTCGCAGCGCGGCGGACGCCCGATCGTCGCCTTCCTGCCGAAGCGCCTCGATCCCGCCAGCATCAGGATCACGGAAGGCAAGGAACACCAGCCAGTCATCGCAGACGACTTCGTGCTGGTGCCGCTGCCGGCCGCAGGCGCGGCCGCCAAACCCGTCCGCGTGGTCTTCACCGCGAGCCGCCCGTGAACACAGGGAATTCCGGGGGATGGCATCACGAGGTCTGACGCGGCACGGCATGGAAGTTCTTCCGTCTCCCGAAAATCCATCGGTGGCTGACACGCCTGCCACGGAACCCGCCACCGGTTCCCGTGCTCCCTCATGGTCGTCGCTGTGGCGCGTTGTCGAGAATCAGGCACACAATGCCTTCAATGACAAGGTAGCTCAGTTCATCCTGCTGGCGGTCGCGGAAGTCACCGCGGTGAGTACATGGTACCCTCAGATCGTCAGCGCCCTGCTCGTGCTTCCCCAGATGTTTCTGGCTCCGGCCGCCGGATGGATTTCGGATCACTGCTCGAAGCGCCGCATCCTTGTGTGGTGCAGCCTCTCGCAGGTGCTGCTGCTCGGCTGCATCGCCGCATCGTTCACCGCGCATGCCTTCTGGACCGCCACCGCCCTGTTCTTCCTGCTCGCCGTGCAGGCAGCCATCTACGGACCTGCCAAGGCCGGCATCGTGAAGGAACTCGTGGGCGGCCGCTTCCTCACCAAGGCCGCCGGATGGATGCAGCTGACCATGGTGCTCGCCTTCGCCGGAGGCCAGTACACGGGAGGGCGGGCCTTTGCACACTTCCATGATCATGTCTTCGGAAGCGATCCATGGCGATCCGCCGCCCTGCCGGTCGCTATGCTCGCCGTGCTCGCCGTCGTGCCCCTGCTGCTTTCCCTCCAGGTCGAAGCCACCCCGGCCCACTGCACCGGCCGATTCCACCGCGGATTGCTGACTGCGCATTTCCGGCAGCTGGACGACCTCATGGCCGGGCGGCGCATCCGGCTGACGGCGCTGGGTGTCTCGTTCTTCTGGCTCGCGGCGACCATGCTCACCCTCATGCTCATCGAACTGGCAGCGGAGACGGACCCCAATCCGGCGACGCGCGCGGCCACCAGTTCCATCAGCCTTGGCTTCGTCGCCATCGGAGTCGCCATCGGCAGCCTGCTCACCGGAAAACTGTCGGCCAACCGTGTGGAGCTCGGGCTCGTTCCCATCGGGGGAGCAGGCATGGCGCTGGCCTGCGCCGGAGCGTTCCTGTGCCATCCAGGCAGCACCTCCTTTGCCCTCATGGTGTTCCTGATCGGATGCTTCGGGGCCATCTTCATGATTCCACTGCATGCGAGCCTTCAGGATCTGGTGGACCCGGTCCGCCGGGGCCGTCTGCTTTCGGCAGCAGGGCTCCTTGATTCACTCGGCATGATTGCGGGCATTGCGCTGCAGTTCCTGCTCATGAAGGCAGGCGTCGGGGTCCGCTGGCAATTCCTCCTCCTTGGTCTGCTGTGCCTCGCAGCGTCGGTGTTCGTGCTCCGCATCATTCCGCAGAGCTTTCTGCGCTTTCTCACCGTCGGACTGATCCGGGTGGTCTACCGCCTGCGCCTGGTGCACGCGGACCGCGTGCCCGAAACCGGATCCGCCCTCCTTCTCAGCAATCACGTGAGCTACATCGACGGCTTCGTGCTTTCCTCGGCCAGCGAGCGGCCCGTGCGCTTTGCCGCCTTCGACTTCTTCTTCCGCAGCCCCGTACTCGGGCAGTTTCTGCGGCATTTCGGCGTCGTTCCCATTTCCAGCACGCGCGCCAAGGACGGAATCGTCCAGATGGGAAATCTCCTGCGGGAAGGACAGATCGCCTGCGTCTTTCCAGAAGGCCAGCTCACCCGCACCGGCATGATGAATCCCATCCGCAAGGGATTCGAACTGATCGCCCGGCGCGGCGATGCTCCGGTCATACCCGTCTACATGGACGACCTCTGGGGATCGATTTTCTCGTCGGAACGGAGCAAGCGCCTGCGGCGTCATCCCCACCACCTGCCCTATCATATTTCCATCCTGTTCGGCCCTCCCCTGCCCCCGGCCGAGGCTACCGTGGAACGGGTGCGCCGCGAATTCCAGTCGCTCGCCGCAGCCGCGCTGGAGCAGCGGGGCGAGGTCAATCAGGGCATGCCGCTGGCCGTGGCCCGGGCGCTGTGCCGTCAGCCATGGCGTCCGGCCGTGCTGGCTGGAAGGAATTCCAAGGACCGGCTCCGCCGCGGGGAACTGCTGGCGGCGTCCCTCCAGCTGGCCCGGCGGTGGTCGAAGGTGGCCGGTGCGCGCACCGCCGTGGTGCTTCCGACAGGAACAGATGCCGTGACGGCCTGCGTGGCCCTTGCGCTGTGCGGACGCGGCGCGGTTTCCGTCGATCCCGCGGTGCCCTGCAACGCAGCGCAGCTGCGGCAGCTCATGCACAAGGAAGGAGTGGTTACGGCCGTGACGACGACGGCGGTACATCATGCGCATCCGGAATTTCCATGGCCGGATCACGTGCTCTTTCTCGATGCCGAGAGGGAAGAGAGCGACCCCCTGCGGTTCGCACTGCTGCTGGGAGCGGCGTGGCTGGCTCCGGCCTTTGCGGTGCACTGGCTGCTGCCACGGGAACGCGGTGATGGAGGCGGAGGCGGCATCACCACCGAGGATGGGCAGCCCCGCTGTGCTGTCCTCGACGGCAGGGAACTGATGCTGCAGACCGAAATGCTGCGCGGAACGGATCTCATGCGCGAAGGCGAAGCCCTGCTCAATCTTTCCGGGTTTTCCTGTCCGGAGGGATACCTTGCAGGGCTCTGGGCTCCGCTGCTGCGCGGAATTCCCCTCATGATTCCTGCTCCGGGTGACGGGCCGCCGGAGGCCTGCTTCCGCCCGGACGATGCGGCCCCGGACCTTGCCGTGGGACCACCCGCGGCGGCCGCCGGACTGGCCGCAGGCGCATGGGGACCATCGCTGCGGGTGTATCTGCACACCGGTGAGTCCTGCCCGGGCGTGCCTGAGGGGTTTCCGGGCTGCCGCTGTTTCGCACCCTTCAGCCTCGGTGGATTCGTATCTGTTTCGATGCCGGATCCCCCCATGCTCACCAGTACGGCCGAACCTCAGGCCGGATTGCGGCATGGGAGCTGCGGACGCCTCCTTACGGGAGTGAGCGCCAGCGATGACGGCTCCGGCCTGCTCCTTGAACTGCCCGGCGGCCGACGTCTCCTCCTGCCACAAGGCTCGCGCATTGACGACGACAGCTTCCTCTTTGTGAACTCAGCAGCCCCATGAAGCGGCGGGCCTTTCTCTTTTCCGCCGCGGCCGCCAGCGGTTCCGCAGCGCAGCTCTGGACGCCGGCGCGGCCCGGGCATTCATGGCAGTTCCCGCGCGATCACTACAGTCACGATGGCTACCGGACGGAATGGTGGTACCTCACTGGTATTCTCCGGGATCAGCGCGGCCATACGCATGGATTCCAATTCACCATCTTCCGGCGCGGACTGCGGCCGCCCGGACAACGACCAACCGCCCGTTCGCGGTTTGTCGTGGACGATTTCGCCATGGGGCACTTCACCCTGACCGATGCGGCAGCCAGGCGTTTCCGCTACCGTCAGGAAATCAGCCGCGGTGCCTTTGGCGAAGCCGGTTTCGGTGCGCCCGGACAACCCCGTCTCGCATGGATCGGCAAGGACGAGATCCGCTGCGAACCGGATGGTTCTCTGACCATGGTATCGCACCCGGACGAGACCTCCGTGATCTCCCTGCGCATGACTCCCACCGGCCCGCCAGTCATTCACGGCGAAAACGGAGACCTGGGCGTGAGCCGCAAGGCCGCCGGCGAAGACAATGCGTCGCTCTACTATTCCCTCACCCGCATGAAGGCAGCGGGCACCATCGCCACCGATGGCACCGTCCATCCCGTGACGGGACAGGTCTGGCTCGACCGCGAATGGGCCAGCAATCAGCTGGCTCCCGATCAGATCGGCTGGGACTGGTTTTCCCTCAGCCTGTCCGATGGCAGCGACCTCATGCTGTACCGTCTGCGGACTGCGAACGGCACGGATCCATTCTCCAGCGGCACGCTCGTCCGGCCGGGCGCAGCACCACGGCACCTGAAGTCCGGCGATTTCGCCATGAAGCCTCTGAAGACATGGAAGAGCCCAGTGACCGGCGGAGCGTATCCGATGTCGTGGGAGCTTGCGGTGCCCTCCGCGGGTATCGAACTCTCGGTGCAGGCGGTCTTCCCGGAACAGGAACTCGCCCTCCAGCCGGTTTCGTACTGGGAAGGCATGGTGCGCGCCACCGGATCATCGGGTGGGCGTGGCCTCGAAGGCGAAGGCTATCTTGAAATGACAGGCTACGCCGCTCCGCTGCAGGCACTGCAGCGCTGATCGGACAGCGTCAGGCCGCCGGATTCTGATCGTGCAGCATGACAACCTGCCGGATCGGCAGCGTCCAGCCGGCCTTGCGGGCGCTGACGGCACAGGTTCTCCGCAGCAGACGCTGCAGCCGCAGGTAATGCGGGGCGGCCGACCCGGCGAAATCGGCGATGACCACCAGCTCGAGAGCGGCCGGCGAGGCCTCGCTCAGTTCCACCGAGGCATGCAGCAGGTGCTCCGGACCGATCTCTGCCGCGACCGCCGCGCGGACGTCGGCAGCCAGCCGTTCCGGGATCTCATCTTCCGATTCCCGGGCATGACGGTGATCGAGGAGAAAACGGACCGACACCCGGAAGTTATGCGAGAGATTCCGTGGAGTTCTCGCGAGGAAATCCGCGGCGGGATACGATTTGAAGCTTCCACCCACCGGGAGGACCTGCACCATTTCGGGAGTCTGCAGCACCACCTTGCCAATCGTGCCGTCGTTGAGTTCGACCCATTCTCCTTCCTCGCACGGGAACCAGCGTTCCCGCGGCGAAAACGCCCGCGACGTCAGGGCCCCCAGTTCCCGGAGCGGAAGGTGAAGCAGTCCCCCGGTGAGACTGGGGTTCTGCAGTTCACAATGGAAGTGCAGACGGCGCACCAGCCATGGAAGGCCACGGAAAATGACGCGCTCGCCTTCCCGGACGGGTCCGAGATTGAGCAGCAGCCGGGCCTGATCGTAGAAATGGGGAAGCGTGCGGCGACTCAACAGCACCAGTCCCGCCACCAGCAGCATCGCCAGCGTCAGCAGAAGCCAGTCGCCGGACAGCCACAGCACCAGAAATCCCGCCGCCAGCGAAACCAATCCCGAAAGGGCATAGTAAATCACATCGAAGCTGCGCACCACGAGCGCGGACAGCCCCAGCTTCTTCCGCAGTCCGCGGCGCCCGATCCAGCCATGAAGCCAGCTCAGCAGTGCAAACATCCCCGCGACTGCCGCAATCGCCATGACCAGATTGAGCAGCCGCTGGAGCACATAGCCACTCCAGAGGTTCGCTGCGTAGTGACCGAAGCCGCGCCGCTGCGACATCATTTCGTCAAGACGGCGCTGCAGCGAAATGCGCTCGGCCTGGCGGGATTCCAGCTGCCGGCGGTATTCCGTGTCGAGCTTCGCCACTTCCTGCAGCACGTCCGCATTGGCAGACGGATCCGCGGCAGCCGCGATCTCCGTGACGGTGGCTTTGAGACCGTCGAGAGCCCGCTGCAGTTCCGGGATCTCCTGATCGCGCCGGGCCAGACCACGCCGCAGTTCATCGATCTCCCGCGGCTGCTTCATGAGGTCGTCGAGGAAATCGAGGGCCGGACGCAGCACCTGACGGAACTGCTTCTGAAGATCCAGCTCCTCCCCATTCGCCACCGGGACTTCCTGCACGCCCGTCAATTCCAGCCGCAGGCCCTCCTCGGCCTTGCGGAGTTCCTCGGCAAGCCTCGCCGATTCCCGCTCCAGCCGGAGTTTTTCCTCCGGGGCGAGACGACCGCCCTCCGCGAGCGCTTTGCGCACGGCATCCCATTGCACCGCAAGATCCTTGCGTTCCTCAAGACGGTCCCGCAGCAGCACCACTCGAGTCCCCGAGACAGGCAACGGCGCTTCCGATGCCGCCGGGAGGGCCAGCAGCAGAAGCAGAAAAAGACACAGAATCGCAGATGAGCGCATGGCGGCGGAAATACCGCAGCTTCCTGCGCGCGCGGGGCGGACCCGCCGGCTCAGGCGAGAGCCGCCTGACGATCGAGAAGCCGCTTCAGTTCCGTATCCGGAAGTTCCACGTCCTCAAGCCGGATTGGCTCATCCTGACGATAGGCCTTCTTCAGAATGGCTGCCTTGGCTTGGCCTCCGTGACCTTCGCTTTCGAGGGCGCAGACCGGCACGCCGCCACCGCGGGCCTCGGCTGCGGCGCAGGTCTCCACGAGGCCGTAGACTTCATCGCCGCCGATCCCGTGGTAGATCTTCGTGCCGGCCGGCAGATCGGTCTTGGCGTAGGCATACACATCGCTGAGCTTCCGCGCTGCGGGAGCAAGCACCGGCTTCT